>OGNW01000584.1_pt1 | contig 29690 bp, 28 predicted proteins | sample 1573591 | NCBI WGS metagenome assembly OGNW01 (sample SAMEA2581894, study PRJEB24529) | metagenome | biome: Human gut stool | place: China | collected 2011
AAAATTGTACCCACTGTACCCACCGTATCCACCGCGCCCGATAGGCGCATTACACCCACCGTCAGGCAGACGCAGTGCTTTATAAGTCCTAAAGCATAGCTTTAGAGGTCGTAAAGCTATGCTTTAGCCTATGTAAAGCACTGCTCTATCAAGGCTCTCCCAAAGCATCTACAATCACCCGCACTTCCAGCGGTGTATAAGAGCGATGTTCCGGTTGATAACCTAAATCGTACAGGCGTTGCAGAAGTCCGGGACACCGCAGGATCCATTTCTTCATCTTCCGGTAAGCGGCAATGCCGGTTAGTTCGGGGGAATAGAGTTGCGCCAGTTCCATACGGCCATACGCACGTATCTTGAATTCTTTCATGATGGATAAGTTTCTGATTTACTGTCACAAAAGTAACAATTTTTTTCTACATAACCAACGCTTTTCCGTTGAATAACCGACCATAATTGCACATAACAGACAAAGCATGACCGTAACCGTACTTTACTGATTATCCGGAGTTTCGAGGTGTTATCTTTGTATCGTCAAAAGGGAAAATAATCCCTGCGGCACAATGTTTAACCCTTTAATTTATTGTTTTATGATTCGTTACAAAATTTATCAGAACCAACAGAAGAAAGGTGTGAATGCGGGTAAGTGGTTCGCCCGTGCGGTAAGCGATGAGACGTATGATCTCGGCAAACTTGCCGAGCACATGTCGAAGCACAATTCTCCGTATTCCGGTGGTGTCATCAAAGGTGTGCTCACCGACATGGTGGATTGCATCAAGGAGTTGCTGCTCGACGGCAAGAGTGTGAAAATTGACGACCTCGCCATCTTCGGTGTAGGTATCCGCAGCAAAGCAGCCGAAACGCTGGAAGAGTTCTCATTGGAGAAGAATATCACCGGGATGCGCCTCAGAGCCCGTGCCACCGGTAATCTGTCTACTACCAATCTGAAGCTCGACAGCCAGCTGAAGCAGCAGGCGGAGTATCAGAAACCTACCGCTTCCGGTGGCGGTTCCGATTCGGGCAATACGCCTGAACCGAACCCGGACGGGAACGGAGGAGAAGCTCCTGATCCGGGAGAGTAATCTCTTGTCGCGATCTATGTGTAAGTCCTTCTTTATAATGAAGGGCTTACCTTTAAATTCTTATTATTTTATCACTAAAAATGTAGTTTTATGAGCAATTCATCATCACGCCGCTCCGTATGGGGCCTAGTTCTCAAAATCATTATCACTGTAGCCACCGCTATCGGAGGAGTGTTCGGAATACAAAGCTGTATGTAGGCCGATGAGAACGATCACACTGATTATCATTCATTGCAGTGCTACGCCGGAGGGGAAATCCCTTTCGGCGGAAGCCTGTCGTCTGGACCATATCCGCCATCGTGGGTTCCGCGACATCGGGTATCATTTCTATATCACACGGGACGGAGAAATCCACAGAGGACGATCGCTTGAAGAGGCCGGGGCACATTGCCGGAATCATAATGCCCATTCGATAGGTGTTTGTTATGAAGGCGGACTGGATGCGGACGGAAAGCCGAAGGATACGCGCACATTGGAGCAGAAAGGGGCTTTGCTTGCTTTGTTGAGAGAGTTGAAAAGACAGTTTCCGAAAGCATTGATTGTGGGACATCATGATTTGAACCCGATGAAAGGGTGTCCGTGCTTCGATGCAGTGAAAGAATATTTGCAAATATAAGTTGATAAAACGAATGGCTGACAAAGGTTCTCATTGTCAGCCATTCGTTTTTATCAGACATTCTTATCATAGAAAAACATTATCAGTTGATTTTCTGATTAATCATGAGGTGAGGTATTAACATCTTACATGATAGGTTTTACAATTTCGATTTTAAGTCCAAACGCATCAATTATACGCCCCCCGGTTCTATAACTCCTTTCTCGATTCTTGATATATAGGTTTTATTAGTCCCCACTTTTTCAGCCAATTCGGATTGTGTCATTTTTTCTTGCTTCCGCGCTTCACTAATCATCTGCCCCACACAATAAGAGTATGCTTCTTTGCAAAACTCCTCTCTTTCAGGTGAGCCGACCTTACCGTATAATTTATCCAATACGGCACCCATGCTTCCAATTTTAGAGTTTGCTTGCATAATATTCATTTTTAAGTTTTAATGCTTTTTCTATCTCACTATCAGGCGCTTTCTATGTATTTTTTTTGAAATCCTTTGAATAACATAACTAAAAACGGTTTAAACGACTTCCATTTATACATTCTTTGATCGCAAGAAAACAACATCTCCTCAGAAATTCAACACCCATGCAAACAACATATATAAAAACCGGAAGAATAACCAACAATACAACATATTCCCATCCTTCATATTTCTGTACCTTTAAAATATCATTAAAGAAATAAGAAAAAGTAAGAGGATGAAAATGTAATACATATACACTTAAAGCATAAGTTGCCACATAATTAATCAATCGACTTCGAATCTTAATTTCTCGAAAATACATAAAAAGGAATATTGCTCCGATAAAAACAAAGAATGTATCATAGGACCACAAACTAGTGAAAGGAAAGCCTAATATATAAGAATAAGAAAGTTGAAATATACATAATCCCAAAGCAGCTATACCATAACCTATCCAATAAACATATTTAGAAAAATTTCTCCTATAATACAACCGGATATACCTCCCCAATAGATAAAGGAAACAGAAGTTCACAATACCATAGCCGGCATCTTCTGTTATAGAAGGGAAATTGAACAAGAAACTAAATGTTGGCAATAAACAGAAACAAGCAAATAACGTCAGCAACAATCTTTCCAAATTCTTCTTGTCAATCTTGTCTATAAACAAATTCAAGAAAGGAGAAAGAAAACACAAAACAAAATAAACGGTTATAAACCAATATTGCTTAGTTATTACAGGAAATAAGAACAAGAAATCCTTCCGTATCTGCAATTCATGAATGCCTACCCATAGAGAGAATAATACAAAAAGAACAGAATACACCGTTACCATTGTATTTATTTCCCCAAGCTTCTTCACTTTAAGTTTAATACCATAATATCCAGAAATAAGCACATAGACATTTACAGCCACAACAGCAAATGAACGAAAAAAATAATTGATATAATAAGAAGAATCTCCCATAAGATCGGACTTATGTGCTAAAGTTATGTGCCCACATACTATAAATAACATACATAGTACGCGAAGCAACTCCATATTCGATTCACGAATAGAAGGTGTATTTTTTCCAAGAAATTTATTCATAAATATAAATTCTAATAGAAACCCAATATCGATATAAAGTTGTGAAATCAGGAAGTAAACAAGATCATATGTATCCTGTTAATGTTGACTCAAAATGGCTAACTTGATTGATTCCACAATATAACGCACATCATCATCCGTCACATAAGGACCCGCAGGTAGACAAAATCCTACCTTGAAAATATCCTCTTCCGCCCCATTAGTATAGAAAGGAGCATCCGCATAAACCGGCTGCTTATGCATCGGCTTCCAGACAGGCCTACATTCTATCCTCTTAGATAGCATGAATATACGTAATGCTTCCACATTCTCATTCGGCTGACAGTCAGTTACAGCACTATCTACGGCTTTAATCACACCGGCAGCACCACCCACAGCAGTCTTGATAACTTCCTTATAGGCATTCTCCTGCCCTACCACCTTCACTTCCGGATCGATGGTAGCAGTACAAAGCCAGAAATTAGAATCATAGCGGGAATCAGCAGGTTGCTTGTGAATATGCACGCCCTCCACATCCGCCAACAATTCTTCATAAAGTGCCTGCACATGCTTATGATGAGCAATATGAGCATCGGCAACGGTCATCTGCCCGCGACCTATACCGGCACAAACATTACTCATGCGGTAATTATAACCGATCGCAGTATGCTGATAGTAAGGATAAGCATCCCGAGCTTGGGTTGCATACCACATAATAGTATTTTTATCCTCAGCATTCCGGCAGATTAGGGCGCCACCACCCGATGTAGTAATCATCTTGTTACCGTTGAAAGAAAGTACACCAAAACGGCCGAAAGTGCCCAACACCTTACCACCGAATTTGGAGCCGAACCCTTCAGCTGCATCCTCTACCACAGGAATATCATAACGATTGGCAATCTCCATGATGCGCTCGCAATCATAAGGCATGCCATAAAGAGCCACAGGTACAATAGCCTTAGGCTTTTTACCGGTTTTTGCAATACGATCTTTGATAGCCTCTTCAAGCAGTACAGGATCCATATTCCAGGTTTCTTTTTCCGAGCCCACAAATACCGGCTTTGCACCCAGATAAGTGATGGGATGCGAAGAAGCGCAGAAAGTGAAGGACTGCACCAATACCTCATCACCTGACTGCACACCGCAGCCGATAAGAGCAAGGTGTACAGCGGCTGTACCGGCACTCAAAGCCACAACCTCATTTTCTCCTCCAACAAAGTTCTTGAGATCATTCTCAAACACATTCACATTTGGTCCTAAAGGTACTACCCAATTAGTATCAAATGCTTCTTTTACATATTTCTGTTCAATCCCCTCCTCACTCATGTGAGCAAGGCAGAGGTAAATTGTTTTTTCAGGAACGTAGCTCATAATTTTAATTAATTATCACTTTCTTAGTACTATCAAAGATAGTTTCTCTAACTTTATCTAGCTTTTGACTTTACAATATTGAAAAATTATCATTCACTAACTCAGATTTCTTTCGTATAACCACATCATCGTACATCAGCATAAGTACATCCTCGTCATACTGACCAATCTGAGATTGATTCTCTATCCCATTCATATTGTTCCAAATAAGAGGGAAGAAATCGACACCTGCTCCATAAGCATGTAAGTAGGCACCACCAAAACGTGGATTTACTTCTGATAAATAATACTGACCATCTTTAATGAAGAAGTCCATATCAAGAGGACCGCAAAATTTGAATACTGAAGCAACCTTCTCAATAAAAGCGAACAACATAGGATCTTTGTAAGAGATCGTCTTACTTGCTCCACCAATACGAGTTTCAATCTTACGTTTCAAGAAAGCTGCGACAGCCTTATGACTAATAGCGTCCACATAAACATCCGCATCACAGTCTCCCCCAATCATCAATTCCTGAATAATATAATCATGTTCGCCAGAGAACCAATCAGTCTCGGCTTGCTCCATAGTATTCACTTTATGAGCACCAACGCTACCACTTCCACAAATGGGTTTCATAAATATAGGGAAAGAGATCTTACCTTCATCTATTCCCTTTTTAAAATCATCAAAATCATGATAAGTCAACGGAGTAGGAATACCTTTCTCTGTGAGATATTTGAACATCTCATATTTGTCAAAACAACAACGGGCAGTAATCTCATCTGCAGGACAAAGCGGCAACACACCAGCCTCCAGGAATTTTTCACGATTCGCAGAGAGAATCTCAATTTCAGGATCTATGAGAGTGGTTATAGCCTTTACATTAGCTTTTTTACAGATATCAAGCACCGTATCAACATATTCGGGATCATTGATGCGCGGAACAACATATTCGTTTGTCGCAAAGTACAGTGCAGGGGCCGTTGCATTATTATCGGTTGCATTGATATCACATTTTGAACCGATTGATTCTTGTGCGTTACGAAGCAAACGACCACGCCTTCCTGCACTGCTAAACAAAATACTAGGTTTCATTGGGATTATATATTTGATTTTTGTATGTATTCTTTTGCTGTCCATTTATCACGAACAAGTTTCAGTCCATCAGAAGAAAGTGAATATACTCTTGGAAAATAGTTGATAAACATTGGCGTTAACGATAAGGTGTAGGCACCTACATTCTTATATTCAATCACATCACCAACCTCCATTTCCTGTTGGTTTTCTAACCTGAACAATTGGTCATACTCCAAGCAAGTAGCACCCGCCACTATTTGTAACGGCACAACCTGTCCAGACTCATTTGCACGATTTATCTCTGTCATATATCCATTTTTATGAAAAAAAGGATCTATGTCATTACGTGTTCCATCCGTTGTCAGTATCCGGCAATCCGGTAATTGTTTTACATCTATCACTTGCGAATAATACGTAAAAGACGAAGCTGTCAACGCATTACCCGGTTCCACGATGATTGCAAGTTTCTCCAGGCCTTGTTTCTGAAGAGATTCATAGATTGTTGCCACATAATCGTCAAAGGTAGGAGCATTACGAAAAATGCCATAATATCCTCCTCCAACATCAAGATAATCGAGATCCAGATGATACTTCTTTATTACACTCGCAGCATAAGCAACAGACCTTTTATAGAATCTAACACTTCTGCTATGACTGGTTCGGTGAATATGTAGTCCTACCAATTCCACATGAGGAATACTTCTTACCGTCTCAAGAGCATTGGAAAACTCTTCTGTTTCATCATTAAATCCAAAACGACTAAAATCATTCTCACCTTCAGCATCTTCAAGCGACACATCTGAAATATTAACACTAAGACGAATACCTATTTTATAAAGTCCATCAGAAGGCAACTCTTTTAACCACGCTAATTCGCGGTGGGTTTCAATATTAACTATTGCCCCTCTCTTTAAAGCATCAAGAAAACGTGCCTTAGACTTCATGGGACCATTGAATATAATTTCGTTCATTTTATAGCCACACTCTAAAGCCAAATCCAGTTCATCATCTGAAACAACCTCTGCAAAACAACCAAAATCCTTAGCTTTTACTATCGCATAGGGTAGCGAATTTGTCTTCACCGAATATCCAACAATGCAATGTGCAAAGTGTCTTTTCAGTGAACGGTAAAACTCGTTAATTCCCCTGCCCAACTCTTTTTCATCCAGTAAAAAGCAAGGTGTTTGTAATGTATTTATCAATAACTTATCCATTCTCTAGTTTTTGCATACCAGCCACGAGTACCGAAAAACTCTATAAGTTCATAGTCTGGATTGTGATTTCCTTCTATCAGTTCAATACCATTATCAGTTATTGCAATATCCCAACCTATAAAGCGGCATTGAGGAAGCATCTTTGCAGCATTTGTAATGTCAACGATTACTTTATCCCAATTAGGTATTTGATAACCATAAACAATCTTATTCGTTCCAGGATGTATTTTGTGTTGTATGTGGTCTTTAGACAAACTAGGAGTAATCAGAACACCCAGCTCCAGATCAACCTCATAGCAACATCCTCCTGCACAATAGTTATCAACAACAGCATCACCCACCCCTGCACGAAATACCGGTTTAAAACAATGAACATTTCCATCTTTGTCAAGTATGGTATGCATTCTTATAGTGTTAACAGAACGACCACCCATATTCATATCTTTATGCTGTTTAATACATTGCTCAACCATTATATTCTTTCCGGAAAGTTCTTCATAAACAGCCTTTCTTTTGTCATTATCCTTTAGCAGCTGCAATCCATAAACTCCTTGCCCTTCACATAGATCCAAAGGTTTCACAATAACATAATTATGTCTATCTGCAAACTCGCAGAAAGTATTAAAGTCTGTTTCCGGTATATATATCCATTCACGTTTTACATATGGTGCAAAATGAACATTAAAATCTCTTTTATTCTCTAGCAGATGAACATAATCAGGATGATTCAATTTTTTAAAGACTTTTATCAATCTTGGATAAGTCATCGATTCTTTTCGATCAATAGACGATAACCTGTAAAACTCACCATACACATATTGACGAATTAAACAACCATGTCTTACTGCACACCAAAGATAATCAAACCAATAAGAGACTGACTTCTCTCCCCTCACATTGGCTAGCTCAGATATCTCTCTACGGCATTTACCCAAGTATTGCATTATAGCTTTTACATTCATATTCTATATTATTTATATTTAATTATGACCATTGAATTCTTCCATTGTAACAGCTGCTCTTTTATCAGATGTATTTATATCTTCACGACATAACACTTTTTTTACAGTAACGAAAACCACTTTCAAATCAGTCACCAACGATATATGGTCCACATACCATACGTCTAACGCAAACTTATCAGTCCATGAAAGAGAGTTCCGCCCTTGACACTGTGCCCAACCGGATATACCAGGACGGACATCATGACGGCGCATTTGCTCTTTACTATAAAGAGGAAGATATTTAACCAATAACGGACGAGGACCAATAAGTGCCATATCCCCTTTCAATACATTAATCAACTGCGGAAGTTCGTCAAGAGATGTATTACGGACAAACCGACCAAACTTGGTGATACGCTGTACATCCGGAAGAAGTTTGCCTGACGCATCCTTGCGTTCATTCATAGTCTTAAATTTTATAATCTTAAATATCCTTCCATGTAATCCCGGACGTTCCTGCAAGAAAAAAGCACCAGCACCCTCATTGAAAACATAAAGAAGAATCGTGATTATTAACAAGACAGGGCTGATAAGTATAAGGGTGACCAATGCTATCCAAAAGTCTATTATGCGTTTAAAAAAATGTGTGTACATCCTATTTGTTTTTACAGTTTTTTGGATAATCTGTCTTTACACCCCACAATTGAGCCATAGGTTCCTCCTCCATTTCTTTCTTAAAATCACGGAGTTGGTCAATATAGCTGAATTCAGGTTTATAATCAAGTTCACTGAACGTCTTGCTTACGTCAAAGGCATTCTCCAAAGGATCAGATTTCTCGGGGCAATAAATGATTTTAGAAGGATTATCCTTCGGAGAGAACACCTCTATAATACCTTTTATCTGCTCTTCCAACGATACCTGCCACCCATTACCCACATTATACATACCGCCTTCAAGTGGGGATGAAACACACTTCTCAACTACACGCACAAAATCTTTGATATAAACCATCTCTTTGGCTTTTTTACAGTTTCCCCATACTTCAATGGGAAGACTTTTGGAAGCCCGGTCCATAAGCATACGATATGGCATAAGATGAAACTGGAAATCACGATAATGGTAAGCGTTGGGATGATATTGATAGATTGTGAAAAAACGTAATATAAAACGGCTGAATCCATACTCCGCATGATAATGCTCTATGAGGTCCACTGCTGCATTTTTAGCAATAGTATATATACTATGATCGCCAGTAAGCGGAAAATGGCGAGGAGCATCAACCGGTATTACAGAGCCATTATTGTGATACTGACACATATCGGAAGGAGTCTGCGGAAAAATAATTTTCTTACAACCACATGAACGCATATATTCCAATACATTAAGTGTTCCAATGGTGATCGACTGCACTAGATCACTAGCATGAAAAGAATAACGGGAAGGTAACTCTCCTGCAAAATGAGCCACACAATAAATATTTTCTGTAGGTAATTGTTCAAACTCTTCTGGCTTTGTTATATCTACTGAATAATATTTCATTCCTCTTGAAGCAAAGAAACCGTTATCATCTTTACGATGTCCCACAGCAATCACATCATGTCCCACAGATTTTAAATAGATTGTTATATAAGCCCCTAAATTTCCAGTAGCACCAAATACTATCACTTTTTTCATTTTCTCATTTTTATTTATTATGCTGGCAACCATTTTTTATCAAATATTTATACTCTTTCAACAAAGCTGACCATATAAGATTCTGTTCGTATCGAGATGCAACCAATTCACGTGCCTTTCTAGCCATACTATTTACTTCATCAGGAGTTTCTACGAAAAATTTCATCGCTCTAAAAATTGCCTCCTCATCCCGAACTGATATAATTACCCCATTCTCATCAGGAATAATAATTTCATTACTTCCATTTATATTAGTCACAATAGAAGGTAATCCCATTGCCCCCGCCTCCAAAACTACATTTGGGAATCCTTCTCTATATGATGGGAAAACTAATGCATCAGAAGCTGCCAAATAAGGGCGCACATCATTTTGTAATCCCACATAACGGATAGCCTTATGGTTCTTTATTTGCTCAATTGTTGAAGTAAACAATGGATCAAGTTTGTCCTCCATTCTTCCAACCAGCAACAGACGAATCTCATTATGTAACTCAAAAAGCTTAACAAAAGCACAAATCAATTCATTGATGCCTTTATCCTTTACCAATCTGCCAACAAAACAGAAAGTGAATATTCCATTTTCCCGAATCTTCTCAGCTTTCTCCATTACCTCAGAAGTACGATTATAATAATTCATATCTACTCCACGGACATTACCATTAGCAATAATGTATAACGGTTTTGAAGTAATCCGAAAACGTTGTAAATCTCGTTTTACCCCCTCACCCTCCGGATTAATATAAGTAGCACAAAAACATGTAATGCGATCCATTAGAATTAAAATTCTCCGCATCATCCCAGTGGCCGTCGGAAATACTAACCCCGTAAATGTATGCATACGAACAGGAACACGAGTTAACCACGCAGCAATCATCGAAAGTAATCCAGCCTTAGGAGTCATAGAATGAACTATGTACGGTCGTTCTTTAGCGAACAACATAATCAAACGAATCAAAGAAATAAAATCACGTAACAATGAAATATGCCGTTCCATCGAAACAGCCACTGTACGTACACCTTCCCGCTTACCTAATTCTTCAAGTTCTGCATCAGGAGAAGAAACCGCAACTACTTCAAAATGAAAAGATAACATTTCAAGCTGTCCTCTTAAAAAAGTATTCAGAGAAGTGGGAACAGTAGAAATACGAATAAGTTTTTTTCTTGACATATTATCTGTAAATACTCTTATCTTCGTTACCAACCAAAATATTTTCACAGTGATCTAGCAATATTTTTGCTAAATTATCCCATGATAAGGAATCTATATATGCCTTTGCTTCCTCAATATATGTCTGGCATTCGTCATATTGTTCCACCGATTTTTTCATTTGTTTATAGAAAGAATCTACCGAAATATCTGCAACTAAAGCAAGTGTACCATCTTTCGTCTGCTCCATCAAGCCCTCATTATTCGTTGATATTATTAAAGATTTCTCATGCATCGCAATAGGTATTACCCCTGATTGAGTCGCAGAAGTATAAGGTATTACAGTAATCGTATTAGGCATCGAAAAGAAACTATGAACTTCATTGTCACAAACATATCTGTTTTCAACAATAGTATTGGGACAAGCCTCCAAATCCCTCTTATATTCTGATATATCACCAGAGCCAATTACCCGCAAAGAAATATCATCCCTCTCTTTTGCCAGCTTTCGGTAAGCTTCTATAAGTAATTCAAGCCCTTTATACTTAGTAATACGACCAAAAAACAAGAAATTATACTTTGCTAGAGAAAAAAAAGGCTTAATATCATTACTATACACATCATAATGTGAAAATGCACCGTGAGGAATTACAACAATATCTTTATCTGACTTGCCATAATGTTTTTTCGTATAATCGACGAATGTCTTTGATAATATAACATAAGAGTCTATTGTTTTTAAACGTTCTATCTTTCCTGCCAACTTTATCAATAATGGTGTTCCTGGATGATAAATAGGATCATGTAATGTATAAACAGAACATTTATGAGGAATGAGAAATCTTGCTATTGTAGTCCAAGGGTGTCCCATAGGACAATAGAACACATCAATTTTCTCTTTTCCTATAGCTTTTCTTATTTCTCTTATATTCTTAAAAATGAAACGTAATGTCCCCGAAAAAAAGCCTTTATAATGATCGGAAGTTGGAACTAATATAAGTTTCTTTAATGGCAGCTTCTTCCACAAGTCAAGATTATCCACTTGAGCAGAGATAACTGCATAAACATCTTTATGATTTGCCAATAATCCTTTTGTCATCTCATAAGAATATTCAGCCCCACCACCATGTCGTCCCAAATACGAAACAAAAAAAATCATACCCAGATAATTAACGAGTTTTATAGCAAATATAAATATTTAATAGAATGCCCAATGGTATTGCTAACAATGTTGTAAATGGACGAGGTGATGTTTTTAAAAAGTCCCATTCTTTACCAAAGATACAACTAGATACATAATGAATGGAATTACGAAAATGTGTTGTCCATTTTTCGTAATTCATGGACATATAAAGCCTACGCAATTGAGCAAAACTGTGAGGCGAATCTCTGAACTGTCTAAAAATTCCAGCAGACATTCCATCAGGTTGATAATCAATAAAACACAAATTTTTATTAATTACTTGAAACTTATATTGGGCATCAACCTGAATATAATAATATATTGGATTAAAATTTTTTTCTCCTTCAAAAACAGGCATTGGTTTTAAAGCCTTCAACAAGTCTGTTCTACAAACTTTCTTATCATCTCCTCGGTGAAAACCTCTAATTTCATAGATATGATAAATACCCTCATTTGCAAACATACCTCCATTAGGCGTCCCATCAAGAAGATAGTCTAGTCCAATAATACCAGCAAGATTTTTTCCCCGACATTCATTTTTCCACGTTGTCACTATTATCTCAACGCCATTATCTGGCATAAAATCATCTGAATCAATGCAAACATTAAGTTCTGTCTCCATATTAGCTATCGCCATCGTATATCCAGTATGAAGTCCCCCATTCTCTTTTTTAATGTAGCGAATAGAAATCCGCCCCTCTACTATCCATCCTTTAACAAGTTCCTCTGTATTATCAACAGATCCATCATCAATTACGAGCCATTCAAAATCATTACATGTTTGATTACAAAGGCTCTTATAAGTACGCGCCAAAGTGTGTGCACGGTTATACGTTGGAGTAAATACTGTTAACGTCTTCATTTTCTTATCTTTCTCACAATTTCAATCGCTGTTAAAATAAATTTTGCTCCAAATATCTTTATAAGCCTATTCTTCAATAGATGTAATCGAAAATTAAAAGATTTATGGTTCATCCAAGAACAAGAATAATGGTGTATAGATACAGTATCCTTCGTCAAAGATATTAATCCTGTCGTAGAATCCATAGGGCAAAATACATCTGCTGTATATATATTTATCTCAACAACTTTCTGGTTTATATGCCTCTCTTGAAGTCCATGTTTTCGAAGGATATTTGTCGTATAATCCACAACAGTTCCTTCATTCATATCAAAGTGCGTTCTTGTTTCATAGAATTCAAGTATCTCTTTATAAAACTCAAGGCCCCTTCTTGCACCTAAAGCGAGTCCGGGATTTACTCCAAGTTTTACTCCACTATTTGAGATTTTCGTAGCTAAATTTTGTTCAAATCCCATAAAATTACCAGCAGCAACTATGTAATCCATATTCTTTATAATCTCTACATCAGTATCGAAATACAGTCCCCCTTCCTGATAAAGCACAGAAAAGCGTGCGTAATCACTCACGAAAGCATATTTCTTAGCTTCATACGCCTCTCTTACATAAGGACAGCAATTCACATCGAAGTTACTTTCGTTCCACTCCTTTATCTCATAGTCCGGCAGAAACTTTTTCCATGAAGCAATACACACTAAAGCATCTTTAGGAAGCGGATTTCCCCCGAACCAACAATAATGTATTATTTTAGGTATCATAATAATTCGTAAATTTTATCGACTTCACGCTCATTCCCATAGTCACGAATATGAAGATTTTCTATTAACTTACTTTTTAAAGCATTATCTCTAATAAGTTCAGCTATCCCTTTAGCTGTTTCCACTTCATCAAGCGGCACAATCACTCCATCTACACCACTTGCTATTTGACTCTTTGCAGTGGGATAATCCGTAATCACCACAGGCTTATACAACATTTGAGCTTCACGCACAGTTACACTTTTTCCTTCGTAAATACTAGGCTGAGCATATATATCACAAGCCTTTATATAAGGATACGGATTCATTTTTTTTCCAAGAAATATCATGCGATGTCGCATTTTATATTTGTCCAAAGCTTCCTGAATTTCTTTATCAGGACCATAACCTATTATATACCATTTGAAGTTCACCCCCAACCGCTCCATCTCAGCACAAATGTGAGGAATGCCCTCTATTTTTTTTTGTGGGGAAAAACGACCTATGGTAAGAACCTTCACAACGTCCTGTTCGTCAGGCATTTCAGCAGTCACATCTTCCATGTCCGCTTGTTGACGAACAAAGAGAGGCGACAAAATATTCTCTATCAACACAATCTTATTTTTCAGTTCAGGAAATGTCCGCAAAAATGCTTCTGTACAATCATCACTAATTGAAGCCACATAATCAAAAGCATTCCACACAGGCAGTTCCAAATCATGATTCACATGAATGGTAGAGTAGTCAGTATGTATCCAACATATTTTCTTTTGGGCTTTTACCTTGTTTAGTACAATATTGTGAGGCTGTAAGAAACTTATGGCAAGATCGTATACACCCAAATTATTCAATGATGGCAAAGCTTCCTCCACTGCATTCGCCACATATTGAAATATACTGGAATCATGATGATACTCTTCAGTTGTCAAGTTTCTAAGGTATTGCCGATGCTTCCACTTTGCCCACATCCTGCATATGGCAATCTTCCAATGCCCTTCTTTAACAATTGTTACAATAGGACGCTCAATACAGGTATACTCTGACACTTCAGGCAAAAGATTAACGTAATCAGGTATCAATGACATAAATTCGCCCGTATGCTGATTTACAAACAAGTCTATATCTACCTTTTCAGGATCAAGTGCAGAAAGCAAACCCAATAACGCACGTTCTGCACCGCCAATTTCCAAATAGTGGATATTTATAAATAACCTCTTCTTTTTCATTTCAATCTTCTAAGCATAATATACTAAATCCATAAATAGTGTAAAGGCAAGATGGCATAACACAATCTTTTGCCTATTCAAAACTAACGGATGCAATTTGTCTTTAATTGCATAACAAGGATATATAAGTACAATAGGATACATAAACCAAGACAAATAAGCAATACGATTAGTAAACTCTGCATACATACACAACATCCAAATGCCATTTGTTGTAAGATATATGTTCAGCAGCATATCATAAAAATCATCCTTCATTTTGTATTTATACTTGACATAATAACCCATCAACACAGGCATAAAAGAGTAAATTATAAAGTCTATACGAAAACCTACTTTCGCATACAACACTTCAGCAGTCGTATTATTAGTCAGATAACCGGCACCTGATTCGTCTGAAAGACCAGCAAATAATTGTTGAAAGAAAGAGATATGACCTGCTGCCATCAATAGACAGAAAAACCAGCCATAAAAAAACCATTCCTTCTTCTTGAAAAATAATGTAACCACATAAGCGGCAACAGGCAACACCATAGAATGATGGAATCCCCACGATAAAAATAAAAACAACAAAGAAATAAATATCTTATCTCGATAAGCAAGAGCCACTAAAAACAATGCAGCAGCAGCCCCAGCCTTGATACCATTGGTTGCATATGATAAAGTTGAAAATGCAGCCAAATAGACTAGATAAACGATAAAAGTATTTGAAGGAAACAATTTACGACAAGCTATCAATATAGCTATAAAATATATAGCTGCTATCAAAACAAAAAACGGAGTAGCATCTGGAAAAACGCTTCCCATAAATCCATATATATTATCAAAAATCTTATTTTCAGTATTCCAATCCCAACCATTCCATGATGAAAATCTCCACCAGTTTGCGTAGTTCATCATATCGCCAAAAATGGGACTATGTGGTCTAAAGCCTATGAACAATATAAGAAAGACACAAAACCAGACATTTTTTCCAATTCCCTCACAAAGATTCAAATCATTCCTTTGCTTTACTACAAAAAGCGTAATAATAGTAATCAGAATTAAATATATATACTTATAAAACTCAGCAGGTATCATATTAACCCCCAATTACCTATTTTTTCCAAATAGAATAACCAATAATATATTGTGAAAACGGTAAATATGCAATTAAATAACAAATTACATAAGATCCTACAAATGTCAGAACAGCAACAACCAAAGTTTGAAAGTAATAATTTCCTATGGCCTGTATCATCGACCAGTTCCAAAATAATGTACGCATCACAAAAATGTGAATAAGATAAATACCAAAACTAAGATTATTTGTTTGTTCTAACACAGAAACTACTACACGAGAGAGACGTTTTTGCGCACACAAATACTTGATGCCAATAAACCAAGATGTTGCCATTATCGCTACCGGTGCAGACAGATACCAAAAAACTTTATAGAAATCAAGATCCCAGCCCAATATTTTATTCAGCAATGGCAAAGGGAACATCGCTATGCCAAGAAAACAAACCCACCGACTATTCTTTATCACGACAGTATTCAGATAATATCCCAACAAAAAATATCCCACATATCCTGTAAAATAGTAAAGCACACCTGTTTCAGATGTATTAACACCTAAAAACAAAGAAATATATGGATAAAGCAACGTTACAAGCCACAGAAGAAGATAGAATTCCAACTCTCGTTTTGAGGCCTTCCTAACCCATGAAGACAAGATAGGCACCAACAAATAAAGCCCGGCAAGAGTATACATGAACCACAGCACACCATGTCCCTGCACACTAAATGGCAACGAAAAAAGAGAAATCATCCAATCCACAGAAGAAGAACTGTTAGCCAAATAAAATAAAGAAAAGCACACTGTAGGACCAATTATCTTTCCCAAGCGTCTCCTTAAATACAATATGGCAGACATTCCTTCTTTGCATGGAAGGAGCAATGCTCCACTTACCATAAAAAACAATGGAACACACGGAGTGGTAAGATAACTGTTCAATACCAAAAAAGGACCATGTTCTTCGGCACCGACACCGGATATAGGCGCATGCATCACAATAACCATTATGCAAGCTACTACCCGAACTACATCAAGATATATCGTACGTTGTTTTACCATTAGTCAAATAGGTTTTCTATTTCACTCATTATCTTTGCTAACGAAAAATGATTGCCACGCTCTGCCGCTCTCTTTCTATATCCTGTTAACTGCTCATTATCTGTTATCAATAACCTTAATCCTTCATAAAGACAAGAGCCATCTTCGCTGTTTTTTACCAACATTCCATATTTGCCGTCCTCCAATAATTCGTTAGGACCAGAGCAATAAGTACTGATTACAGGAATACCCAATACTAATGCTTCCGCTATCACAAGGCTATATCCTTCCGATCGTGATGAACACACAAACAAGTCCGACCTAGCGATATACGGATAAGGATTTTTCTTAAAACCTATAAGCTCTACATAATCATGTAGACTATTTTCTTTAATATAAGCAAACAATTGTTTGTAGAGTTCACCTTCACCCAAAATCCGAAGTTTGAATTTAAATCCATTCTCTTTCAACTGCTTAACTACACGCAACAAAATATCATACCCTTTCTGAGGGACAAGACGACCGACTGTCACAAGATTCAACACGCCTTTATCAAAATCAGCAATACTTTCTTGTCCTCTAATCCTTATATCAGCCACATCAATAGGATTATAAATAGTAAAAACCTTGCCTTTTTGTCCATAAACCTCTTTGAAAGAGTTCTCTACCGTTTTTGATACAGTGATAATATTATTAAACTCATTATACGATGCTGTTTCCTCTTCTACACTTTTATATATACTCTGTTTCTGAGGCCAAGGATTATATTTTAAATTAGTATGTATCCATGCTATTTTTTTAGCTTTCTTATTATTCGATTTTGCCAACATCTTTGTCACAAATCCCTCGCAAAAGGCAACTTCCACGTCACATCCCTTAGGAATAAAAAGTCTGTATACCAAGTACATTGGTAGCCATCTATACACAAGTTTATATTTCAGCACATACCCTAGCTTTCCCCATACAGACATATGATCTGGATTTTGTATCACAGGTTTGTAGCATACATCAGATTTCACCTCATCTACATACTTGCCTGTGTCAACAATAGTACACACTGTAACATCAAACAATGCCTTATCTATGTGCTTTATAAGCGTGGTGAGTACCTTCTCTGCCCCCCCTCCACTCAGAGATTCTATAACTATTAATATTTTTTTACGCATAAATTTGCTTTTACTTGGCAGTATTTTTCGCTTCACACCAAACAAATAGTGTATTGGAGCCATTTAGTTATCGTTATCGATCAAGTCTTTTTATTAAATTTACTGATTTAATATTCTTATCATTTTCGTGACAATTGCATATATCTTCGAACAGCAACAACACATCCAATAGGAAATAACAATATTGTCAGAAACTTATTATTTGATTTCAATAAGTACTTCATATGATGTCCCAATATAGTGCAACTAATCATTTGAATCGTATTATAACACATATTCTGAAAAGATTTCTCATAAAGGAGACGATGATTGAACATCATTGCATAACCCATCGGATTGTTTTTTAACAAACTCCATGCACCTTTTGTCAGTCCTCCTTCTTGATAACGAACAATACAAGTTATAAAATTGAACCATCTAAGTTTATAACCCTCCAAAGCTATTTGGTTCCAAACTATTTCTTCCGGAACAAACTTTTCATCTTCCCATGGTACAAAAGGATGTGACCTAAGGATTTCTGTTTTATAAACCTCGCAACAGTCACGATTGATACCCAATTCCTTCCTTTCCAAGTTTGACGCATCAATATAATTTTGCTGAAGTTGGTTTAAAGAATTTATAACAGACTCACCTCTCATACCGGAGACACCAGCAACAGCATTCATACTAGAAACACTGGCGACAGCCTTATTCATTTTCTCAATAGCATCATCCACCAAATAATCATCAGAATCCACTATCATAGTGTAAGGGGTTTCAACTCTTGTAACCCCTAAATTAATAGCACGATTTTTCCCACCATTTTCTATGTAGCAATATTCTATCTTAAAGCCATTATTCCCATGCAACCATTTCCCACATAACTGCTTTGTTCCATCAGAAGACCCATCATCTATGATAATCCAAATAAAGTCCTTCGATGTCTGCCTACACAGCGAATCATAAAGGTCTCCCAAAAGATGCGCCCTATTATAAGTTGCTGTTAATACTGTGATTTGCATACTATATTGCTCCTATATACTTGTTTAATGTGATAAAAAAACTAAAGAAATTATTTCTAAGAAGAAAGTTCATCAGCTTTTCACCTCTTGAAACATTCAGCCGCGTATTGAATGCCGCCTTCACATATCTATCATTCATTACCCCTTTCAATTGCTTAAGACCAACTTTTCTCTTTATCCCTCCATTTGCAATTGCTTTACAATATTTAAGTACTACATAATAGTAAGAATAGTACATTAATTCATCAGCTAACTTCTCGCTATGAAAAAAAGATGTAATGTTATCATGGGCTTTGGTATAAATTTCCAGTAGATCATCAGGTAATGAATCCACACCACTTTGGCGACTTTGAACTCTAATCCAATGGTAACTTACACTCGCTATAGTACAGATACTATTCGCGACAGACAGATACTCTAACATGAAATAAAAATCTTCATTTACAGGAATAGATTTATATTGAAGATTATATTTCCTAATGATAGAAGATTTTAATAGCTTGTTACAATTAATGTTTATCATACCACTCAAAAACAAAGGCTTCAAACTCTCTCTATTTGCAGAAAGTCGCTCTATTTTACTTTTTGTTGGTATATGTTCTGCCGTTCTAATCAAATTTCCGTCATGCGTATATTCATCAACCCTATAGCCGCAAATGACCATATCATAGTCTCTTCTTAAATATAAATTACTCAGATGATTATGCTCGACTATGTCATCCCCATCTATAAAACACACATATTCACCTCGCATTTTACTAAGAGCAAGATTTCTAGTATCGGACACCCCGCTGTGTCTTTTATCGATTACTATAATACGTGAGTCTGTTTGTGCTAACTCTTGAATCACAGCTAAGCTATCATCGCTACTTCCATCATTGACAAGTAACAGTTCCCAATCAGTAAAATCTTGTAGTTGTATACTCTTTACACAAGCTTCTATTGACTTGGCTACATTATAAACTGGAACGATTATACTTATCATTTCTTTTTGATTACAATTTTAAACACACAATACCCTTATGTAATAATGTAGCCAAGGTTATTGCTAAAATAAAAGAGAAAACGAGCCTAAATATTACATTATCAGGCGCAATTATATCTGCCAATAAGAGACAAGATCCATGTAATAAATATAGTTCAAGACTTATAACGCCTATATATTTAAATATCATATGAAAAAAGTAGTTCTTTGTCTTATCAACTAATACTGCAACAAAAACCAGACACGGAATCGCCACACTCAAATACACAAGATATTTGTATGAATTATGAATATATAGAGTTACAGATACATAGACAAACATTACGAACACAGTAAGCAAAAACAAATGTACTCTATTAATATTTCCATTACCATCAACAGATTTCTTCGCAGTTAAAATATAAATTAAGGATACAAAATATATAGGGTATCTATAAAGTGAAACATTTTGCACATGAAGATTATTGAACCCGTAAATGAATATAGTACACGTTATAATCACTATAAACATCCATAATGCCATAGAATCCGCTTTCTTATATACATAAGGAGTTAGCAAATAACAAGTCAATATATGCAAAATAAACCAATAGGTTATATTTCCATCAAAAAACGACAACAATGAAAGATCCAACAAATATCCCTGCCAATTTATTGTTTTATATATCAAGACATCAAATATAATAAATTTTAATGTCACAATTATCATAAATGTAGGAATGATTCTTTTTAATCTACGTTTATAAAAATCAATTGCAACATTATTTTTATCCAAGGAATAAGTGCAACCTAGTGCTGAAAGAATGAGAAAGAACTCCACTCCAAAATCAAAAGACAAAAATGGTTTGAAAGAAGGAATACCAAGAACGCTTAATCCTCCCACTGTATGAAAAAGCATGATCATCAACATGGAAATACCCATAAGTTCTGTCCTATATTTTGACAACAATTTAAATACCATAAATCAAAATTTATTACCATTTTAACAGTTCAAATAATTTGTTACAGTAATTATGTATAAGTTAAAAACCAAATAGCTGTTTATAAATATTTGCACTTTTGTATATTGTATATAATAGGCACTAAAAACAATAAATGCCAACGATAAAATTTTGCTATCAAAGTTCTATTATTAACTTTATCCATATTACAGTATAGCCAATTAAATTGTGGAGTCTTGCTATATTCTCTAAACAGCTTTTGTATATTGCTAAAAGACAAATCCTGAAATTGAGTAATTTGTATAAACCTATCATTAAAAATATGGAACAATTTTGTTGCCAAAAATTGCAACAAAGTTTCTTCATCTCCTTTGGCAGTCAGAAAAGTATATAATTTACTCCAATAATCTAAGTCTACCATTAATTGTTTCTCATAGTCCTTCGATTGACTAAGGCTTGTTGCAATTCCTCTACGATAATGATAACCTATATATGAACATGAACAGACTGTGTTGATATTCGGTAAAAAACGTATATTAAAGTCCCGATCTTCACCATAAGTAAGATTGTTATTAAAACTCAACTTATGTTTGACAATTATTTCCCTTTTATATAACTTACAACAAGGAGAAGTAATTGTTGGCATCGTTATTACAGAGTAACAGTCTTGAAAATTTGTACCAATATCATATTCTCTGTCTGTCAGTTTCTCTGTTTTGCTATCAGAGTAATCTCCTCCAAAATAACTAATACCGCTCAATACAAAATCAGTGTTATTCCTTGTTACTTTTATAAGGTTCTCCAAGAAATCTACAGACACAAAATCATCACTATCAATAAAAGTGATGTATGTACCTTTGGCCTTATTTATACCATAATTACGAGCATTAGACACTCCTCCGTTCTTTATATGATACACATTAAAACGAACATCTTTCTCTGCATATTCATCACAAATGAAGCTACTACCATCTTTAGCTCCATCATCAACTATTATCACTTCAAAATGCTTGAATGATTGATTTAACAAGGATTCAAGACATTTACGTAAATACTTTTCTGCATTGTAAACAGGAATAATAACTGAAATCGTAATCATAATATTCTTTTAAAAAACATCTTTACCAATATTGTAATAGGTAAGATTTTGTTTTTTTTAATATATAGCGCCTCCTTTACATAATCCTTTATAGACAGATGAGGCAAATAAATATTATATTGATCAAACAATATATTTCGGTATTCCCTAAGCAACATCTCTTTCATAAAACAATCTTCTTCATTTTGTGTGATTATTGATGGCAAATAATAGGAAAGCCATTCAGCATATTGCTTCATAGCCTCCATTTTAGGCTTTATGTTTGTATTTCCTGTAGATATATTTTGTCCTGACATACGCATATGAAACATAGCTTTAGAACTATAAGCTACACCATTACGCGATAAAAGGGACAAGGTTGCATCATCAGTATACCACGCAACAGGAAAATCAACAAAACCATCTATCTCCTCAAGAGCCTTTCTACGAAAGATAAATTCTTGTAAAGCTTGCTTACGCCGCCAAAACAAACGCTGATAAACAAAATCAACACAAGTTTCATATTCTGCAGCTGGCTGAGATAATTGCAATATTTTACCTTCATTATCGAAATATTTTATCCTACAATGAAATAAATCTACCTTTGGATATTTTATTATCAAATCAAACATTGTTTGAAGATAATCAGGATCATATAAATCATCATCCGAAGCAAATAAAATAAATTCACCTGTCCCTCTTCTCAGGCAATTATTCCAATTAAGAATCAAATTTTTACCACCAATATTCTCTACATTCTCATAATATTTTATACGGTCATCCTTAAAATTTGTAACTATACTTCTAATAGATGAACCTGGATTATCATTTACTATAATAAGTTCATAATCCCTATAAGTTTGATTAAGTAAACATTGGATAGTAGCAGCCAAATAGTCAGACTTAAAAGCAGGAAGAATTATTGAAATCATAGACTTTTAAGGATAGTTCCAACAATAGTAAATAACGTATTTAACTTTTTATTAACAATAGTATTTTTTATGGTACTGATTTGGGCACGAACAGAACTTCTATTATCTATCATATTATTAACCATACTCATCAACTGTTTACTATCCATATTACTGTTCATATCAGCAATATGTTCATACCCCAAAGTTTCCTTAAATAAACCTGAAAATTTACGACTATAAGCAAGTAACAAGGTGGGAACACCTGATGAGAATGCTCCTATGCAAGCGTGCATTCGTGCCCCCATAAACATGTCTAATGATGCCATATAACTTTTAGCCTCAATAGGGGATGTAAAAAATGGCGCAAGAATAAGACGGGGATGATTTATTTTTCTCCACACTTCATACGATAAATAGTATTCATTACTCCTACTATTATCAGAATTTACTACATGTGGTATAATGTGCACATTGTATCCTTGATTAAGCAAGTTATTAATTGTGTCAATCATAAGACCACTATAATCTTTTGAAACACTGAACTTGCTGTCTTCAGGAACATCCCACAATGTTTGTGAAATGTTTATACCAACATTCACACCATCACTACAATGTAAAGGCATTGGCTCAAAAGGTAGGAAAAATGCTACATCAAGCAAGTCTTCTACTTTTTTATCGGACAATAATCCCATTACATAAGTTGTACTTTCTTTATCACGCGATAAAACATATTCAGCTGCTTCAAGACTTTCCACTGCCATACACTTCACCTTCTCTTCATAGAAAGGCCCATAAGTTTGAGGAAGAAAAGCATACCTTTTTTTGAATAAACGGGCCAACTTATTAATCTCATTTTGTGAACAGAAGTTTAGCACGCCATAAATATCAGAAAAGCTATCACCTGCTGTAATATTAAAGATATAATCACATTTCAAAAGTTCACGCAAATTATACAATTTCCACTTTGAAGTAAGAGTGCTATAGCAATCACCTATTTTTACAAGATGGGTAGGGAAAATATTCTGAAAACGAACTTTCCCTTCAGGAGTATCAATGGAATCAAAAGAATGTTTGAATTCATGGTTATAAAGACAAATCTCTATATCAATTCCCTCTTCTTTCGCAACCTTATTTAATATACGAATTGTAGATATGGCAAGAGCTGCAACTCCTTTGTTTGCATTATATGGATTAGCCCCTGCTATAAGAATACGCTTTTTCATTATTTAGTAATTTTCTTTAAATAACTTTTTCTTTTATATAACAAAATGTTAATGGAATAAGCACACCTATGAGAAAATATAAAGCCCACAGAATAAAGTTGGTCTGCGCAATTAGCTGGAGGAATAACAGAAAAATAAGCTAACTGCTCAATAGGCCTATTTTCTACCCAAATAATCAATAGCCTAACTAATTTAAACGACAAGAAATGCCATGTAAGTAAAGGCAATGTATGATTCCCTATATAAATCATAACAGATCTAAACTTTCCTACAAATTTGGCAGATACACTAAAAACCATTAGGAAACCAATGATAGAAATTAAAACATATGGTATTATTGAGATAACATCTACATTAGCCATTGTTCTAGGTATAAAAATTGAGGCTATGAGAACAATAAAAAACATATAGAAGTAAACAATCAACTCCGTTGTATATCATAGTTCTTAATTTCTCTCCCTACCACAATCATTGCAGCTGCAAGAAACTCCATGTATCCAACATTCATATAGGGTATCACAATATTCAAATACAAGCGCAATAAGATAATTATAAGCACTATAACAAATCCAAGCATATTTATATCAATATATCTGAAAACCATATAAGCAATAAAGGAAGCAAAAAACATAGTATGCAGAAACCAATGACCTACTAATAGCATTTCCTTCGTATTGATGAGTAATATAATTTCTAGAAAATAAGTAAAATATTCCTTCCAAGTATATAAATGTGTTACATGTCCAATAAAGCCATAATAAGAATTATAAATTCCAATATTATAAAATACATTATGTAGCAATAAAAATAGCACTACCTATTTAATAAATGGAATATACAGTCCTTTTATTCTTTTAATTGCATACCTAGAAAAACATGTTACGTACTTGTCATTAAAACAGTACCACTACATATAAAGAACAAAGGCATATGAAACATAGAAATATAAGCCCTTAATTCCATAGGTAGACCTGAATGGAACATTACCATTAATATTATGGCTACAGCCTTCGCTATGCTGATAGTAGGATTTCGTTTCATACCAATAACACTATTTCCTACGTTTCATGACCAACTGAAGTAAATATTGACGGTCTTCCTTTGACATAATACAAAAACTCAAAGAGATGAATACAATCATAAATAGTATTCCCTTACTCAATATTTCCCCAGCCAAAGAAAAACCGAAATGCACATAGAACGAAATAAATAAAGCGGTAGACAAACCTATGATAGCATAAGGAGCAAAAGATCTTGAAAATACTCGCAGAGAATCTATCTCCATCACTTTAGGCCAATAATAAAGATAATAAAATCCTATTTGAGAAGTCATATACACAGCTAAAGCCACAATAGCTCCACCTACCCCATAAATAGGAATCAAAAGCCAAGTTAGCACTAATCCCATAATACTGCTAAATATAGATATATATGTAATTGCCCTAATATCGCTACCCGCAAGGATCAAACTTGAAATACATTGATTATGATTACCTAATATAAAGAAAAGCCAAATATTAAGCCAAACAACAAGATGTAAATAATTTTCTCCTACATACAACTCTATCAATTCTGGAGCTACAGACATTAATCCAAAACAACAAAATGATATGATAAGAGTCATAAACAGCGTTCCCGAATAAGCTAGTTTATAGTATGCAGTCTTATCTTTATTAGCTATAATACGTGATGACGACGGTAAAAGAGCAGACATTACAGGACTTGCAAACATCATAGCGGTTCCAGCTATACCATTCAAAACTCGAAAATCCGCCACATCCTCAGGTGAACCTTGCATTCCAAGAAAAACCGGACGAAGGTTATAAAATGAAAACTGAAAGAATCCGAAAGAAAAAACATTTAAACCATATGGCAATATTTCCCTAAATGTATTTTTATCAAAACTTGGCCAGAATTTCAAGCATTTAACTTCTCTATTTATTTTCTTTACCAATGCAGGTATGGTTATTATAAGAGAAGCATAAGTTAGAAGAAAATACAGAACAATATCCATTTTACAGTAAACTGTAACGAACAAAACAACAAGCATCCAAATACGAGGAATTATACTTAACTTAGTTCCCCATGCTACATTCTCTGTTGCATTTATCATTTGGTAGAAACTAGATGTGTACCAATTGACAACCGCCATTGCAGCAAGAATATAAAAAAGCTGCTTCATGATAACATCCTGTTCAGGAGTCACATTAAATATTTCATCAGAAAAAAAAGCAGCACCTATTAAAATCAAAGCATTAATAATTCCTATTACACCATAAAAGGCCGTGGTACTTTGGAATAATTTATTCAACTTAACATATTCTTTTTTAGCTAAAGCTACAGAAAAAAAGCGTACATTAGTAGATGACATTCCTAGATCCATCAACTGTACATATACATTCACCGAAGTGGCAAGTCCTATCAGTCCATACTCCCCTTTACCAAAATAATCTAATAAAATAGGAACAGATATAAAACCGTAGACTGCACTCAGTACATTCATTATAGCTCCCCAAAATACACCAGATACAACTTTTCCAGAACGAGACATATTTTCTTAATTTATTGTGTTAGTGTACATATTTATCAAGGCTATCCTGACAGTTGATAGAAACAACATTATTAAACATTCCAATACCACTTCATAGTCTTCCCCAAAACCTAGCTCTACATTAAACACTAACTTGTAAATTATTTCCTATTATTTCCAATCTAACTCCTCAAATTTTGAATTCTTCGACCTGAATTCCGGGACTATCTGTTTCATCAATTTTACCGTTTCCCAAATCTGTACAGAGCGGGATAATCTCTCGAATTCATCGTATGTTTCCACAATATCCCCATATTCATACCGACGTACTTTTGCAATCTTTATCTTTTTATGATGAGTAGGAATAGTATTTTCTTCATCACTCAAGACCTCTTCGTACAGTTTTTCACCCGGTCGTAGTCCTGTAAATTGTATTTCAATATCTTCATTCGGCTTATATCCCGCCAATTCAATCATACGAACGGCCAAATCTACAATTTTTACAGGTTTTCCCATTTCAAAAACAAAGATCTCATATCCTTCCCCCATAGTGGCGGCCTCCATTACCAGACGACATGCTTCCGGAATGGTCATGAAATAGCGTATGATATCAGGGTGAGTCACTGTAACGGGACCGCCATTTTCTATTTGTTCTTTAAAACGAGGAATAACTGAGCCATTGCTACCCAATACATTTCCAAAACGGGTAGTTATAAATTTAGTACATCCTTTTACTTTGCCCTCTTTAATGGCATAGCTCAAGCTCTGTACATAGATTTCTGCCAAACGTTTGGAGCACCCCATCACATTAGTAGGATTTACAGCTTTATCGGTGGAAACCATGATCATCTTTTCCGCTCCATATTTAACTGCCATATCCGCAACCTGACGGGTACCGGTCACATTGACCAACACAGCTTCACATGGATTTTCCTCCATCAACGGGACGTGTTTATAAGCAGCAGCATGAAAAATAATTTGAGGATGATAGGTATCAAACACCATACGTAAACGCTCTATGACACGTACATCGCCTATCACAGGAACAAAATCAAGATGTGGAAATCGGCGTTCACATTCCAAACGAATATTGTGTAATGGGGTCTCGGCTGAATCAAACATAATTAGTTTGCGGATTCCAAGTTGTGCCAATTGACGGCAAAGTTCGCTACCAATACTACCAGCCGCTCCCGTAACCATTACTACTTTATCGCTGAATTCATTGGCAACTTCGCTCATATTGATATTAATCTCCGGACGTCCTAACAAGTCTTCAATCTTGACAGGGCGCACCCATTGATGAAAGTTACCGTTTTCATCCGCTTCGCTGATAGAAGGAGCTATCAAAGTCTTGATATGATTATCCTTGCAATATTGAAGCAAACGGGTTTCCTCTAAACGGGTAGACTCATTATGAGCAAATAAAATACCTTGAATACGGCGTTTACGAATAAGCTGCTGGAAATCTTGTTCATTGGTGAAATAATAAATAGGTAATCCCGCCAAACGACGATGCTTGTAAATAGTTCCATAACAATAAAATCCGATAACCTTATAATGAGAACTATGTAGTAAACGGGTTTTCAGTGCTACACTCTTATCATCCGTGCCATAAATGAGAATACGCATATTCTCTTTATTCATCAGTTCTATCAGCGTCTCGTAGACTATGACCATCAACATACGGAAAGTAGACAAAGCAATCAAAGTCAACATTCCATCAAACAAGACAAACATCAATCTCTGATTGGCAGACAGTCCGAACGGTTCAATCCACAAGAAAATGGCAATCGCTATACATACCGATTTGAATGATGAACAACAGATCAACGGCCATAAGCAACGCAACTGGGAATAACGAATGGTATTACGATAAGTATGGAAAAGATAGGAAGCTATCGTAGTCGCAATAGCGGCTAAAATTCCAACCCGAATCATAGCCCGGCTATCCAAAGACACTTCAGCGTTATAATGTATCCACCAATAAGTGAAACAAGTGGACAACACTGAAATAAACAAATCAATTCCCCATATTATCCAGTAACTAAAGTAAGTTCTACTTATATACTGGATAAAAGCATTCAATTTTTCTTTCATCCCCCAATAATAAAAAGTTCCCCTTATTTCTTATTTTTTTTATTCGTCTCCGAATAGTAGCCATCCCCATAGCCATATCCGTAACCGTAGCTATAACCATAGCCGTAACCATACTTTTTCTTTTCAACATGACTGTCATTTAACACAATGCACAGATGTTTGAATTTACCTTCCTGATGCAAACGTTCCAATTCCGGAAGATAACGACGATCGAGTTTTCCATCACGAACCACATATAAAGTCAATTCAGCTACACGGTTTACAATCGTAGCGTCCGCTACCACCTGTGCAGGGACATTATCCAAAATTATATAATCATATTTTTTCTTCAGCTCATCTACCAGTTTCTCCAAACGATCGCTCATCAGAAGTTCGGAAGGATTGGGTGGTACAGGACCAACTAAAAGCATATCCACAGCGGGATGAATCAGCCCCTTATCCAATATATTATCTATATTATCATGTAAACCGGAAAGATAAGTACTCAATCCTTCTTTATGTTTGACACCCACTAATTTACCTTGAGTCCGTTTGCGTAAATCAGTATCTACCAATACCACTTTCTTTCCGGCTATTGCCAATGCCACTGCCAAGTTTCGAGACACAAAAGACTTTCCCTCACCGGGCATGGTAGACGTAAACATAATCACACGGGCATCCTTTGCTACAAAATTGATATTTGAGCGCAATAGGCGGAAAGCTTCAGAGATAAGATCGTTCTTATGTTCATCTACTACTATGGAATTATCTGCCACTTCTTCCTTGCGGGAAGGAATCTCACCCAACACCGGAATGGTGGTATAATCTTCTATATCCTTACGTCCCCGAACGGAAGTATTCCATAGCATCAACAACACTTGTATCCCCAAAGGAATAGCTAATCCCACTGCTAAAGCAGCCAGCAAAAAAGTTGTGGAATGAGGGGCAATAGGCGCATTAGAACCAAATGGAGACTCTACAACCCGAATATTAGCCTCTGTTACAGCTAACTGAAGTGCGTTTTCTTCACGCTTATTCAAC
>OGNW01000622.1_pt1 | contig 28179 bp, 20 predicted proteins | sample 1573591 | NCBI WGS metagenome assembly OGNW01 (sample SAMEA2581894, study PRJEB24529) | metagenome | biome: Human gut stool | place: China | collected 2011
AAAGATAAAGAATAACGCTAAAAGTCAACAGAACAATGAAAGAAGAAATAATTATAGCAGGATTCGGTGGACAAGGCGTATTGTCTATGGGTAAGATTCTGGCTTATTCCGGTTTGATGGAAGGCAAGGAAGTGAGCTGGATGCCGGCATACGGTCCGGAACAACGGGGTGGTACTGCCAACGTTACAGTAATCGTCAGCGATGACAAGATATCTTCACCGATTCTTAGTAAATACGATGCCGCCATCATCTTGAACCAGCCTTCACTCGAAAAGTTTGAAAGTAAGGTGAAACCCGGTGGTGTCTTGATTTATGACGGTTACGGAATAATCAACCCTCCTACCCGCAAAGACATCAAAGTATACCGTATCGACGCAATGGATGCAGCCAATGAAATGAACAACGCTAAAGCGTTCAACATGATCGTATTAGGCGGTCTGCTGAAACTTCGCCCGATTGTTACTTTAGAAAATGTCATCAAAGGCTTGAAAAAGACTTTGCCGGAACGCCACCACCACTTGATTCCTATGAACGAGGAAGCTATCAAGAAAGGTATGGAGCTTATCCGCGAAGTTTAATTAATGGATAGTGAACAATGGATAATTGATAATTATTAGCTACGTGTTGTACGTATGCAACATAATTTTCAATTATCCATTATCATTAAATCAATTAAAGTAAGTATCTTTGCCTCCAATTATGAGACGAATCTTACTATTATATATATTACTTACCGTTATAGGTCTGACAACTGTTCATGCACAGTTTGATAATGGTCGCCAAAGAATCGACGAAAACGGATACGACCAATACGGTAATCAGGTAGACCCTGCCATGATTCCGGACAAACTGGACAGTGCAAATGTTGAAGTACAGGGGTTACCTCCAAAATTATATATGTGGCGTATCAAAAACCAGTTGGGTGACCGGACTATGATTCCGGCGGATACTGCATATCATCATTTTCAGAACACGAACCTGACTGACGGGCTGACCGGACATTACAATTATCTGGCCAATATGGGTTCTCCCCGTATGTCACGTATTTTCTTCGACCGTCGTGACCCTGAGCCAACTATTTTCATGGAGCCTTTCTCCAGTTTCTTTATCCGTCCTACGGAATTCAACTTTACGAACAGTAACGTACCTTATACCAACCTGACATATCACAAAGCCGGTAACAAGGTGAACGGGGAAGAACGTTTCAAATCATATTTCTCTGTCAATGTAAACAAACGTCTGGCTTTCGGCTTCAACATAGACTATCTGTACGGACGGGGATATTACAATAATCAAAGTACATCACATTTCAATGCAGCTTTTTTCGGTAGTTATATCGGTGACCGCTACCAAATGCAAGCCATATACAGCAATAACTATCTGAAAACAAACGAGAACGGAGGTATCGAAGATGACCGATATATCACTGCACCGGAGGAAATGGCACAGGGTCAAAGGGAGTATGAATCAACGAATATTCCTACCATACTAAGCGCTACGACCAACCGTAACCACGACTTTTACGTTTTTCTGACTCAACGCTATAACTTGGGATTCAAACGGGATATACCACAGGCTGAAAACGACACCATGCCCGCCAAACAAGAATTCGTTCCGGTCACCAGTTTTATACATACCGTTCAAGTGGAATGTGCACGGCATAGTTTCCATTCTGAAGATGATGTGAAAGATTACTATCAGAACACTTATTTAGAGCCTGATAATCCATTAGTAAAAGACAGTACGACCTATATAGGAATCAAAAACACCGTAGGTATTGCCCTGTTGGAAGGGTTCAATAAATATGCCAAAGCCGGACTGACGGCATTTGCCTCCTATAAAATCAGCAAATATACACTGATGAACCTGGAAGGCATAGGAAATGACAAATACAATGAGAATGAGATATTCGTAGGAGGAGAATTGTCCAAACGTGAAGGTAATGTACTCCATTATCATGCCATCGGTGAAGTGGGACTGGGAGGAAAAGCAATCGGACAGTTTAATGTAAAAGGCGATATAGACTTGAATTTTCCTCTGTGGAAAGATACGGTCAGCCTTATAGCCCGTGGAGAGGTCAGCAATAAACTGGCTCCGTTCTATATGCGCCATTATCACTCCAAGCATTTCTGGTGGGACAATGATATGGATAAGGAATTCCATACCCGCATTGAAGGAGAATTGAGCATTGCCCGCTGGAGGACTAAGTTGAAAGCAGGAGTAGAGAATATAAAGAACTATACTTATTTCAATCAACAAGCATTGCCCGAACAAAAAAGCGGAAGTCTGCAAGTGTTGTCAGCAAGTCTTAATCAGGACTTCAAATTGGGTATCTTCCATTTGGATAATGAGGTAACCTGGCAGAAGTCCAGCGACCAGACCGTGCTTCCCTTGCCGGACCTCTCGCTATATCATAACTTCTATATGCAGTTCAAACTGGCAAAAAAAGTACTCAGCGTACAATTGGGCGCTGATCTAAGATATTTTACCAAATACAATGCCCCTGCATATATGCCCGCCATTCAGAACTTCCATCTGCAACCGACAGACGACCAGGTAGAGATAGGCGGCTATCCTATTGTAAATGTTTACGCAAACTTACATTTAAAGCGTACACGTTTCTATGTAATGATGTATCACGTGAATCAAGGAATGAGCAGACCGAATTATTTCCTGTCTCCTCATTACCCTATCAACCCACGTGTGCTGAAATTCGGACTTTCATGGAACTTCTATGATTGATAAAACTTCTACAGCTTATGGTGACACGCCCCAAAATAAGATTGCTTAGATATCTGATACCTGTAATTATCGTATTGGCATTGTTCTTCTGTTTCCGTCGATGCGACAATCAGCAAAAACAACCGCTTCCCCCACGCGACTATGCAGATATTATCAGAGAAGGTGTATTACGTGTAGCGACAGAGTACAATTCCATCAGTTTTTATGTAGACGGGGATACGGTTACAGGGTTTAATTATGAACTGATACAGGCATTCGGCCGAGATAAAGGACTAAGAGTTGACATCAGCCCTTATATGAGTTTTGAAGATCGTCTGAGAGGATTGAGCGAGGACCGTTATGACGTAATAGCATACGGTATATTAGCAACCAGCAAATTGAAGGATTCTTTACTGCTCACCTCTCCCATCGTACTCAACAAACAAGTGTTAGTACAACGGAAAGCAACCGGAGAAAACGATTCCCTCTACATACGCAGTCAGTTGGATTTAGCGCAAAGAACACTCCATGTCATAAAGGGTTCCCCGTCAATCTTGCGTATTCAGAACTTGGGAAATGAGATTGGAGATACCATTTATATAAAGGAAATAGAAAAATACGGCTCGGAACAATTGATTTCACTCGTGGCACATGGAGACATCGACTATGCCGTATGTGATGAAAGTATCGCACGGGCTGCTGCAGATTCTTTGCCACAAATAGATATCAATACGGCAATCAGTTTCACACAATTCTACTCATGGGCAGTCAGCAAACAATCACCTGTCTTACTCGACAGTTTGAATGCATGGCTGGATAGATTCCAGAAGGAAGAAGAATATCAAAAGATTTACAAGAAATACTATGATAAAAAATAACCTTATCAATCTATTTACTAAACGAAAACAATCCTATACTTTTTATCTATTTTTCTTCATCTCTCTATTGTCTTTCGGCAATACCCTTTCGTATGCGGAAGAAAATCGGGCATTCAACTTTTCAACAATCAATCTGAACAACGGCTTATCACAGTTATCCGTACTCGATATTTGTCAAGACGCCAAAGGATATATGTGGTTTGCCACCCGCAACGGACTGAATAAATATGATGGAGCCACTTTCACTATTTACAAACACAGCAATCAAAACACCAATTCCTTAACAGACAATCACATCACCAAACTACTGCCGGATAATATTCATGGAGGACTTTGGATTGGAACGACCAACGGACTGAATTATCTCAATCAAAAGACCAATCTTATCACCAATTATCAGGTAGCAGATTATCCGTCACTTCCCAGTAACAGCATACTTTCGCTCTGTTTGAATAAGTCAGGAGAGCTATGGATAGGCACACGTTTGGGACTCTGCCGTTGGATACCGGAAAAGAATACATTCCAGCCCATAACTTTTGACGGACTGTTGGAACGGGAATCGATCACCTCTCTATATATAGATAAGGAGGAAAGACTCTACATAGGCACTCATAACAAAGGTCTGCTGATATGCGATAAAAACCTGAATATCATACAAAAGCTGAACAAAGAGAGCACTCCTTCCCTTTCCGATAATACCATCAGTTGCATTTTTGAAGACTCACAGCATCAGATATGGATAGGTACGGATATGAAAGGGCTGAATAAATGGAACCCGGACCAACAGAGCATTGTCACTTTTTCAAAGCATAACAGTGGGCTGACGGATAATTACATTCGTTGTATTCAGGAACAAAACCAACGGCTGATAATCGGAACATTCGATGGTCTGAGCGTTCTCAATCTGACGAATGACGTCATCACCCAATACAATACATTCGAAGCAAATCGTAATAACCTAAGCCACTTTTCTGTACGCAGCTTATGTGTAGACCGTGCCGGAACATTATGGGTAGGAACTTATTCCGGTGGGGTTAATTATTATAATCCTCTTAATAACCGTTTTATATTCTACCACCCCTTAGAAAACAGTGAGCAAAAGCTATATAACATTTTCGGTCCGATGGTATATAGTTCCAATTCCCTTTGGATAGCAACAGAAGGTGGCGGGCTATTGCAATTCAATCCGGTCACAAAAGAATACGCCAATTATCTATTAGAACATCCTGTAGGGATGCATAATAAGAATATCATCAAATCTCTGATGGTAGAAGGAGAAAATATCTGGTGTGGAACAAATAACGGCGGACTGTATTGCTTCCACATTCCGACAAAACGTTTTTCACTTATCCACCAGTTCAAAGAGAAAAATCTAGGTATTTATACTATTTATCGCGATGCAAAAGAAACTATCTGGCTAGGAACGACTTCCCGTCAGGGACTGGTCAGAATTACGAAAGATAAAAAGGTAACCCGTAAATTCCCTATCGGAGATACTGGAGAAACAATTGGTTTCTCCAGTATACGGGCATTTCTGCCGCTTCGTGAAAACGTATACCTGATCGGGACGCGTTCATTCGGACTTTACGAATATGATACGGAAAAAAGAACCTTGATACGATATTCAACAGAAGAGAAAGAACCGTCCCGTAAACTGGAGAACAATTATATCACCGGTATACTGAGAAAAAAGAACGGTGAGATATGGATAGGAACTTTCGGCGCAGGAATTTATCAGTATCAGGAAGGTAAAGGAATCATCCGCCATATCGGTGCAAAAGAAGGATTGGCGAATGAGGAAGTATATACCCTGGTGGAATATAATCAGAATATATGGGCAAGCATAGATAACGGCATTACCGAAATAAATACAAAAACAGGAAAAGTGCATACCTATGACTGCTTTGCCGGACTCGAAACATTGGAGTTTACCCCCCAAGGAGGTATCTGCTTGCCCAATGGAGAAGTCTATTTTAGTGGAAGCAACGGATTTCTCTCTTTCACTCCCCGTTCATTGATTAAGAATAATATGATGCCACCGGTAGTGCTTACCCGATTGACTGTTAACAATAAAGTTGTACAACCGGGTGATAAAAGCCAATTATTGGAGACCAACCCGGACGATGCGGAAACGGTTACCCTCGCCTACAACCAGAATAATTTCTCTATCGCATATTGCGCCCTGAACTATATCCTGCACGAACAGAATCAATATGCTTATAAATTAATAGGCCATGACCAAGATTGGAACCATGTAGGAACCCGTAAAGAAGCTTTCTATACCAATATTGCTCCCGGCAAATATACATTCCACGTCATTGCCTCCAACAATGACGGTGTATGGAACTCTCAAGGAAAGACTTTGGAAATAGTAATCCTTTCTCCTTGGTGGAAAACAACTTGGGCTTATATCATCTACGCGTTGTTGTTTATAGGAATCACCTACACCATCGGATATTATATGTACAGCAAGCACAAGCTGGAACTGAACCTGCGGATGCGACAAATGGAAAAGCAACGGATGGAGGAATTTCATCAAACCAAAATCCGGCTTTTTACCAACTTCTCACATGAATTGCGCACACCGCTAACTCTGATTATCAGCCCTATCGATGAGCTGGTACGTCAGGCAGAAGTTCCCCTCTTTATCAAAACCAAACTGGATTTGGTATTAAAGAATGCCCGCCGCCTGTTGTTGCTGGTCAATCAATTAATGGATTTGCAAAAAAATCAAAGCGGTAGCCTCACATTGAAACTTACCCACTCGGATCTGAATGCTTTCCTGCTTGAAATTTATTACACCTTCAAACAAATAGCGGAAAGCAAACAGATTACTTTCCAATATGAAGCTCCAGAAGGGGAAATCCCTGTGTATTTCGACCAAAGTCTGCTGGAAAAAGCTATATTCAACCTGCTTTCAAATGCTTTTAAATTCACTTCTTTAGGAGAGACAGTTTCTTTAAGACTAATAACGGCTCCCGACAATCGTATCATCATCCAGGTAGCGGACACAGGGAAAGGAATTCCGGAAAATGCCCGTACCCATATTTTCGATCCGTTCTATCAAGTCAATACCCCACAGACTGTCAATGACAACGTAAACGGAACAGGTATCGGCCTAAGTCTGACACAATCCATCGTACATTTACATCACGGCACAATTAGTGTGGACTCTAATCAGCCGAAAGGAAGCATATTCACTATCATACTTCCGAATAATGAGCAGGTGCAACCAACAGAGGAAGACACGAAAAATACCCAACCCGAAGATGTACAGGAAGAGCAGGCAGTAGTTGGGCAAGCTCTTGACTCCGAAGAGGAACTTCCTTTTTTGAAAGGCAAGACAATCCTGCTAGTGGAAGACAATGAGGACATACGCAGCTATGTAAAAGAACATCTTGAACGCTATTACCGGATACTCGAAGCGGATAACGGCTCCGAAGCCTTCAATATCGTACTGAAAGAGTTTCCCGATTTAGTTGTGACAGACATCATGATGCCGGGAGTCGATGGACTGGAACTCTGTTCCATGATAAAGAATGATTTGCAGACGGGACACATTCCGGTAATTCTACTTACAGCCCGCACCATGGTAATGCACGTCAAAGAAGGTTTCCTTTCGGGGGCTGATGATTATATAGTAAAGCCGTTCAATATAGATGTGCTGCTAATACGAATTTACAACCTGCTGACGCAACGGGAAAAACTGAAATCAATGTATGGAAAAAACTTCTCGCTCCAGTCAATGGGTATCGAAGCCAGTTCCGCCGATGATAAATTCATGCAGAAATTATTCGAGATTATAGAAAGTCATCTTGCCAACCCGGACTTAAAAGTTGAGTTGATATGCGACGAGATGGGATTCAGCCGAAGTAACTTCTACCGCAAGCTCAAAGCAGTGACAGATTTATCTCTGAATGACCTGATTCGCCACAAGCGTCTTGAAGTAGCTGCGCAATTACTGAAAGAAACGGACATGAACATAACAGAAGTCTCAATAGCCACCGGATTCAGTACACTTGCCTATTTCACCAAATGTTTCAAAGCTACCTACGGAGTCTCGCCCACCGAATACATCAAAGGTTTGTAAAATCATTCCAAGTTATAAAAATCGTTCCAAGAACGTCACAGAAGCGATTGTCCTATACAAGAATGGGATGATTTTATAAACTTACGGTACTACCAGACAAACCAAATTCACACTGTTTCCATACATTTGCAACATCCTACTTAGAAATAATAATATGGAAACAAATATGAAAATATGAAACATTATCTTTTAGCCCTTAGCATCGGAGTGGCCGCTTTAGTTGGTTGCCAATCTCCCAAAGAGTCAAATTTAGTTGCTTCTAATTTTACTTTTGCCGAACAACAATTCAAGTATGCTTTTTCTAAAATAGATGAAGCGCGTGCAAACGAATCCCAAGAAAGCAGAGACAAAAGAATCGCCAAACAATGGGGTGAGCTTACCAACCCACGTAACACGGAACCGGACGGTTCTTTACACCTCGTACCTTCCAGAGACTGGACGAGCGGATTCTTTCCCGGAGAACTTTGGTATGTATATGAATATACGCACGATCCTTTTTGGAAGGAGAAAGCCGAAAAACATACTGAAATGCTGGAACGCGAAAAGAAAAACGGCACTACACACGATATGGGTTTCAAAATGTATTGCAGCTATGGCAACGGCTACCGTCTGACCGGTAACCCTACCTATAAAGATATACTTATCGAATCTGCCCGGACTCTGATTACCCGTTTCAAACCCAACGTAGGCTGCATCCGTTCTTGGGATCATCACGCTGACCAATGGGAATGTCCCGTGATCATCGACAATATGCTGAATCTGGAGTTATTGTTTTGGGCTTCTCGCGAAACCTTTTATAATATAGCAGTCAGTCATGCACGGACTACGATGAAAAATCATTTCCGCGATGACTTCAGTACATACCACGTGGTCAATTACGACACGATCACCGGTAGCCCGATTTGTAAAGTCACCCATCAAGGATATTCCGACGACTCGGCATGGGCACGCGGACAAGCATGGGCACTATATGGCTACACTCTATGTTATCGTGAAACCGGACTCCCCGAATTTCTAGAACAGGCAAAACAGGTAGAAAGATACATCTTCACCCATCCCAACCTACCCAAAGACCTGATTCCTTACTGGGATTTCAATGCTCCTGAAATACCGGACGAACCACGCGATGCATCTGCAGCAACCTGTATAGCTTCCGCACTCTATGAGCTGAGCACCTACGTACCGGAAAACAAGGATCTCTACAAACAGGAAGCCGATCGGATTTTAGAGAATCTCACTGCCAGCTACCGTGCACAACAGAATGGAGACAACGGATTCTTGCTACTCCACAGTACCGGTTCCAAACCTCACGACAGCGAAATTGATGTACCTATCGTATATGCCGATTATTATTTCCTCGAAGCCCTGCTTCGTAAAAACAAATTGGAAAAAGGAGAACAACTCTAATCATCATTACTTATACAGACCATGAAAAAAACAATTATCTACATATTGACAGCCCTTATAACATTCGCTCTACCGATAAGTGCCCGGATTCCTACCAACCAAAGAATCCGCCTGACCGACCAATGGGAATATCTCAAAGGTGATCTCGGAAGCATCTGGGAAGCTGTACGCATGGTAGCACCCGGTTCTTCGGAAGCTGTGCCCATCTGGCAACCGGTCACCCTTCCTCACTGCTTCAATGCGGAAGACGCTGTAGATCCGGATGTCAACTATTACCAGGGTCCCGGATGGTATCGTACTTTGCTCGATATTCAGAATCCCTCAGTCAATGGCCGTACTATCCTCGAATTTGAAGGAGCCGGACAAAAAACAGAAGTATATATCTACACGCAAAAAGTCGGTACCCATGTAGGCGGTTACGATGAATGGAGCGTCGACATCACAGAGGCTATCCGGCAGGCATTGGCCAATCCCGACTGCCGGAAGCGTTTCAACGGAAAAATACCTTTATCTATCCGTTGCGATAATTCAAGAGATACGGAAATGATCCCTTCAGATTTATCGGACTTCAATGTGTACGGCGGACTTTACCGTTACGTTAATCTGGTTTATCAACCTGCGCTTTCTTTCAGTAGTTTCAAACTGGAGACTCCGGTGCAAAAAGATTTAAAGAATGCAAGCCTAAAAGTGCAAGCCAACTTCTATAATCCGGATGATACCCGCCGAGCCACGGTGCACCTCACACTGAAAGACCCGAACGGCAAGAAAGTAGCCGAACAGACTGTCACAGATGTTCTTCCCTTAGGAGAAGTGAGACTATTCGACATTGCTGTCAAAAGCCCGCTACTTTGGAGCCCGGAGCAGCCTCAGCTATACACCTGCGAGTTCACTCTCAAAACTACTGAAGGCGAACAAACCGTAACAGAACAAATTGGCTTTCGCCATTTCGAGTTTGTAGACTATGGACCTTTCAAACTGAACGGCAAACGCCTGTTACTAAAAGGTACCCACCGCCACGAAGATCATGCCGGCGTAGGCGCTGCCATGACAGAAGAGCAAATGGTAACGGAAATAAAGATGATGAAAGAAATGGGCGTCAACTTCATCCGTCTGGGGCATTACCAACAATCGAATATCATTCTCCGCCTGTGTGACGAGCTGGGCATTCTCGTTTGGGAAGAAATCCCTTGGTGTCGCGGTGGCTTGGGTGGAGAGAGCTACCAGGCACAAGCCCGACGAATGCTCACAAACATGATAAATCAGCACTACAACCATCCTTCTGTAATTCTTTGGGGACTGGGCAATGAGAATGACTGGCCGAATGATTTCCCGACTTTCGAACAATCACAGATACGCGCCTTTATGAAAGAACTGAATGACCTGGCACACCATCTGGATCCGTCACGTGTCACTTCTATCCGCCGATGCGACTTCTGTAAAGATATTGTCGATGTATATTCCCCTTCCATCTGGGCAGGCTGGTATCGCGGGCAATTCACCGACTACAAGCCTACCTCCGAGAAAGAGATGAAACAGGTTAAACACTTCCTGCATGTGGAATGGGGCGGTGACTCTCATGCCCGAAGACATTCGGAAGACCCTTTCAAATCATTGGGCGGCATTCCTGTCGGAGCCGGAGCCGATGAACGCGCAGGAGACTTCTCCTTCGTTGGCGGTGACGCCCGCGCATCGAGAGACGGTGACTGGTCGGAATCCTATATTGTAAAACTAGTGGACTGGCACTTGAAAGAACAGGAAACCATGACTTGGCTGACAGGAACAGCCTATTGGCCTTTCAAAGATTTCTCCACTCCTCTACGACCGGAAAATCCGGTACCATACGTCAATCAAAAGGGAGTAATCGAACGGGACTTCACCAAGAAGGAAGTGTTTTATGTATTCCAGTCTTATTGGACGGAGAAGCCGATGATACACATCTACGGCCACACATGGCCGACACGTTGGGGGGCCGCAGACGAACCTAAATACTGGTATACTCCAACTGTCCGGCAGTAGAACTGTTTGTCAATGGAATCAGCCAAGGCATAAAACAACGGAACAGCCAGGACTTTCCGGCAGCCGGACTTCGCTGGAAAAGTATATTGCGTGAAGGAAATAATCATTTGAAAGCGGTAGCCGTAAAGAGTAAGGAAACCGTTTCCGATGAGATCACCGTTGCTTATCAAACCAGCCAATGGGGAGAACCGAAACAATTAAAGGTGACACATCATCCTGAAGGTAACAATATCGTTCGCGTTGAAGCACAGTTGACCGATGAAAAAGGAGTTCCCTGTCTGGACGCAGCTAACATCATCTCATTTGAAATTGCCGGAGACGGAAAACTACTTCAAAACTTGGGTACTTCGACCGGATCACGCAAAGTACAAGCCTATAATGGAAAAGCAATGATACGTGCCCAAGTAACCGACGCTTGTTACGTATCCGTTCGATCAGCCGGAATCAAAACCGTTTACACTCAATTGAATGCACAATGAACAGATTAAGAATTTCAATAGGATTATTAATGATACTCTTCGGCCTCACCACGGTGACGGCTAAAGAAGATGTGAAAGAACAAGTACGCCGACTCCTACAAGCAGAAACCCTGCAACGGGCAGACGCAGCATTAGAGTCCGTACCTGTGACCGTCACTGCTGCCCGCGCTCAAAGAAGCGCGGGAGGCATTCACGACTTCTATTCCGAAGGTGATTACTGGTGGGCAAACCCTCAAGACCCGGACGGTCCGTTCATCCGTCGTGATGGAGAAACGAATCCGGACAACTTCACCGCTCACCGTCATGCCATGATACGATTCAGCCAGTTGGTAGGCGACCTGACCTCTGCCTGGATACTGACAGGTGACAAAAAATATACAGAAGCCGCCATGTGTCATATCCGTGCCTGGTTTGTCGATCAAGAGACAATGATGAACCCTAATCTCTTGTATGCACAAGCTATCAAAGGTATAGCTACCGGACGCGGAATCGGAATCATCGATACCATTCATCTGATTGAAGTCGTGCAGTCACTCCGGTTAATGGAAGCGCAGGGAATCATCGAAGAAAAGGAACTGAGAACGATCCGCCTGTGGTTTTCCAACTATCTGACCTGGATGTCTACCCACCGTTACGGAATCAATGAGATGGAAGCCAAAAATAATCACGGCACTTGTTGGACTATGCAAGCCGCTGCCTTCGCCTTATTCACGCAGAATAAAGAAATGATTCATTTCTGCCGCGAACGTTACCGGACAGTATTGCTCCCCAATCAGATGGCCGCTAACGGCAGTTTTCCCTTAGAACTGGAACGCACCAAACCTTACGGTTACTCTCTTTTTAATCTGGACGCAATGACTACTCTTTGTCATCTCTTGACAACTCCCGAAGAAAATCTATGGGACTACACCACAACAGACGGACGGAATATCGAAAAAGGAATTGCCTGGCTGTTTCCTTTTGTGAAAGACAAAAACTCGTGGAAACACCAGCCGGACATCATGTTTTGGGAAGAATGGCCTGTTGCGCATCCGTTCTTGCTATTCGGCAGCATACATCACTACCGAAAAGACTACTTTCAGACATGGAAGAAGCTGGAACATTTCCCTACCAATGAGGAAGTGATACGCAACCTTCCTATCCGACACCCTTTATTATGGCTAAACTAATTCGCTTAAAATAAAATAATTATGAGAAACTTACTATTGAGTGCTTTTACACTGGTTTGTCTGCTTCCAATGAATGCACAGACCGTTAATACCCGTATCTATCCGGCAGAAAAGCTGGCTAAAGTGAAGGCTAAAGCCGATACCCCTGCATACGCCCCGGCTATTAAAACTTTAATGAGAGACGCTGACAAAGCGATGAAAATGACTCCTCCGTCTGTGATGGACAAAAGTATGACGGCCTCTAGCGGTGACAAGCATGACTATATGAGTATGGGCCCTTACTGGTGGCCTGATCCTTCCAAACCGGACGGGTTACCCTATATCCATAAAGACGGACAACGTAATCCCGAACTGTCAAAATTAGACCGTAATCGATTGGGGGATATGGCGAAAGCCGTCACTACTTTGGGAATCGCCTACTATTTTTCAGGTAACGAACAATATGCAAAGAAAGCTACTGATTTCCTGAATGTCTGGTTCCTGGACGCTAAAACAAAAATGAATCCGAACTTAAACTACGGGCAGACTATTCCCGGCCACAGAAAAGGATTAGGACGTGGAACAGGCATGATCGATACGTATTGTTTTGTAGAAATGCTGGATGCGCTCACCTTGCTGGATAGCTCAAAGGCGATGACACCTGCCATCAAGAAAGGTATGAAAGAGTGGTTTACACAGTTCGTTGAATGGATACAGACCAGTCCGGTTGCTGCCGAGGAAAATGCGGCGAAAAACAATCACGGTTTGGCATATGACGTACAGTTGACAGCATACGCACTCTACATAGGTAATAAAGAACTGGCAACACAAATATTGAAAGCATTTCCTGAAAAGCGTTTGTTCCCTCAAATTGAACCGGACGGAAAACAACCGTTGGAACTGGAACGCACAACTGCATTCGGCTATACACTCTTTAACCTGACTCATATGCTGGATATGTCTTTCATTGCTTCCACAGAAGGAATCGATATTTACAACGCTACCAGCAAAGACGGACGTTCCATTACTGCTGCCCTGAAGTTTGTAATTCCTTATATCGGCAAGCCCCAAAGCCAATGGCCTTACCAGCAAATCAAAGAATGGGAGAAGAAACAAGATGAATCTTGTTGGGTACTCCGCAAAGCCTCTTTCTTTGATCTGAAAGCCGGATACGAAACTATCGGCGCCAAATACCGTACGACTCCTGTTTCCAGCCGTATGCACTTATTATACAGTTTAGAATAAATCCTATTAAATCCCAATATTATGAGGAATAAATCGTTTCATTATCCTTTAATAATAGCTTTCTTGCTGTTATTATGCACCCCGTTCGTAGCGGTTGTCTATCCACAATCACTTACAGTTACCGGTACAGTCACCGATAGTCAAGGCGGTGTTCCCGGAGTAAATGTGAAGGTAAAAGGAAGTACCACCGGTACTATCACCGATATAGATGGTAAATTTACATTAAATGTCCCTTCCTCCAAATCTATACTTGTCATCTCTTATATCGGATACACCACACAAGAAGTACCTGTCAATAATCAGAAAACTCTGAACATCAAATTAAAGGAAGACACAAAAGTGTTGGACGAAGTAGTAGTGGTCGGTTACGGTGTACAGAAAAAATCTCACTTGACCGGTTCGGTATCCAAGATGGATGTCAACAGTCTCACAGATATTCCCGTGACGCAAGTAGACCAACTGCTGCAAGGAAAGATTGCCGGTGTGAATATCCAGAATTCCACTTCCGAGGCCGGAGCTGCCCCTCAAATCCGTGTTCGTGGTATGGGTTCCATCAGTGCCGACAGCTCTCCGTTGATTGTCATTGACGGTTATCCTGTTCCCGAAGGACTTTCTACGCTCGATATGGCGGATATCGCTTCCATCGAAGTATTAAAAGATGCCGCTTCCGCTGCCATCTACGGTTCACGTGCGGCTAACGGTGTTATCCTAGTGACCACAAAAGAAGGAAGTGCCAGTAAAGCCAAATATAGCGTAAAAGCCTCTACCGGATTAAAATGGGCCTACAAGCTGCACCCCATCATGAGTTCTAAAGACTATTACAATATGATGGGCTACGAGGCCGCCCTGCAAAATAAATCCATAGCAGCCAATGACGAAGCCTTCGGGCTTATCGATAATTATACCGACTGGCAACGTGAAGGTCTGCAGGATACTCCACAAATCCATCAGGTACAACTCTCCGTATCGGGTGGAAAGAAAGGTCTTACTTACTATATCTCCGGCAACTACGCACAGGAAGACGGTATTATGATTAACAGTAACTACAAACGTCTGAATCTCCGCTCACGCATCAACGCGAAGTTATCCAAGCGCGTAGATCTCAGCTTGAACATCGCTCCGTCTTACACCAAAACAGAGACTCCATCGACCAACTTTATCGACTTCTACCGTACTCCGTCTTTCATGCCGGTACGCCATACGGCAGAAACGGCAGCTCTCACCGGAAAAGCCATCGGCTCATGGGCACGCGGTAGCGACTTCAGCAATATCATGTACACCCGTGAAGACGGTACGCAAGTGAAAGCAAGCCCTTTCAACACCAGCAACAATAATCCGAAATCATTGATGGATACCGAAGAACGCTTCAAAGAAGATTATAACCTGCAAGCCAATTCTTCTATCAATGTGCAGATAATGAAGGGACTTACCTTTACCACCTCCAACGGTTTCTACATCAAATACCGGCAAAATAACGAGTACCGCAACTACGAATCCCGCAAAGATGAGGAATCGGCGATGGGTACTTATAAAAACCGTCTCTATGTAGACTTATTGAGCGAAAACACACTGAACTATACCGGTAAGAAAGGTAAGCATGACTATGCAGCCTTATTGGGATATACAGCACAGACAACATCGGAAACCACAGCGAATATCGTAGGCTTGGGCTTCCCGACCGACTATGTCCATACACTCAATGCAGCTACCTCTTTTGATGTAAGCCAAACAAATACGGTTAAATTCCGTACTGCTATGATGTCTGCTCTGGCACGTATCAATTACAGCTATGCCGACAAATACCTGTTCTCCGCCAGTCTACGTACGGACGGTAGTTCCCTATTTGCCGACGGACACCAATGGGGCTGGTTCCCATCCGTATCTCTGGGATGGCGTGTTTCGGAAGAATCCTTCCTGAAAGGTATCAGTTGGTTGAATATGCTGAAACTCCGTGCCAGCTTCGGTGTAACGGGCAACAATAATATTCCTGCCAACTCTTACTACAATCTGCTTTATGCCAGCAACTACCCATTAGGCAGTGGAACAGGAGCACTCATTCCCGGACTCAACAAGGCTACCTCAACAAAAGGCAATTACAACATCACTTGGGAACAGACTTACGAATATAATGCCGGTATCGATTTCAGTGCCTTGAACAATCGCATAAACCTGACACTGGAGGGATACTATTCCATCACCAAGCAACTGCTGTTCAAGCAACCGGTCGTATCTTTCATGGGTTACAGTGACTATTGGAACAATATCGGGCGCATCCGTAACAGTGGTATCGAAATCGAATTGAATACACACAATATCCGTACTAAGGATTTTGAATGGACCACCTCGTTCAACATCTCATCCAACTTCAACAAGTTACTCGAACTTTCCGGTGAAGAAAGACTGATTTCTACCGGAGAACGTAACGAAACCTATCTGGCACAAGTCGGTCATCGTGCCATTTCTTTCTTCGGATACAAGACTGACGGAGTTTACCTCAATCAGACCGACCTGGATTCTTCACCACACTTGGCAAGTGCCACTCCGGGCAGTCTCAAGATTGTAGACGTCAACGACGACGGTGTCATCAATGACAAAGACCGTACCGTCATTGGTAATCCCTTCCCGAAAGCGACGTGGGGTATTTCCAATACATTCAGATGGAAAGGGTTCGATCTTTATTTCCTGATTCAAGGTGTAAGCGGACTGGATGTATTCAACGGTGACGGATACTATACCGAATCCAAGAAATTCAATCGCAATTATGCGAAAGACCGCTGGATCAGTGCCGAATATCCGGGCGACGGACGCACGCCGACAGTAGGTTCTGCCGGAATCTCATGGGAGTTCACCGACTACATGATTGAAAACGGATCATTCGTAGCATTGCGCGACGTAGTTTTAGGTTATACATTTGATAAGAAAAAACTGAAAAAGGCAGGACTCAACTCGCTTCGCCTTTATGCTTCCGGTCAGAACTTGCTTTACTTCTGGGGAAAGAGTTACCGGGGTATCAATCCGGAAGCCCGTGTGACAAGCGGATCGTACGCTTCGCCATTGGTGAACGGATACCAACGCGGAGGATTCCCGATACAGTCTACCATCAATTTCGGATTCGAACTTAATTTCTAATCATCTTAAAACGTACAGAAATGAAACTAAAACATATATTTATCGTTAGTCTGTCTACTTGTCTGCCGGGGCTTTCTTCCTGTGACCTCAACATCACACCGGACTCCTATATCCCCGACAGTTCGTTCTATAAGAATGAAGCAGAAATGAATACTGCCGTTATTGGCTGTTACGGAGGTATGCAGGCTCCGTTAAACATTGAATGGACACTTACCGAACTGCGTGCGGACAATACCCGCATGAATAGCAACAGCTCCACCAATGACGCTTTCCTGCAACAACAGGCATTGGATCTTGGTACAATGGATGCCAGCAACGCGAACATACGTACTTATTGGGAAGCCACTTACAGTAATATCAACAGTTGCAATAACGTACTTGCTCCTGAGAACCTGGCGGTAGTAGCCAATGAGAAAAAACGGGCTCAATTTGAGGGAGAAGTATGTTTCATCCGTGCTTATCATTACTTCAACCTAGTACGTCTTTTCGGTCCGACTTTCATTATAACGGAAGAACTGAGTGTAGCAGATGCTATGAAGAAAGACCGTAGCAGTGTGGAGGCTACCTATCAGCAGATTATTGACGATTTGAAAACGTCCATTGATGACTTGGAAGGTGTGACATACGATGTAGCCGATTTAGGACGCGTCACCCAGCCGGCCGCTCAATCTTTGCTTGCCAAAGTTTATCTGACTATCGGGAAATATGAAGAAGCCAAGAGGCTGCTCAAATCGGTAGTGGATGTAAAAGGAGATCAGTTGACTGTCAGTTATTCTGATGTGTTTGATATTTCCAAAGAAATGAATGATGAAATAATCTTTGCTGTCCGTTACAAATCGGGAAGTCTGGGGATCGGCTCTCCTTTTGCCAACACATTTGCGCCTACCAAGAGTGGTGCCAATGTAGTGACGGGAGATGGCGACGGGCGCAACTACCCGACCACTGAAGTGCTAGGTATTTATCCGGAAGGTGACTTGCGTAAAGAAGTTAGCGTAAGCGATCATTATATTGACCCGAGTAAGAAAGATCCGGTAGTCATTTCAAATCAATCGGCATATATCAAGAAATTTGTTTCGCCCGTCAGCGTACGTTATGACGCAGAAAACGACTGGCCTGTCATTCGTCATGCAGATGTACTGTTGATGTACGCTGAAGTACTGAACAAGATAGACGGTCCCGCTGCCGGACTACCGTATCTCAACGAGGTACGCCGCCGTGCCGGATTGGGGGCTATCGACATTTCCGAAGTGCCTGTACGTTCCGCTTTCCGTGAAAAGTTGGAAAAAGAACGTCGTTTGGAACTGGCATTCGAAAACCAACGCTGGTTCGACCTCGTTCGTTGGGGCAAGGCTTTGGAAACTATCAATAAACAAATTACAGAAACCGAGAGCTTCTACGGAGAATATGCTTTCACCGTCAACCCAATGGCGGAATGGCAATTATTGCTTCCTATCCCTCAAAGTGTGATAGACAATAATCCAAGCGTAATCACCCAAAATCCACATTACTAATTCTCAAAACGAAAACAGTATGAAAAATAAACTATATAGCCTATTGGTCCTCTGTGTACTTGTCACATTGACAAGTTGCAACGAAAAGTTGAGCATTGAGACAGAGGTTCAAGGAGCGCCGGAAATCATTGAGTTTGCTCCTGTAAGCGGAAAAGCAGGAACACAGGTAACTGTCAAAGGTAATAATCTACGCGATATAGAAACTGCAACCATTGGTGGTGTGGAGGCACAGATACTTTATAAACTATCACAGCAGGAAATCGTAATCGTAGTTCCTCGTGAGGGTACAAAGAATGGCAAAATTGTACTTTCTACCTCACGCAAAAATGATGATAGCGAAAGCACCCGTGCGGAAAGTTCTCAATCATTTACAGTCACCTATCCTACTCCGGTTGTGACAGAATTTCCGAAAGGTGGAAGAGTCGGAAATAATGTAGAGATTTTGGGAACAGACCTTGATATTATCTCCAAAGTTTATATGGGAGACGAAGAAGGAGAAATTGTCTATCAGAGTGAAGAAGAAATTGCCGTCAAAGTACCTTTTATCATTGATGATAATACGACCGTTTCTTTAAAGTATACCAATCAAACAGGTGGTGAGTCTGAAATAAAGGGAGAATCCGATGATTTTCTCGTAGAAAAAGACCAACCGGAAATAGAGAAGATAGATCAGGAAAGCCTGATGGAAAGAAGCCTGCTTACCTTAAGCGGCACACATCTCAATCTGATTGAGTATATATATTTTGGAGAAGAGAAATGCACTCCAGTCAGTCAGGAAGAAAATATCATTGTATTTAGAGTACCGACTTTGGATGAAACAAGTACAGTGCAAATAAAAGTGACGTATTATAACGAGACGAAAGAGATCATTCTAGCCGACGCTTGTAAGGTGATTCGAATGAAGAACTTATTCGCTGCTAATCAAGCGATAGGGACACGTAACAGTAAATATGGTTATGGTAGTATGCTTAATGGTAATTCTGCTGACGGTAATCCTATCTGTACTCCTTGTGTTCTGAAAGATAAGGAGAATCATGATAAGATAGATTTCGGAGCATATGTAAACAAGAATTGGGATTTTCAGTTAAATTCACCGGATGGCATACTTAATTCAACCAAAAACAATCTAAAAAATTACTGGTGTGGAACATCTTCTCTGCCCAACACTTCAGAAAGTAACTGCTTTAACATCTATCAAAAGTTTTCAGAAGTACAGACCAAGTTCCTAGTATTGAATCCTACGCAAGATGCTGCATTGATTGATCGAATTAGGAAAGAGAAAGATCAATTGGAAATTACATCAACAATGTTCACAGGGTTAGTTATTAATAAAAGTTCGGCTCGAACACGAAAATACAATACTAAAGAAGAGCCAGCAGGCTTCGTAAGTGCGCAAGTGTTTGATGTAGGTAGTGTAGTTGTATTCCACAATAAACATAAAGACAAATACGGAATTCTTGATATTCTGGATGTACACATCGATTACGATCAATCCAGCGATGTCAATAACGGTAATAAGACCAATCAAGGCATTGCCTACATTACATTCGACCTTTATTATCAACGCTAAAAAAGAAAGATCATGAAGAAAAGAAATTATATAGCAACTATCACATTGACGGTAACATTATGTCTGACATATCTATTAAGCGGATGTACCCGCGACAATGATATTGATATACCGCAGACTTCCGTCAATATGATGGAAGCAACAACCGTACAACCGGGAGAAGCAATTACTCTGACAGGCGAAAATATGCATCTTATCTCCAAAGTATATTTCGGCAACGATATCACGATTGATATTAAAACACCACAAACGGATCGTGACCACCAATCACTCACTGTTTATGTGCCGACTGAAGTATTCGAAGAAACAAAAGTCGTTCCTCTAGCCGTATTGTATAATTCGGTACATCATCTCGTTGTATGTGAGGAGCTGACTGTTTATATTGCACCTGTTATTCCTACAACCTCTACTACCTTATCCGGTGAAGTAGAGCCAGGCGACATTATCACTATCACAGGAACTGATTTGAATATTGTCACAACACTGCAGGCTAATGAAGAATCAATAACGATGGAGAGTAAAAACGCAACAGAAATCACTTTCAAAGCTCCAGAAGTAAATATGGATACAGAATTCACCATCACTCTTATTTATGATAATTCATTGGGTAACGATCAGAAATTAGTTGTGCCGGGAAAGATAACGGTCAAAAAGGTTATTCCTCCTAGTGAGAATGCCTATTACCAAAAATAAACCATCAAAGACTTGACTTTCGCTTCCGAATGTCGTATCTTTACAGAGTTAATGATAAAGTAGTTTCAATTAAACTACACGCAAAGGCGGGAACTCCAATTCTCGCCTTTCTCTTTTTCAAAAAGGGATAAATTCCTTCTCATCCCAGCTTTCCTTCTCATTTCCCCATTGGCATATTGTCCTTCATCCCTGGGCTTATCTCTACTCACCTGCCTTTATACTGCAAATAGGATGTGCTTTCACAAGAACAAAGGTCCTATCCACCCGAAACGGAAAATCTATTCCATACAAACAACATCTCCATTTTAGCAAAATAGAGGCTTTATTTTCCAAATCCCTCCACTAAGTTAATAATCAATAAAGTTGCTCTTGACAAAAAATTGCTTTATCTTTGGAGTTTATTAGAATAAGTAAATAGGTAATTGTATTATGAGTGAAAAGATAATTAAATGGGGATTCATCGGTTGCGGCGAAGTCACCAAAACGAAAAGTGGTCCTGCTTTCCAAAAAGTAGAACATTCGGAAGTCGTAGCTGTAATGAGTCGCGACGGTGCAAAGGCAAAAGCCTATGCCAAAGAAAGAGGTATCAAGAAATGGTATGACGACGCACAGGAACTGATAGACGATCCGGAAGTAAATGCTATATATATCGCCACTCCTCCTTCTTCTCATGCTACTTATGCTATTATGGCAATGAAAGCAGGTAAGCCTGCATACATTGAAAAGCCAATGGCACAGACATACGAAGAGTGTACCCGTATCAACCGTATTTCGCAAGAAACAGGCATTCCTTGTTTCGTTGCTTACTACCGACGTTATCTCCCGTACTTCCAAAAAGTAAAAGAGCTTGTAGAAAACGGTTCTATCGGTAACGTTATCAATGTACAGATACGGTTCGCACAGCCACCACGCGACCTGGACTATAACCGTGAAAATCTTCCCTGGCGTGTACAAGCGGACATTGCCGGAGGCGGTTACTTCTACGATCTTGCCCCGCATCAGATAGATTTATTGCAGGATATGTTCGGTTGCATTCTCGAAGCAAATGGTTACAAGAGCAACCGCGGAGGACTTTATCCCGCCGAAGATACCTTAAGTGCCTGCTTCCAGTTCGACAACGGATTGGTAGGTAGCGGTTCCTGGTGTTTCGTAGCGCACGACTCGGCCCGCGAGGATCGTATAGAAATCATCGGAGACAAAGGAATGATTTGTTTTTCTGTCTTCACTTACGAACCTATCGGCCTGCACACAGAAAAAGGACGGGAAGAAATCTGTATCGGCAACCCGGAACACGTACAGCAACCTCTTATCCAAGCCGTAGTAGACCATTTATTGGGCAAATCTATCTGTTCCTGCGACGGTGAAAGTGCCACACTGACCAACTGGGTAATGGATAAGATTCTTGGAAAGATATAATCCTCATATTAAACTAACAATCTATTTTATACCATGACTAAAGAAGAATTGATGCGGAAAGCCATCGAGCTTTCAAAGGAGAATATCGAGAACGGTGGAGGTCCTTTCGGTGCTGTGATTGCCACTAAAGAGGGAGAGATAGTTGCCACCGGAGTAAATCGTGTCACCGCTTCCTGCGATCCTACCGCTCATGCCGAAGTAAGCGCCATACGCGCTGCCGCTGCAAAGCTTGGTACATTCAATCTTAGCGGATATGAGATATATACTTCTTGCGAACCTTGCCCCATGTGTTTAGGTGCCATTTATTGGGCACGGTTGGACAAAATGTACTATGGCAACAATAAAACCGACGCAAAAAATATTGGCTTCGATGATTCCTTCATCTATGATGAACTGGAACTGAAACCGGAAGAGAGAAAACTTCCTTCTGAGATTTTATTGCACGAGGAAGCTATTTCCGCTTTCAAAGCATGGATGAACAAGGAGGATAAAATAGAGTATTAGACGGAAACCGTTCATACCGGACGACTAATAGAAATCCCCGGAAGTGCTGTAGACACTCAGCATTCCAGGGATTCTTTACACACAAAAGTTATTATTGAAATTGAAAACTGGTCTGGTTTAGAAACGCATACCGACTGTAAAAAGGACTTGGCTACGGGTATTGGTTACTTTCGTAGCGTCCGGTGAAGCTATTGAAACACCTTCATCATCCACAGTTCCATTAATGAATGGATAAAAATCTTCCTTATAAGTAGAGAATTTATATGCCAGGTCAGCATAAAATGTAGAACCCCGATACCCAATACCTAACGTATAGTTACTCAGTGATTTACTATTAGCAAAATCCGTATCCGTTTGAATAGAATTTATTGCCAAGTCTTTATAAGCGTTTTTCTTAAATGCAGCCGAACTGTAGTTATAACCTGCACGAAAAGCAAACTGAGGTACCACTTTATATTCCAAACCTAGTCGAGCTGTATGCACGCCCTTCAACATAGGTGTCGTACTATTCTCCCATTCGAAAGCGGAAGCATATCCATCAGGATCTCTAAATTTTATTGAAGAGTAGTCTTGATACTCATATTCCGCTCCTAAAGCTAAACTATTACCTACCGTATATCCCAAACTTACATTATAAGTCCACGGAGTCTGAAAACGGAAGCGCTGAACCATATCATCTTTACCAGGCAAATAATCACGAGAATCTATATCACGATAGGTAATCTCATTGACTGCCGGATCCCAAATATCTGATTGCATAAAAACACTTGTCTTATAATCCAGACTATAAAAAATAGGTGTATGAATAGCCAAACCTATACGGAAAGGTGAATACTCGAAGGGACGAAGAATCGCTCCGAATTTAAAATCAAAGCCTGATCCGGTAATTTTATTCCAACCTTGCAGTTTATATCCTGTTTCATTACCATAATCTTCATCATACGAGGTGTACTTATTATAATCAACGGAATAAGCCCCAATTGTTAGCCCCAGATAAAAACGGTCACTGAAATTAAAAGCGATATTAAAATCATATTGATCTATGCCACCACGTTCTTCTGAATGGAAGCGTGCGTATGGACTTACTCCATCCGGAACGATTGTATTATAATAATCATAATCATAAAACAGAGGCTTTCCCTCATTATTTACTACCTGATTACCTTCCTTATCTTTATACGGAAATTCATTCTGCGTAGTTGTAAGGCTCGGACTGATTACATATCCCTCATATCCCACAGCAGAAAGCCAACCTATATCATTAGTATCAAACGGATTTCCCCAATTTGATATTCCGTCAGCCTGAGAAGCCATCAAGAAGGCCTGTGAATAATTACCAAGATCACCATTCATTTCCATATTCTTATAGAAAGACTTTGCTTTATGATAGTTAAATCCAAAATTCACATAGCGCAAGGGAGTAGTGTTTCCGATCTTTGATGAAAATACAAATCCGATATTATCAAATGAAGCCCTGTTTTTATCCGAATTCCACTTACTGCCTAAATACTTGCTTTCACTTCCATAAGATGAGAAACCGAAAGAAGTCATTATATCACTGCTACGATAAAGCCCAATACCGGCCGGATTGGTCCCTATGGTAGAAATATCTCCACCAAGTGCCCCCATAGCACCTCCCATTCCGACAAACCGGGCAGTTCCATTTAAATCTTTTCCCGTCAGTTTAGCACCATCATAAATAGTCTGTGCTAATCCCGAAGCTGCAGAAACAAATAGTCCCAATACAGCTAACATAAGTATCTTTTTCATACCTTTCATTCCATTTAATTAATACCCTTCGTTTTATCTTCTACCACCGCTACGAGAAGAACCTCCTCCGCCAGAAGATCTGCCGGCTCCCCCACCGGAAGAATAGCTGCCACGCGAACTACCACCTGAAGAGGCAGGTGAATAACTGCGGGAAGATGATGAACGAGAAGTTCCATAAGATGAAGAACGACGGCTGCTATTACCGTTAGAATAGTTGCTGCGTGGAGTGGAAGAACTACCGCGATTGTAAGTAGATGTTCTCGTTCCACTACTGCCACTTCTCACTCCAGAAGAACGGGAATAAGAAGAACCGGTTCCTGTTCCACTAGTCCGAGTACTACTTGGCCGAGAATAAGTACTGCCACGACGTGATGAATTTCCCGTACGAGTACTTGAGCCATAACGCTCATCCGAAGAACGCGTACCTACCACACGTCTTGTTGTGCTTGTTCCCCTGCCATAAGCTGATCCGGAGGAACGAGACGAACTTCCAGTTGACCGAACAGCAGAACCACCAGAACGAGTGGCGCTTGAACCATATCGACGTACAGTAGAAGAATTTCTGTAACTGCTTTGTCCATACGAACGACGGTTTGTATAAGTCGGACCAGTCCAACGGCCTCCACCGCCCCAGCCCCAGCTAGGACCGCCGTGCCAATGATGATGATGTCCCCAATATCCACCGCCATACCAGCCACCCCAGTAGCCACCATGCCAGCCGCCCCAATAGCCCGGATAATATCCCCAAGCATAATAAGGACGATTCCAGCCCCAACCATAGTTCCAGCCCCAGCCGTATGAACCATAACGCCAATCCCACCAAAGCGGATTACTGAATGTCGGGAATGCGTAAGCATACATACCATCGGTATATATATTCCAGTCCCAAGAATTCGGTCCGTAGACTACATCCCAATATAACGGACTGCTTATACTGATAGCGAAACGCGGATTACGGAAACGGATGATGCGTTCGGCATATTCATAGTCGTCCTGCGTACCATTGAATTCGCCGGTCACCCATTCCCCGTCCAAGTCCGGAGTAGATTTTTCCTTTATATATAAGGTATCATTATCCATTACGAATTCATTATCACGTGCATCGTAACGGCGGTTATATTCATCCACATCCCGTGTTCTCCCCCTACGGTCCTGAACCACAACTGTAGTTCCCGGTGAAGTATAGATGTTTGTCACCTGTTTCTTCGGTTCCTTCCTCACCGGAGTTTCTTTTTTCTCCTTTTTGTCTTTGGAAGGTACGAAGTAAAGGTCGTCATCAACGCTTTGTGCCATCAAGCCTATCGGGAGACACAAGGCAACTAGCAAGAAGTAAACAATCTTTTTCATATCATCTGGGTTTATGTAATTACTTAAACTTATTCACGTTACAAAGATAAGGAAGAGATTTATCGCCTTGGGGAGATTTTCCCCAAAGGATAGTAGGGATTTCCCTAAAATTGTGATTATCTTTGCACATTATTCACCAGCATTAGAAACAACTATGAAGTATTTTGAGTTCACTTTTCATACGAATCCGTCCACAGAGATTGTAAATGATGTATTAGCTGCCGTATTAGGCGAAACCGGCTTCGAGAGTTTTGTTGAAAATGAGAACGGATTAACCGCATATATCCAACAAACTTTATGTGACGAAACCTCCATAAAGAATGCAATCGCCGAATTTCCTCTACCCGATACGGAAATCACCTATACATATGTAGAAGCAGAAGACAAGGACTGGAACGAGGAATGGGAAAAGAATTTCTTTCAACCGATTATCATCGGTGACCGTTGTGTAATCCACAGCACATTTCATCAGGATGTTCCTAAAGCAGAATACGATATCGTAATCAATCCGCAAATGGCTTTCGGCACAGGACATCACGAGACTACCAGCCTTATTATCGAAGAATTGTTGGATAGCGAGCTGAAAGATAAATCATTGCTGGATATGGGTTGTGGAACTTCTATTCTCGCCATCCTTGCACGAATGAAAGGCGCACATCCATGTACCGCTATCGACATCGACGAATGGTGTGTACGAAACTCTATCGAAAACATCGAATTGAACCACGTAGATAATATTGCCGTTTCTCAAGGAGATGCCTCTTCACTTTCCGGAAAAGGGCCGTTTGATGTGGTTATAGCTAATATTAACCGCAATATCCTACTGAATGATATGAAACAATATGTCACTTGTATGCATCCCGGAGCGGAACTATACATGAGCGGATTTTATGTGGATGACATCCCTGTTATCCGCGAAGAAGCGGAAAAGAACGGACTGACTTATATCCATCACAAAGAAAAGAATCGCTGGGCGGCAGTGAAATTCATTTATAAAGTTTAATACTATTACTCTGCCAACAGAAACAAAGAATACAGGGATAAAAACAGAGAGTGTCAAAACGCAGATTATTCATTTTGACACCCTCATAATATATAATAGCTTATAAAAGGAGTTACGCAAACTCCTTTTTTACTTGTTCACACCAATCCTTGATTTTCTTTTTTGCCTGGTCCGACTGATTATCCAAGTCGATAACCAACCCACACCATTGATTGCCACGCAATGCTCTGGAACGCTCAAAAGTATATCCTTCCGAAGAAGTAAAACCCACCAATGCCGCCCCGTCTTCTTCGAATACTTCTGCCAATAGCCCGATACCATCGGCAAAGTTTTCCGGATAGCGTACCTGATCTCCCAACCCAAAGATAGCTACCTTCTTTCCTTTCAAATCCATCGTTCTAAGCTCCGGCAACAGCTCGTCCCAATAAGTAGGCAACTCTCCGTCAAACCAAGTGGAGGCTCCGACAATAAAACAATCATAAGCGGCAAAATCGTTCTGCCAAGCCTGCTCTATCGGTACCGCTTCTATATGACTTTCACCGAATTCTTTCTGTATTCTTTCCGCCACCCAACTCGTTTTTTCAGCTTTGGCAGCATAAAACAAACCTATCTTCTTCATAATCCATACTGTTTAATATTCTAATAACTTCCTGGCTGCTTCATAGATCTTAGCTTCATCCGGCAAAATCTCCTTTTCCAAAATAGGATTGAAACCGACGGGTGTAAAGGTAGAGCCGACACGTTGCACAGGTCCGTCCAAATAGCGAAACATCTCTCCACCTATCATTGCGGCAAGCTCCGCTCCAAAGCCGGAGAAAACTTTATCTTCATGTACAACCAATGCCTTACTCGTCTTTTTCACTGATTCGAATATCGTTTCCTTGTCCAAAGGAATCAAAGAACGGATATCTATAACCTCTACTTTCCACCCCTTTTCTTTCTCCAACCGTTCCGCAGCATTCAGACAGAAATGCGTTGTATTTCCATACGTAATGATACTTAGATCTGCCCCTTCACGACGAATACGTGCCTTTCCGAAAGGAACCTCAAAATCTTCCGGAACAACAGCTGCTGCTTCTACCGAATTATATAGAGCTTTCGGTTCCAAAAACAAGGTAAATCCCTTTGAACGCATACTGGTTCGTAACAATCCGGCTGCATCATCTGCAAAAGAAGGACAGACAATACGTGCACCCGGCAACGTTGTCAGAGCCCCCTCTATATTTTGAGAATGATATAATCCACCACCGAT
>OGNW01000630.1_pt1 | contig 27942 bp, 20 predicted proteins | sample 1573591 | NCBI WGS metagenome assembly OGNW01 (sample SAMEA2581894, study PRJEB24529) | metagenome | biome: Human gut stool | place: China | collected 2011
TCGGTATCCGTAAACGTCTGTTGGAATATGACGACGTGATGAACAAGCAACGTACTGTTGTTTATACCAAACGCCGCCACGCCCTGATGGGTGAACGTATCGGTATGGATATCGTTAATATGATCTGGGACCGTTGCGCGAATGCGATCGAGAACAATGACTACGAAGGCTGTCAGATGGAACTGCTCCAGACATTGGCAATGGAAACTCCGTTCACCGAAGAAGAATTCCGTAATGAAAAGAAGGACACATTGGCAGAAAAGACATTCAACATTGCCATGGAAAACTTCAAACGCAAAACGGAACGCCTGGCACAAATCGCTAATCCGGTCATCAAACAAGTATACGAAAACCAGGGACATATGTACGAAAACATTCTGATTCCTATCACAGACGGAAAACGGATGTATAACATCTCCTGCAATCTGAAAGCGGCTTACGAGTCCGAATCAAAAGAGGTGGTGAAAGCATTCGAAAAGTCTATCCTGCTGCACGTTATCGACGAAGCATGGAAAGAAAACCTGCGTGAGCTGGATGAGTTGAAGCACTCTGTTCAGAACGCAAGCTACGAACAGAAAGACCCGCTGTTGATCTACAAACTGGAATCCGTAACACTGTTTGACGCAATGGTGAACAAAATCAACAACCAGACTGTGTCTATCCTGATGCGTGGACAAATTCCTGTACAGGAAGCTCCGGACGAACCGTCCGCACGCCGGGTAGAAGTACGTCAGGCTGCTCCGGAACAACGTCAGGACATGAGCAAGTATCGTGAGAACAAACAGGATTTGAACGACCCGAACCAGCAGACTGCCGCCAATCAGGATACCCGCGAACAGCAGAAACGCGAACCGATTCGCGCCGAAAAAACGGTAGGACGCAACGATCCTTGTCCATGCGGAAGCGGTAAGAAGTACAAGAACTGCCACGGAAGAAATCTTTGATCAATGAGGTAAGGAGCAGACGACAGGATTTGTACCCGGCGCTCCCTATCTTCCGATTATAAAAGAAAGCCTTAAACGGTTAAAAACTGTTTGAGGCTTTCTTTTGTTCTTTCAAAATAGTACTTTTGTTCAAACTACTAAATGTATTAAATTGTATTGACTATGGCAAAATCTTATTCATTGGCATTCGTTTCTCTGTTTCTATTACTATTCGGCAGCTGTCAAAGTATAGAACAGATTTCCATTGATTATCTGCAACCTGCCGATTTGAGTTTTCCTCCTCAACTTCGTAAAGTGGCCATCGTAAATAATACAAGTAATGCACCGAACGATAAGCTGACTCCCCAAACTAAAAAGTCGAAAGACAATAGAGTTGAAATAAGCCGTGCCATAGCTTATGCCAATGGCGATCCTAAGGTTGCGGCAGAAGCGATGGCGGAAGAGATAGCGCATCAGAACTACTTTGACGAAGTGGTGATTTGCGACTCTGCCTTGCGGGCAAACGATAAAATCTCCCGTGAAAGTACACTTTCTCAAGAGGAAGTCCGCCAGCTAGCTTCCGATCTGGGAGTAGATCTGATTATTGCTTTGGAAAATCTGCAATTCAAAATAACGAAAACAGTACGTTACTTGGAGGAATTCGGGTGTTATCAAGGTGCGATAGATGCGAAAGTCTATCCAACGGTATCCGTATACCTGCCCGAACGGAGTAAACCGATGGCTACTATCCGTCTCAATGACAGCATTTTCTGGGAGGATTTCGGAATTTCACCTACAGAAGCCGCCGCACAAATCATCCCCACAAAAGATATGCTGAAAGAGGCTGCTGAGTTCGCAGGAACCGTGCCCGTAAAATATATTGTCCCTATCTGGAAGAACGGGAAGCGTTATCTGTATACCGGTGGCTCCGTCCCCATGCGCGATGCGGCCATTTATGTACGCGAAAATTCGTGGGACGAAGCATACGAACTTTGGAATCAAGCCTACCAATCGACTAAAAACGAAAAGAAAAAGATGCGTGCAGCTCTTAATATAGCTGTTTATTATGAGATGAAAGATAGTCTGGCAAAAGCGGAAGAATGGGCTACTACCGCTCAACAACACGCCCGGAAAACAGAATTGAAAAAGAATACCGGCAACAATAAAATCAATACCGATGAAGCACCGAATTACTTCTACATCAGCCTCTATTTAACCGAATTGAAGGAGAGAAACGCCCAATTATCCAAGCTTAAGCTACAAATGAGCCGATTTAATGATGATTTTTAAGGAAATCGTGTATCAAATCTTATTTTTTTTATACCTTTGAACTAACAAAAAGAAGGAACCCATGAAATTGAGCGAACAATCACTATCTATTATCGAATCGGCTATCCAAAAGGCAGTCGCTAAATACACCTGTAACTGTGAACAAACAGCAGTAACCGATATCCACCTCCAACCGGACCAGACTTCGGGGCAACTTAATGTTTACAACGATGATGATGAAGAATTAGCCAACGTCATGATAGAAGAATGGGCTACATACGACGGTGATGATTTTTTGGAAAATGTAGAACCTTCTTTGCGCAGTATCCTGTGCAGAATGAAGGAGGCGGGGGACTTCGAGAAGATTACCATCTTGAAGCCTTACTCATTCGTTCTGGTAGATGAAGAAAAAGAAACCGTAGCCGAGTTGTTATTAATAGACGACGATACGATACTGGTAAACGATGAACTTCTGAAAGGATTGGATAAGGAATTGGACGATTTCTTAAAAGAGTTGTTAGAAAAATAAACTCCTTCACTCATTACAATTCTTTCTATCAAGCTGATTCGTTCCAGCTTAAATTGGAACGAAATATTCAATATTAAAAGTTAATTAAGAAGAAACAGCACTTATTGAATTAACAACAGAAGGCATCCCAAATCTAATTGAGATGCCTTACATATACCAAAAGTATCAGAAAGTTATACCTTCTTCAAAGCCTCAATACTTTCTTTCAAAGATTTGATAATACTTTCCGCATCTGCCTGCTTCTTACGTTCCAATTCAAGAACAGCTGCCGGAGCATTATTAACGAATTTCTCGTTGCTAAGTTTTTTCAGCACTCCTTGCAAGAACCCTTCTTTGTGTTTGAGTTCCGCTTCCATACGGGCGATCTCCGCTTCCACATCAATCATATTCCCCAATGGCACGGCGAATTCAGTTGTTCCGATCATGAAGGAAGCTGCACCCTCCGACTTGCTCTCCACTACTGTAAGAGAAGAAAGATTACACATCTTAATGATAATCGGATTCATCTTCTCTACCGGATGACTGCCTACAACCTGCAATTCAAGTTGTTCTTTCATGGCAATATTCTTCTGCAAACGGATACTGCGAACATTACTGATAATTTCCTTAGCAACCTCAAACTCTTGCAGGAATTTCTCATTCACTTCATTCGGCTCGAACATTTGGGTTACCATCAAGCTGGCACCCGGTTTACGTTCACGCAGTTGCTGCCACAGTTCTTCTGTAATAAACGGCATGAAAGGATGAAGCATTTCAAGCAGACGTTCGAAAGAGCTAAGAACCATATCATAAATAAAACCATTTACAGGTTGCCCGTAAGCCGGTTTCACTATTTCCAGCAACCAAGAAGAAAATTCATCCCAGAACAGCTTATAAACCAACATCAACGCTTCACTCAAACGATATTTAGAGAAAAGATCGGCTACTTCAACTGCCGCCGCATCCAGTCTTTGATCAAACCATTGAACAGCCAAATGTGCATCAGCGGGAATGGGAACGGAACCCATACCGTTTGTCCATCCTTTAATCAGACGGAAAGCATTCCAAATCTTGTTGCAGAAGTTACGTCCCTGTTCGCAAAGCGCATCATCGAAAAGGATATCATTGCCGGCGGGAGCAGACAACATCATTCCCATACGTACACCGTCAGCACCATATTTGTCAATCAGTTCGAGCGGATCGGGAGAGTTACCGAGTGACTTGGACATCTTACGCCCTAGCTTATCACGAACGATACCCGTGAAGTAAACGTTCTTAAACGGCATTTTTCCTTCATATTCATACCCTGCCATAATCATGCGGGCTACCCAGAAGAAAATAATATCCGGACCTGTCACCAGGTCACTTGTCGGATAATAGTACTTGATTTCTTCGTTACCCGGATTGTTGATACCATCAAACAAAGAAATAGGCCACAACCATGAAGAGAACCAAGTATCCAGACAGTCTTCGTCCTGGCGAAGATCGTCTATCGTCAAAGCGGCATTGCCTGTCTTTTCTTTTGCCTTCGCCAATGCCTCTTCCGGAGTAGCGGCCACTACATAACCACCCTCCGGCAGGAAATAAGCGGGAATACGATGTCCCCACCACAACTGACGACTGATACACCAGTCTTTGATGTTTTCCATCCAATGGCGATAAGTATTCTTATATTTTGCAGGATAGAATTTCAATTCATCATTCATCACAGGAGGCAAGGCCATATCTGCAAAATGCTGCATCTTGAGGAACCATTGCATAGATAGTTTCGGTTCGATCACTACGTTGGTACGTTCCGAGTAACCTACCTTATTTGTATAGGCTTCTGTTTTCTCCAGCAGACCGGCAGCTTCGAGATCTTTCTCAATCTGTTTGCGGACATCAAAACGATCCATACCGATATACATACCGGCGGCTTCACTCAACGTACCGTTATCATTGAAGATATCAATGCTGGGAAGATTGTATTTTTCACCCAGCATATAGTCGTTTACATCATGAGCGGGAGTTACTTTCAAACAACCTGTACCGAACTCGATATCCACATACTCATCTTCAATCACAGGAATAGTACGGTTCACTAACGGAACAATTACTTTCTTCCCTTTCAGCCATGCATTTTTCGGGTCGTTAGGATTGATACACATTGCCGTATCACCCATGATCGTTTCCGGACGGGTAGTTGCCACTACCGCATAACGGCCTTCCGGATCACCTTCTACTTTATAACGGAGATAATACAGTTTTCCATGTTCTTCTTTGTAGATGACTTCTTCGTCCGAAAGAGCGGTCAGCGCTTTCGGGTCCCAGTTCACCATACGGACTCCGCGATAGATCAAGCCTTTATCGAACAAATCTACGAATACCTTGATAACACTTTCACTACGTTTTTCGTCCATAGTAAAGGCAGTACGATCCCAATCGCAGGATGCACCGAGCTTGCGAAGCTGTTTCAGGATAATACCTCCATGTTCGTCCGTCCAGTCCCAAGCGTGCTTCAGGAACTCGTCACGAGTCAAATCGGTTTTCTTGATACCTTGCGCGGCTAGTTTGTTCACCACCTTCGCCTCTGTCGCAATAGAAGCATGATCGGTGCCCGGAACCCAGCACGCATTCTTGCCTTCCATACGGGCACGACGAACCAAAATATCCTGAATGGTATTATTAAGCATGTGTCCCATGTGCAACACACCGGTGACGTTCGGGGGCGGAATGACGATGGTGTAAGGTTCACGGCCATCGGGTTTAGAACTGAATAAATGATTGTCCAGCCAATACTGGTACCACTTTCCCTCCACGTCAGCGGGATTGTACTTACTTGCTAATTCCATATTGCTTTATGTATATAATAAATTTATTTATTGCGAAAGTTTGCGAAATACGGGTGCAAAATTAATAAATAAGTAGAATATAGGCGCAAGAATCAGTACTTTTGTTCTTTGAAAATAGCCGAGACGTATGAAAAAAAGAAAGCGGACGATTCGATATATCATTTTAGGCAGTTTGCTGTTGTTGGTATGGCTCACTCAGATGTTGCCGTTTATGGGAGAAATATATGCACGCACGATTTACCCTGTCATATCTTATTGCCTGTCATTTTTCTCCCGATGGATTCCGTTCGCGCTAGGAGATTTATTTATCTTTCTCAGTATCATAGGGGTTATAGCCTATCCTTTCTACGCTCGTCTTCATAAAAAGTTACGTTGGAAGAAGATCCTTCTGAATGACGGTGAATATCTTCTGTGGATTTATGTCTGGTTTTACCTCTCTTGGGGGCTTAACTATTTTCAGAAGAATTTCTATCAACGGACGGAAATTCCTTATACTGAATACAATAAAGAGAATTTCCAAACGTTTGTCAATGAATATATCGATTTATTGAACCATTCATATACCCCCGTAACCAGTATCAATGAGAAGCTGGTACGTGAAGAAAGCATACGGTTATATCATCAACTGAGTGACAGTCTGGGCGTACACCGTCCTCCACATAATTATCTCAAAGCGAAAACAATGCTGTTCACTCCGTTTATCTCAATGGTAGGGGTAACGGGTAGCATGGGACCTTTCTTTTGTGAGTTTACGCTGAATGGAGATTTACTTCCTGTCAATTATCCTGCCACTTATGCGCATGAACTTGCCCATTTATTGGGTATCACCAGCGAAGCGGAAGCTAATTTTTATGCCTATCAGATATGCACCCGTTCCCAAGCGATGGGTATTCGTTTTTCCGGTTATTTCTCTGTGCTCGGTCATGTATTGGGAAATGCATACAGGTTATTGCCAGAAGAAGAATACACTCAACTGCTTGAACGCATCCGACCTGAAATAATTGAATTGGCAAAAGAGAATCAAGCGTATTGGACGGCCAAATATAGTCCGGTAGTCGGTGCTGTTCAGGATTGGATATACGACCTCTATCTGAAAGGTAACAAGATAGAAAGTGGTAGGAAAAATTATTCGGAGGTGGTAGGACTACTGATTTCGTATAGGGAGTGGAAAAAGAAACATTATTTGCATCTAAAAGAATAAAGTGATATATTTGTAATCAATAAAAGTACACATCAATAATGGAACACATTTCCAAATTACTGACTAAAATAAAACTAATTACTATACATGAGAACACCTTGCGCAAAGAGAAAGAAAAACGAGGTGAAAGCTTCAATATGTTTTCTATCTTGAAACTTTCAAGGGAAGAAGTCAGATTACATTCCGCATTTATAACAGAATTACTGAATCCTCGTGGAACACATGGATTAAAAGACAAATTCCTTCACTCTTTCCTCAAGACCATAGATTCCAAGATAAATTTCGATTTCACTTCTATTCGCGTCAAAAATGAATTCTTTATTGGAGAAATAAATAACAAGGGCGACAGAGGCGGAAGGATCGACCTCATCATCACAGACAAAATGAATAATGCCATTATTATAGAAAACAAAATCGGCGCAAAAGACCAGTCTAAACAACTGTTACGTTATCATAACTATGCAAAAGAGGAAAAACGTCAATTTCAACTACTTTATTTAACAAAAGATGGATGTACAGCCAGTGATATTTCAACTGACAATAAGAAATTTGACTATACTTGCATATCCTAATAAAAAGGATATTTTGGCATGGTTAGAACATTGCGTGGAGTTATCTTCCTGTTTTCCTTTAATAAGCAATACATCATAAATATCAAAAACATATTAGGTATAATGGATACAGACAACTTAAATAAACTTATTGAAGTTACAACTTCAAATAACCATACAATAGAAGCCACTTTGACTATATTAGAGAATCAAGGGGAAATCAAAAAACGGATACGTCAAAAGTTTATCGAACAGTTGAGGGAAATAGCCGAGAGACATAGTTTAACATTCGAATACGACGAAGAAATATGTGATTTGACAGGAGATTGCTGGATATATTTCTATAGCCCAAAAATCTCAACCAACTGGAGTATCATCATCGGTGCGGATAAATTCAACCAATCAAATGGCGCATATGCAGGAATCAGCCAAATCATATACAACAAGCCTCATCTGACCCTACAGCAACTCTCCGAACTAAAACCATTTCATTTCTGGACCGAAGGAGCGCCTTCAACTGAATTCCCTTTCGGTTGGGGGTATCTCAGAGGGAAAGACGGCATTGGAGATTGGTGGGATTGGAATAACAATAACACATTAAAAGATATGTTCAACGGTACATTAGCTCAATACGTAGAAGATGAAATTATAATACCGATATTAAAAAATAAACTTCTGCAAAAAATAGAAAAGTTATCATCACAATAAACAATATCCAACATAAACATATAGTAGCACAGCCATAAACAGTTTATACATTTCAACTTTATCATATATAGCACTGCATAATCCAAATGAAGTCTACTAATTGCACAACAAAAGTGCAGAAAACTATTAAATTCTGCACTTTTGTTGTGCAATTAATGTATCTTTGTACATAAATATATGCCAACCATGGACAGATTATACGAAAACTTCAATAAACTCCTTAAAGCTACAAGTACCGATTTCATCCGATACAAGTATGCAGAAATAAATTGGGGCAGCCATATGCTCGGACTTGTCGGACCACGCGGAATAGGTAAAACCACCATGTTCCTACAACATATCAAGCAGAACATGAATCCGAAAAATACATTATATGTTTCAGCAGACAATATGTATTTTGCCGATAATTCTCTGATTGACCTAACGGACAAATTCAGCAAACAAGGCGGCAAACATTTATTCATTGATGAAATACACAAATATCCTAATTGGTCTCGTGAATTAAAGCAGATATTCGATTCTTATCCGGATATGCAAGTTCTTTTTACCGGTTCCTCTATTCTGGATATTTATAAAGGAACGGCAGATTTGAGCAGACGTGCACCAATCTATGAAATGCAAGGACTGTCTTTCAGAGAATATTTAAGTATGTTCCATCAAATTCATGTACCAGCCTACTCATTAGAAGAAATACTGAAGCATAAAGTTGAAATTCCGGGAATAGCACATCCACTTCCGCTGTTCGCTGAATATATACGACACGGCTATTACCCGTTTAGCAAAGATACCACTTTTGAAATTGAGTTAAACCAAGTAATCAACCAAACTATGGAGAATGACATTCCTCAATACGCTAATATGAATGTCTCGACAGGACGTAAATTGAAACAGTTATTGATGATTATTGCCAAAAGCGTCCCATTTAAACCTGTCATGCAGAAACTCGCTGACATCATCGGAGTAAGTCGTAATTATTTAAGCGATTACTTACTTTATATTGAGAAAGCGGGAATGATAGCTCAGGTTAGGGATGATACAGGTGGAATCAGAGGGTTAGGAAAAGTAGAAAAAATATATCTTGATAATACTAATCTCATTTATGCGTTAGGAAGAGAAAATTCCAATACCGGTAATATCCGTGAAACATTCTTTTATAATCAAATGCGAGTTAAACAGGATATTATATCTTCCAAGATTTCTGATTTTCAAATTGGAAAAAGAACATTCGAAATAGGAGGAAAAAACAAAGGACAGCAACAGATTGCTAAAGCACAAGAAGGATATATTGTGAAAGACGATATTGAAACCGGTTATGGGAATATTATTCCACTTTGGAACTTCGGGATGAATTATTAGTCATATCTTTGCATCAACTTTTAAATAAAAAGACTTATGTCACATACCAGACAAGAACAGATGGAAGCCTTCGGACGCTTCCTGGACATTCTCGACGAACTGCGTGTTAAATGTCCCTGGGACCGTAAACAGACGAATGAAAGTCTGCGTCCCAACACCATAGAAGAGACTTACGAACTTTGCGATGCCCTGATGAGGGATGACAAGAAAGAAATCTGCAAAGAATTGGGAGACGTATTATTGCACGTCGCTTTCTATGCCAAGATAGGCTCGGAAACAGGAGATTTTGACATCAAAGATGTTTGCGACAAACTGTGCGATAAGCTGATTTTCCGCCATCCGCATGTGTTCGGAGAGGTGAAAGCAGAGACAGCCGGACAAGTTTCCGAGAACTGGGAACAATTGAAACTCAAAGAGAAAGATGGCAACAAAAGTGTATTAAGCGGTGTGCCCGCTGCCCTACCCTCGCTTATCAAGGCTTACCGTATTCAGGACAAGGCCCGCAATGTAGGCTTCGACTGGGAAGAACGGGAACAGGTTTGGGACAAAGTAAAAGAAGAAATAGGTGAGTTTCAGGAGGAAGTAGCCAATATGGATAAGGATAAGGCGGAAGCAGAATTCGGCGATGTCATGTTCAGTCTTATCAATGCGGCACGCCTTTATAAAATCAATCCCGATAATGCACTGGAACTTACCAACCAGAAGTTTATCCGCCGTTTCAACTATCTGGAAGAGCACACCATCAAAGAAGGCAAGAATCTGAAAGCCATGACCCTGGAAGAGATGGATGCCATTTGGAACGAAGCCAAGAAAAAAGGATTATAGTTTCGCATGAACCTGATACCGAAAAAAAATGAAGGCTCTATTCCTACGAAAACAGAGCCTTCATTTCCCACAGACGAAACGTCTGTCCGCACTCCGACAGAGCGTCTGGTTTATTCACTTACTTTTTTTTTGTATCTTTACTTTCTCCCTTACGGTGCATACCTTTGATCATTTCCCTATGGAAACGCATTTCCGCCCGTTGCACAAGAAAGATCTTCTTGCTGGAAAGGATTTTATTGAACTTGCCCAAATAGGTTCTATCTAGTTGGTCGGCAGCAATACGGTTCTCAGCAATCTTCTCATTGATTTCTTTGTATTGAGCTTCCGTAGTTTTATCATCCTTGCCTTTACGCATCAGATTCCATGATTCATCATTCAATTTTTTCTTCTTATCCTGAAGTTCAAAATAAATAGGAAAGAACTTTGCAGCTTCTTCTTTAGTCAGTTTTGCTTGTTCAATAATATATGCCTTTTGTTTTGTTCTGAATTCCTCGCGAGATAAATGTTGTTCACATCCGTCGGCAGCCCAAAGAAGGGGCATAAAGCCACACAACAAAACAAGTAATGCAATTAATTTTTTCATTTTCCGTATTCAATCAGTTTTAATAAATCATTCTACACTCGCGTCACTCAGATAGACATACAACGAATAATCATCCAACATGGCACGATCCAATGCCATATCAATCATTTCATCGGATATGACTTCAGTTTCTATCTCAGTCACCGCCACATCAATATCTGCAACAGACTTACGATCTGACGACGCCACCCGTATAATCAAGGCAGCCCCCACAAACATAGCTGCCATATAGAGCAATGGTTTCAGTCTTGTCCATGTACTGACAGGTTCTTCCTTGAAAACCACTTTCTCTTTTTCAGGAAGTTTATTCATCACCTCTGAAGTCAGGTTCTCAAAGTAACCACCAGGAACTTTGAAGGAATCTTCCTTACCAAGTTTCTTCAATAGGATATCTTCTTCTTTCATTCGTTTTTCTCCTCTCTTTGATTTAGACATAGTCCGAGTCCAAAGGTTTAATCAATGTCTTCTAAAAACTTCTCTATTTTCTTCACTGCATGATGATAAGATGCTTTCAAAGCACCGACTGAGGTACCGAAGATTTCAGACATTTCTTCATATTTCATTTCTTGATAGTATTTCAGATTGAACACCATGCGCTGTTTCTCCGGTAAAGTCATTAATGCCTTTTGCAAACACAACTGCGCCTCATCACCCGAAAAGTACGGGTCGCTTTCCAGTTTCTGCACAACCGCCGCTTCCGGATCATCAATGGCCAAGGTAGTGACGGCACGTTGCCTATTCAGGAAAGTGAGGCATTCATTCAACGCAATACGATAGAGCCAGGTAGACAACTTCGCCTCAGCACGGAAATAATCAATATTCGTCCATGCCTTGATAAAAGTATTTTGCAGGAGATCGTTCGCATCCTCATGCGACAGCACCAGCCGACGGATCTGCCAATACAATTGTTCGCTATACTGCGCCACAATCATTTCAAATCCTTGTCGCTGCGTACTCTCCTCCTGGAGGAGCTTCAGAACTTCGCGCTCGTTATAAGGGGTCATAATCTCTTGTATCTCTATGTTTATTTATGGTTTCAAATCCAGAGCGGTCATTGCCTTTAGTAAAGACGGATCATACTTATAAATGTCATCACAATACATCAAATTATTATCGGCAGACAGATAAACAGTCTGATAATCTATAAACAAAGGCACATATTTCTCCAAACTATAATGTTTCAATTCACGGTAGGCCGCACTGATAGGAAGCTTCTTTCCTTCCTCGCTTATCGGCTTGAGGTCCATTGCAATGCGGATGCGGTCTTCCAGTAATTCATCCGGTTCTTCTAATAAGAAGAAAGCAAAATCGAGTGCTTTCTGAAGACGTACACAACCATGGCTCACCGCCCGGTTCTTTCGCGTGAAAGCCCAACGGGAAGGAGTATCGTGCAAATAAACGGAATAAGGATTTGGGAAACGGAAAATGATACGCCCCAACGAATTTCCCGTCTTATTATCCTGTTTCACAGTATAAGGTACTCCCTTGCCCGCATACCTCGCCCATTTGATACTATGAGGATCGACTTGTATACCATTCTTATCATACACCTTCATGCGGTTACGGGTAAAGTAAGTTGTATCCCTGCGATAAGTAGGAATAATCTCTTTCCGGATAATACTTTGAGGAACATTCCAATACGGATTCAGCTCCATATAGTAGATTCTGCTGGACAACAAAGGTGTTTTATTCCTCACACTTCCCACACAAATGCGCATTTCCAAAATAGAGTCTGCTTCCTCGTTGACGGCTTGCAGCATGAATGCCGCCACATTTGCCATCACATATTTCTTCCCTTTATCCAGAGCATACTGCCAACGCTCCCGTTCCAGATTCAGCAATAAACGATCCCGGTAATAATCCGTAGTATCCGTCTTTCCCCAATCATTCACGCGCACCAATTCCTCCTGCATTTTCTTATAAAGACGGGAAGAGGGTTGCGCCCAATGAAAGGCGGCAGTGGGATTGGCACGCAAAGAATCAAGAGCCGACAATGCAAATTTCATATCACAACGCTTCAGAGGAATACGGTCTATCGAATCATTCCATCTGCGCTCCGGAGGTAGAAAACCAAACTTTAACCGGCACACATACGAAAGGTAGGCGGTCGTTAACTGATATTCCAAATCCGCCAACAGACTATTCATCGTTTTTCCATCCTGCAATTGCAATGTACGTATCTGCTGCAGCCCGCTACGGATACTATCCGCAGAATAAAGATTCGGATTAATCCCATGCCGCGAGATATTCTCCAGCCAATACAACATTGAGTCCGCCGCCTGCACGGTCGGCTTATCGGAGACTAATGAATCATTCAACCATAAGAAATCACCTTCCTTCTGATAATGAGAGACTAACGCGGAATCCCAGGCAGTAGCCTGTTTATTGTCTTTCAAATAGACACGAATAATCTGCCGAATACTATCCGCACTGATCCGATAGGCTGGATTAAACAGTTCCTGAAGATTAGACAGAGAATCGGGTATCGGAGACAAAGGTTTCTCCTTTTTACAAGCAGCCAAGCAAATTATACATACTATTACTCCCCAAAACAACCGACTACTTTTCATATACAGTTCCTCCGTCAACGTCAATACATAGATTTTCTTTCGCTAAAATTGTCTGCGGAAAAATGGCGGACGCTTCATTAAGTAAAACCGATTCATCTTCATATCGGGCAGAGAAATGTCCGATAACCAATTGTTTTACATTCGCATCCAAAGCGATTTGCGCAGCTTGTGCAGCCGTCGTATGATAAGTTTCTTTCGCCCGTGCCTGTTCCGTTTGTGCAAAAGTAGCCTCATGGAACAGCAAATCTACATTGCTGATTTGTTCTACAATGGACGGACGATAGATTGTATCAGAGCAATAAGCGTATTTGCGTGCCGGGGCCGAAGGACGGGTCAAACGCTGATTGGGAATAACTTCTCCTTCGGGAGTAACAAAATCCGCTCCGTTCTTAATACGGTTCAGTTCGTAAACCGGGACTTTATAAAAATCCACCATTTCCCTGATGATATGATTCGGACGTTGCTTCTCCTCAAACAGGAATCCGCAACAGGGAATTCGATGTTTAAGAGGAATCGTAGTTACAGTCACCGAACGGTCATCATAAATCTGTGTCGGTTCTTTCGTCTCAAATTCGTGAAAAAACACTTTATAGGTCAGTGTCTTACAAAAAAAAGCTAGCATCGGCGCGAATAATTCTTCCAGCCCCTTAGGAGAATGAATATGTAAATCGGCCGTCCTCCCCAATAATCCGAATGTAGAGATTAGCCCCAAGAGTCCAAAGCAATGATCACCGTGCAGATGAGAGATAAAGATGTGATTCAAACGGGAAAATTTAAGCCGGGAACGCCGTAATTGCATCTGAGCCCCTTCCCCACAATCAATCATAAATAATTTTTCACGCAAATTGACGACTTGTGAAGTCGCAAAATGTCGTGTAGTGGGCAAAGCGGAACCGCACCCTAATATATGTAACTCAAACTTTTCCATCTTCGGCAAAGATAGAAAAAAAACATGTTAATTTCGCAAGCAGTGAAACAAAAGTCTTATTACCTGCCATATAGTATCAAAAAAGAATATATATTTGCAGATCGACAACCTGTTTCAAGAACATGATATGAAAGCTGGTCACAGTATCAGAAAAAGAAGTATTTAATATGACGAATCCCTTTATATACAGAAAATTATCAGTATTGTTCCTACTGTTTATTGCTTTCGGGAATGTTTATTCCAAGAATAAAGAAATGGAACAATTGTTTTCCAGATTGGATTCCGTATTGACTAACAGTGAAAAGTACGTTTTAGAGAAAGAAGATAAAATAGAAGAACTGCGTAAGAAACAGGCTATGCCTCTAAAACCGGAAGAAAAACTATGGCTTAACAAAATGCTGTATGATGAATATTTTGTCTATAATGCGGACTCGGCTATGGTTTATGTAAACAATAATATAGAGATAGCCGACGTATTAGGCCGAAAGGACAAAGAACAGGAGTGGCTACTGCATAAAGTTTTCCTTCTTACAGCCCAGGGACTACTGAATGAGGCTGAGAAAGAATTATTGAATGTAGATATAGCTTCATTAAGTAAAGAAAATATGTATCAGTATTATGATACAAAAATCTATCTATACTCCCATTTGGTACAATTCATCGGTAACCGCCTGGAACTGACAAATTCTTATTACAATCTTGAGAAGGAATTCAAGCACGAAGCCAAGAAATACATAACTCCTGATCATCCTTCATATTATAGTTTTTGCGCGTCACTACATAGAGAATATCCCCGTTCTGCAGAGGGAGACAGTATAAAATTAAAATTAAAAGATATAGTAGACAAGTCATCATTGTCCACGCGGGTGGATGCCATCAATTCTTATATGCTTGCTATCATGTTTTACAATGAAGGTGATGAAGATAATTACGTAAAATACCTTATTTATTCTGCCATAGCCGATATTAAAATCTGCAACCGCGATATAGCTTCATTGGAGGAACTTTCCAATATCCTCTATTTGCGTGAAGACATAGACAGAGGCTACACTTACATCAGTTATTGCTTTAAAGCCGCATTGCTGTATCCCAACAGGGTGCGCGTAATAAACATATCGACCGTTATGGATAAACTACAGCAGGCCTATCGCGAAAGGAACAAAATACAGGAAAGCAAATTGCGTAAATCACTCTACACCACAAGTATATTATCCATTGTATTACTCATCTCCATACTACTCATTTATTTCCAATTCAGAAAACTGTCCCGTTCACGTAAAAAACTGAACGAAAGTAACCGACTGCTTAATTCACACGTCAGAGAACTTTCTGAGGCCCAACGAATGCTGGGTGAAGTGAACGGAGAACTTAGCGAAGTAAATGAAAAGCTAAAAGTGATCAATAACCAATTACTAGAGTCCAATTATGTGAAAGAAGAATACATCGGATATGTATTCTCAATATGCTCCAATTATATAACCAAACTTGAGGAATACAGGAAGAATATCAGCAGAAAACTTAAAGCCGGTCAAATAGACGATATCCAATCATTAACTTCCAACATTACGATGGTACAAAGTGAGTTGAAGGAGTTCTATCATAGTTTCGACGCCATTTTCCTACACGTATATCCCGATTTTGTAAAAGACTTCAATTCTCTCCTGCGTCCCGAAGAAAAGATAATGCTTAAAGAAGGCGAACTCCTGAACACGGAGTTGAGGATATATGCGCTTGTCAGACTCGGAATAAACGACAGTATAAAGATTGCAGAATTTCTTCATTGCTCTCCGCAGACGGTTTACAATAATCGTTTAAAAACCAGAAACAAGGCAATAATTCCTAAGGAAGAATTCACCGAGACGGTACGTTCATTGGGTAAAATGCAAAAATAGAGAGAGCAAACAAACCATTTTACTTCATAAACTATTTACCTCCACCAAACACTATATAATTAATAATCAATATATTAACTTTTTATTTATTTACTCTTACTATTTACTTGTATATACACCGTACCTTATACTATACTACCTTTGTCCTCCGAGAAATTAATTGAGTATATACTTTTTAAATTTAATCTATGAGGCAAGAGAAACTACTAAATCCAAAGCAAACTATGAAACATACGTTTGTAATCTCAGACGCTTTCTTTTCACAAAGTGCTAATTTGTTATTTTACTTATCATGAAAAATGTAATATTATTATCTTTGCTAATCCTTTTGTCCATTCCCCTTTCGGCACAACAGGAAAAAGTCTCCTTAGTCAACGACAGAACAGGTTCCAAGTTGCTTGTGAACGGTAAGTCTTTTATGGTGAATGGCATGAACTGGGATTACTTCCCAATCGGCACCAATTATTCATATTCCTTATGGACAAAGCCTGACGATATAATCAAGGCTGCTCTCGATACGGATATGTCTTTATTGAAGAACATGGGTGTAAACGCTATCAGACAACACATAGGCGTTCCCCCCAGATGGGTAAAATATATCTATGAACAATATGGTATTCACACAATGATATATAGCTCCTTCGGACGCTATGGAGTAGCTTTGGACGGGGCATGGATGGCTAACACCGACTATTCCGACCCTAGAGTAAAAAAAGTACTTCTCGACGAGGCGAGAGAATTGGTAAAGGAATACAATAATACTCCTGGAATACTCCTCTATCTTCTTGGAAATGAAAACAATTATGGTTTATTCTGGCAAGGAGCAGAAACGGAAGATATTCCGGTAGAAGATCGTAAATCCACTATTCAAGCGGTTCACTTATATAAACTGTTCAACGAAGCGACTGTCGAGATGAAGAAAATGAATGCTTCAGCTCCTATAGCCATTTGCAACGGTGACCTTCTATTCCTTGATATTATAGCCAAAGAATGTAAGGATGTTGACATTCTGGGAATCAACTGCTATCGCGGTGACTCGTTCGGCGACTTGTTCAGCAGGGTAAAAGCGGAGTATGGAAAACCGGTATTGTTTACAGAGTTCGGATCCGATGCATTCAATGCCATAACTCAAAGTGAAGCACAAAAAGAGCAAGCAGACATTCTGTTGAAGAATTGGACTGAAATATATCTGAATGCGGCAGGACTAGGCAACAACAATAACTCACTCGGAGGTTTCACTTTCCAATTTGCCGACGGTTGGTGGAAATTCGGCCAAAATACTAACCTGAGCATACATGACACCAATGCATCATGGGCCAACGGCGGATATGTATTTGACTATGTGAACGGTGAAAACAATATGAACGAAGAATGGTTCGGTATATGCGCAAAAGGAACTCCTGACAGTAGGGGAATATACGAACTTTACCCGCGTGCCGCATACTATGTGCTGAAAGATGTCCACAAGATTAATCCTTATTCTCCCGGAAGTACCACTTCTTCGATAATAAGCAAACTTTCCGATATCAATGTAATGTCAGCCGTTTTATCCTCCAGAAGTGATAAAGCTGCCTTGCAAGGCGAAAAGACTCAGCTAATACGCCTGAGCGAACTGAGAGGTGACATAACTACCTACAATACAGGAGCAAAGAATACTACCACTCCAAGTTCCAGGCCGAAGAATCCGACAAGTTTCCCCAGCTTTAAAGGCTTTGACCATACTGAATCGTTCTACGTAGGCGTAGCCTCAAAACCGGCAGAGAATGTACAGGCGGAAGTCACTGTAAATGTCCTTGGAAATGTGGCAGAGAACCCGATAGACGAAATCTTTTATGAGAACAGAGGACGCTCCAGATATATAACGGACGAAAGCGGAGAAGTAGTAGATCTGGGTCCATTGGAACGCTTAAGACTTTATAGTGCGAGTTTTGACTGGGATGGCAAACTTTTTAATCTGAAAACATTTTACCGCAAGGGACACTATCATTGGGGATACGAAGGAGACTTCTTTGGATTGTATCCAGAAGCGAGCTACGGCGATAATATGGATATCTATGGTGGCGAAGCTCCTTTCGGAAGTGAAATTGAAGGTAAGAAATACTTCAAAGGGCTGAAAATTGCTTTCGGTCCCGAACTATGGTGGGGTGCAAACCCGGCTCTGCTTGTCAAATACCAACGGAATATAGGTAAATATAACGTAGCAGGTATTTTCCATTATGATATAGACCAGCGTGAAGGAACGACTACTTCTTACGCCATACCCCGCCCCAAGAATACACGGGCCTCTCTTATGGTGGAAAGAAATTTCGGACGTTTCAATATTACAGCGGGCGGATTATGGTCAGGAACAACGCTTGTAGGACGGGAATTTCAAGCTACCACAGAATACAATAAAGAAGCTATCGTATATTCCGACGTAATAAAAACATCCGATACATTCGGAGGGAAGATGAAAGTGGTATATAGCGGAGGAAAGTTTAATGCCTATGCGCAGGGGGCGATAATGGGATTGGTAGCCAGTGGCGGAGCCGATTACACACAGACTTTAACAGGATGGAGGCTAAAAGATAGCGGTAGCGGAAATCAATCGAACGTCCTTGCCGGTTTTACTTATCAGATAGGCAACTTCCAGGTTGCCCCTAATTTCCTGTGGCAGAAACCGCTTGTAGGGCCAATGCCTAATGGAATCGATGCTCCCGGAAGATTACGAAATATTATTGATGATCCTTTTGCTGTTAGGGATAACAGGGAGACAACAGCGGGAGAATTGTTGCTGACTTATGACCCGACACCCGCTACTTGGATGTACGACTGGGAGAATGACAATAACGAAGATGCACCGTTTGCCGCTTCACTTGGTTTCATTTACCGCCATCATCCCACTTCACAGGATGCAGCCATAGGTATACTTGCCAACGGGCGTTCTACCTTTGCTTTCGGAGGAGCTGCACCGGCTCATGATTTATGGGAAACAAACCTGAAAATAGCGTCTAGAATATCAAGAGATTTTGGTATCATATCAAGTGTCTACTGTGGTACTACCCAAGCCAACGGAGATGATACCCGTTTAGTTAAGCGGGTAGGTGCAGACGCCAAAATGATTTATAAGAAACTGCGGCTGAACGCAATGGTGAAGTTTAATGACTGGGGACCGTACGACTATCACAGGGATTTTAACCTTACTTTCCCTTTCCAATGTATGTTAGACTTTTCGACCAGTCTCGCCAAGCCTAAATGGTTGGGCCCAGTATCCACTCGCGTAGGAATCAGAGGTACTTTCAGAACATTAGATCAATATTCTCCTCGTTACGTTGCCGGATATATACCGGACGGTTCCGGTGGTTTTGAACCAAGCACAGATATTGTAGGCGCAGGTCGTGGCAACGAATGGGAAATAAGAACCTACATTTCATTCAGCATTTTCTAATCTACGAACTAATTAATAAGATAGTTTTATGAATCACAAAATCAATATATCATGTAAGCTCTCTGTTGTCGCTGTTCTCTTTTCGTTGACAGGATGTACGAGAGATATAAATACGGATGTGCTGGCAACTTACCCAAACTTGTCTGATGTCTTTATCGATGAATTTGCATCCGACCTGCAATACCAGGCATGGGGAAAAGTAACTAATTTCGGGGTGGATACTGAAACCACCTACGATGGCACGTCATCTATGCGAATAGAAGTTCCCAATCCGAGTGATCCTATGGGAAGTTGGGCAGGAGGTACTTTCTATTCCGCTACAGGCAGAAACCTGTCCGGATATGACGCACTGACTTTTTATGCCAAGTCTTCCGTAGCTACCGCTATTGAAGTTGGAATAGGAAATTATGATACTACCGAATATCTGGTTCAAGTTAATGATGTCCAACTGAATACAAACTGGAGCAAGATTATCATCCCTATTCCTAATTCCGCAAAACTTTTATCGGAAAAGGGATTATTCTACTACTCCGCCGGTGCAGTAAATGACGAAGGCTACACCATCTGGTTCGATGAGGTCAAGTTTGAAAAACTCGGTACATTGGCTCATGCCAAAATAGAAGATATAGAGGTTCCCGGTTTTCCCGGAAAACTGACAATAGGAACTCTGACCGAGACCATCAATCTTCCGAACGGCATTAACCGTAAAATGCGGGTCTCTCCTAATTATTTTACATTCGAGTCATCTGACGCCAATGTGGCTTCGGTAACAAATGATGGTAACATAACCGTGCACAAAACAGGAGAAGCCGTTATCTCGTTAAAGGAGGCTGAAGGCGAAATAAAGGTACATTGCTACGATTTCGCTCCAACACCAACGAGAGACGAATCGGAAGTATTGTCTCTGTTCAGTGATTCTTATACTAATAAGATTTCTGCAAACTGGAATCCTAGATGGGAATGGTCAACAGCCGAATATACGGAAATAGATACCGGTGATAATCATATAGCACGGTATAGCGGTTTGAACTTTGTAGGTATTGTATTCAACAAAACTGCGGATTGTTCGTCAAAGACTCACCTCCACCTGGATGTATTATGCATGGACGAAGTAAGTGAAAGCACTATTATAACAATCTCTATATACTATGGAACAACGGAAATAAAGCATCCGATAACATTGGAGAAATATCCTGATTTCAAATCAAAACAGTGGTTGTCACTCGATCTGGAACTTGAAAAAGAAAATAAACTAATACCACAATTGGCATTGGCATGTGATGACAACACCAGGAACATTCTTTTGGACAATATTTATTTCTATTAAAAATGATAACTTATGAAACCATATAAAACAATATTGCTTAGCTTGCTGATACTTCCTTTGCCACTGTTACTTGGAAGTTGCGAGAAAGAAGAAGAGATAGAAAACACCCGATGGGTATTGGTGTGGTCGGACGAATTTGACACACCGACTCCCGACAACAGACCCGATCCTTCAAAGTGGACGTATGAAAAAGGCGTTTCAGGATATGGTAATCAGGAACTTCAGAACTATACCGACAGAGTAGAAAACGCTTCATACACGACTCACAAAGGTTTAGGATGTCTGAAAATAACAGCTTTGAACGACAATTATGACGGAATAGCTTACTCTTCTGCCAGAATAAAGACCGAAGGACTGTTCGAACAACGATACGGACGTTTCGAAGCACGTCTGAAACTTCCGTACGGTCCGGGACTTTGGCCTGCATTTTGGATGTTAGGAGCAAACTATGCCACCGATGTATGGCCAAAATGCGGTGAAATAGATATTATGGAAAATAAAGGATACCAACCTAATATCGTATCAAGTGCTCTACATTTTCCGGGACATTCGGGTGGAAATCCCATAACACAGACTTTTGGCTATGAGGACCAACGTTTTGACACAGACTTCCACGTATTTGCCGTAGAATGGGATGAATCCAAAATAGACTTCTTTGTGGATAATATACTTTACAAAAGAGTGAAAGCCGCTGATGTAACAGATGGCGAATGGATATTCGATCATCCATTTTTCATTATTCTGAATGTAGCGGTAGGCGGTACATTCGGTGGTAATCCCACAGCAGACACTGTATTCCCCCAAAGTATGTATGTAGACTATGTCAGGGTTTATCAGAAATCAATAGAAGTACAACCCGGAACTAATACCGGAGATATCTCTTCAAACGGTTCAATTCCCGGATGGGATTTTAACGGACCGGATTCTGATAAAGGACTTATAGAACCAGAATTAAAATGAATAACAATGTAACTGCTAAAGATTAAAATTATGAATTTAATAAAAATACAAAGATACTATTTAGGGCTTATGGCAGTCATAAGTCTTGGAGCGGTTTCATGTACGAACGAAACGGAATTTGCCAATTCGCTGGATAAAGGCGACATTGCTTTCTCAGCTCAAGTAGGAAAAACGATGAGCAGAGCCACAGAAAGCGCATGGGATGGTGACGAACTGATAGGTGTGAAAGCGGGAGAAACAGTAAAAACTTACAAAGTGACAACCAATGGAAAAATGTCTACTGAAGATACACCTTATACATGGGATGGCACAAGCTATGATCTGCTGGCATGGACTCCCCTCACAGCAGAACAGATAAACCTAACAGACCAAACTACCGAAGAAAAACTCTTCGACTGTGACTTATTGGCAAGTAATGCGAAAGTGGAAGCAAAGAATGTACATTTTGTATTCAGACACAAAATGACCCGTATGTGGTGGGAACTGCAGAAATTTGAAGGATACACAGATGGAGAAGTGAACACCGCTAAAGTTTCGTTTATCGGTTATGGAAGTGTAACGTATACTAATGGAGAAATCACAACGGTAGGCGACGCTAACCAATTGATTTCTACTCATGACACAAAAGGAGAATATTATAGAAACGGCGAAGCTATGATGGTTCCTTGTGAAATGTGGGAGAAACCATTGATAAAAGTAGAAATAGGGGAAGATACCTATATCTATACTCCAAGTAAGTCCAACCCCAATGACGTCAATAAGAAAACCGGAGATTTGCTTCCCAATACATGGCAAAGATATTACTTGTCTGTCAGTAAAAAAGGACTGACTGTAGAAATGGAATCCGAAGAAATTAATTGGGATAATGAAAAGATCGATGACAATCAGATTACGGATGCTAAATTTAAGGCTATTATATCTGATGAAGTATCAAATTTGACCAATTGCCAGCTTGCAGGTTTGGAAAATAGCTTCATTGACGACGCAACCAACGGCTTCTCCATAACTTATAAAGAAACAAATGCAAGTGGAGGCATCGATTACGAAGGTCTATGTGACAGAGTACGTACAGTTGATACCCCAAATGGGACTGTCACTTTTACATTCTGCAATATCCGTTCTGATATCAAATTAACATATACTAAAAAATATATGGAAGTAGGCTATTATTTCTATAGTAACGGCACTTACGGGACAGATTACAAAGACGGTTCCACCTTAGGTATTATCTATAAGATAGGAAAACATGAGACGGATAACGTAACAAATTACGAAGATACGGATATAGAGACCATTCATGGATATGTAGTAGCGCTAACCGATGAAACCAGCGATGAAAAGAGTAGTTTCAAATGGAAAGAAGGTAATGCAAACTTGTATGGGGCAGATTTTCCGGAACACGGCATAAGAGAAGGAAAAACCACACAATATCTAGGATACCTTAACACTAAATATCTTATAGCAAAAGCAGCTGTAGCAGAGGCTACAACAGTGCCAGCAGCCTCAACTTCTACCAACAAAAACAGTAATTCACTTATACCCGGCACATCCGGTTGGTATTTACCCTCTCATACCCAATTAAGAGATCTAGCAACTCTTGCGGGTAAAACATTCACTAATTACAGCGCATTGAATGGCACATATTGGGACAGTACATTCGACAGTGACCCTAATGCTTATATAGTAGTTTTCAATGAAAATGGTGCAATAAGCAGTACTGATTTCTACAGGGCTGTAGATTCAGAACAAAAGGTTCGTCTTATTCTTACTTTCTAATTAATCATACAAATTATGAAACAAATATATTCACATATCAAACTGGCAGCCGTATCGCTATTAATATTTTCGGCTTGCACCCAAGACGAGATGTTACCTCAGATCGGAGAAAACGAAACCGCCGTTTCTGATGTTCTTACTATTCAAAATGTAAATGTAGCCAATTTCGATACCGGAAATTCTACTACACGGGTAATCAATGACGGTGTCACAGTGACTTTCGAAGTAGGAAACAGCTTGGAAGATGTCAACGGTGATAAAATCGGTATTCTACTGATAGGCGAAGATGGAATCGGATTCGCCAATGAACCCTTTAAGTATATAAACGAAAACGGTGCAAACAAATGGGTTAGTAAAAACAGTGTGAGTTATACCAGCAAAATTAAAAAAGTCATCGCCTACTTTCCATACGCCCAAATAGTGAAAGATGGAAAAGAGTTTGTTCCTTCATCCGTTAATGAACTAAAAGAACTAAAGAAAGAGGAAGAAACAACGGAATTTAAAGACAAAGATTTGCTGATAGCAGAAATCAATGATATTCAATCCCATCAATTGACAATCAACTTTAAGCACGCCTTTTCATTGATAGCGTTCTCTGCGGAAGCGACCATTAAACTAGATGGCACAGAAGAGATTTCCTATTTATTAGATCTTTCCGATGTATCTTTCTCCATTGGCGACGAACTGTACACGCCCGAATCTATGAGCGGCAAGTACATCTGTCTTGTTGACGAAGAACAATTAGTAAAAAATGATTTTCGCTACTTCTACACGATTGATAATACAACTTATTCAAAGACGCTGAAAGATCCTATAACACTGGCAGCCAACCAATGTTACACTTTCCCTTGCCCAATATCCTCCGAAGGAACGGCAGATATTGCAGTAGGTGACTTCTACTGTACCACAGAAAGTAATAAAACAATCATTCTTCCAAGAAATGCAGCCGGTATTCCTACCGGTCTTACTTGCAAAGGAATCGTATTCCACATAATAGACGATTTTGAAACTTTTAAATCTACAAATGATTTAAAAGACTCCGATTTAAATGGATATCAAGAAAAACATGGCTTAGTAGTCTCTACAAAAAAAGGAAATAATTTTGGCACTGTGGCAGCAGCTGATATAGAGCAAGCCTTTATTGATGGAAATGCAGAGAAATACACTGATACGGAAACATCAAACGGTTATAAATTGACACAAATTTTAGTAGGAACTGAAAATCTGGGATTTATCGCTTTGAATAATCATACTGAAAAATTAAACAATAGTACCGCTTGGTATGCTCCTTCGTTCAATGAACTTAAATACCTGATACAAGGTGAAAATACTCAAACAGGTTCCACATCGGGGCAAGAATACATCAACAAGCAATTGAAGAAAATAAATGCGGATGAACTGGCAGGCACAATTCCTTCTGTCACTTTTTACAATGGTACGGGAGACCATGGATTACGCCTTATGACGGGTGGTTCTGAAAATGGATGGCACGGTATACCTAGCGAAGTTTTTTATCCAATCTGTGCATTTTGATGCATTCACCCCCAAAAACAAGAACTAATAAATATTTACAATAATAAAAGACGATTTATGAAGATAAACAAGTTATTATTTACCACAACACTGACAGCATTGGCATTAACAGCCTGCTCTCCGAAAGGAGCCAACTCTGATTCTGAGATAGAGAACAAAGTAGAAGCCTTACTGGATAAGATGACTTTAGAGGAAAAGCTAGGGCAGATGAATCAGTTGAGTCCGTGGGATCCTAACGAACTGGCAAACAAAGTTCGTAATGGAGAAATAGGTTCCATATTGAATTATATGAATCCCGAAGAAGTGAATAAAATACAGAAAATCGCAATGGAAGAGTCACGGTTAGGTATCCCCCTACTAGTGTCCCGCGATGTAATTCACGGTTACAAGACCATCTTCCCTATTCCATTGGGACAGGCAGCCACATTCAATCCTCAGATAGTAGAAAACGGAGCACGTGTAGCTGCCATAGAAGCTTCAGCTGATGGTATCCGTTGGACTTTTGCCCCCATGATAGATATATCACGTGACCCTCGTTGGGGACGCATAGCCGAAAGTTGCGGTGAAGATCCCTACTTGACTTCCGTAATGGGAGTAGCTATGATTAAAGGGTTTCAAGGAGATTCGCTGAACAGTCCGACTTCAATGGCGGCGTGTGCCAAGCACTTTGTAGCTTATGGTGCATCCGAAGGCGGTAAGGACTATAATTCTACATTTATTCCCGAAAGAGTACTGCGCAATGTATATCTACCTCCGTTCAAAGCTGCGGTAGACGCTGGTTGTGCCACTTTCATGACTTCGTTCAACGATAACGACGGTGTGCCGTCTACGGCAAATAAATTTGTATTGAAAGATATATTGCGCGATGAATGGAAATATGACGGTATGGTAGTAACCGATTGGGCTTCAGCTGCCGAAATGATCAATCACGGTTTCTGTGCAGATGGCAAGGAAGCTGCCGAGAAATCGGTAAATGCAGGCGTTGACATGGATATGGTGAGTGAAACGTTCATCAAAAACCTCAAGCAGTCTTTAGTAGAGAATAAGGTTTCCATAGAATCAATAGACGATGCCGTACGGAATATTCTCCGTCTGAAATACCGAATGGGCTTGTTTGAAAATCCGTATATTGTTACACCACAGAATGTGAAATATGCGGAAGAGCACTTGAAAATAGCAAAAGAAGCGGTAGAGCAATCCGTTATTCTCCTGAAGAATGACACACAAACATTACCGCTTACAAACAAAATCCGTACTGTAGCGGTAGTAGGTCCGATGGCTGACGCACCCTATGAACAGATGGGAACATGGGTGTTCGACGGTGAAAAAGACCATACTCAAACACCTCTCAAAGCTATCAGAGAAATGTATGGCGATCAGGTTAACGTAATTTTCGAACCTGCACTCGGTTATAGCCGTGACAAAAACCTAAACGGTATCGCCAAAGCCGTAAACGCGGCACGCCGCGCAGATGTAGTTCTTGCTTTTGTCGGTGAAGAAGCAATACTTTCGGGTGAGGCCCATTCTTTGGCAAACCTAAATCTTCAGGGAGCACAGAGCCAACTGATACAAGCACTGTCCACTACCGGCAAACCATTAGTAACCATAGTGATGGCAGGACGCCAACTTACAATCGCTGATGAAGTTGAAGCTTCGGATGCAGTTCTTTATGCGTTCCATCCGGGCACTATGGGAGGACCTGCCATTGCCGACATCCTTTTCGGGAAGGTTAATCCAAGCGCAAAGACTCCGGTTACATTCCCCCGTATGACAGGTCAGGTACCTATATATTATGCTCACAACAGCACAGGTCGACCGGCCAACCCGAAAGAAATGCTCATTGATGAAATCCCTGTCGAAGCGGGGCAAACATCTGTTGGCTGCCGTTCCTTCTATCTCGATGCCGGGGCTTCTCCCTTGTATCCGTTCGGCTACGGATTGTCTTACACTACCTTTGAATATAGCAATCTGAAGTTGACTTCCGACAAACTTGCTATTAACGGCGAGATATCAGTCACGGTAGATCTAAAGAATACAGGAAAGTATGACGGCACAGAAGTAGTACAACTTTACATCCAGGACAAGGTAGGCTCTGTAACCCGTCCGGTAAAGGAACTGAAGGCTTTTCAACGTGTAGAACTCAAAGCCGGAGAATCAAAGAATGTTTCATTCTCTCTGCCTGTTTCAGAACTGGCTTTCTGGGGCTATAACATGACTTACAACGTAGAACCGGGAGATTTCAAATTATGGGTAGGAACAAACAGCGCCGAAGGTTTATCTGCCGACTTTACCGTATCGGCTTTATAAACAATCCTCAAAGAACATAAAAACATAGATAATAAAAAAGGTGTATCGCTTTCGCAATACACCTTTCTGTTTATTTAGAAATACTTTTTATTATTTCTTTCCTTCCAACTGTTCTTTCAATGCAGCAAGAGCGTCGATATCGCCCAGCGTAGTTGAAGCAGCCTGGTTCTGGATCATCGGAGAATCTTCTCTCTTGTTGCTAGAAGATGACTTCTTAGCACCAGAAGCAGCTTTCTTTTCTGCTCTTTCTTCAGCCTTAGCTACATCTTCGAAGATACGGCTGTGAGACAGGATGATTCTCTTAGCGTCTTTGTTGAACTCGATCACTTTGAATTCAAGTTTCTCATCCAACTGTGCTTGTGAGCCGTCTTCTTTTACAAGGTGTTTCGGAGTTGCGAAACCTTCTACACCGTAAGGAAGAGCTACAACAGCACCCTTATCCAACATTTCGATGATAGTACCTTCGT
>OGNW01000636.1_pt1 | contig 27468 bp, 34 predicted proteins | sample 1573591 | NCBI WGS metagenome assembly OGNW01 (sample SAMEA2581894, study PRJEB24529) | metagenome | biome: Human gut stool | place: China | collected 2011
AGTACTAGGTACAGTGCTATGGCACAGATAATGCTCTGTAATCTATCATAGCCCCCCCCCCCCATTCATTTTTTGTACATTTTTATTTATCATATTTTTCACTTCCTTATAACCAATCATTTTTCATTAATTTGATTCCTTCATTATCAAAGTTGAAAACAAATAAGTTTCCATCTTTTCCTTTCTCTATATAAGATAGTTGAATTACCTCATCAACTCCTTTAATAGAGTAATCAATACCTATATAAGTTACTTCTATTAAATATTTAGCTGGAAGAAGTCCAGATACTTCAAAGATTCCAGCTTCATCTGGCATAGCTAACTCTAATTCTTTTCCTGAAAAATCTTTTATTTTTACTATGATGTTTTCATAGATTTTTGCTTTTTCTACCTCTGATAATTGTAGTATTTCTGCAACATTTATTTTTCCTGTTAAAGTACTCATAGGTTTTATTGGAAGATAAGCTTCTATTGTTGCTGTATTTTTCCCTTCTACTTTTAAAGGACTTGGTGTTTGAAGTAGGTTAGGTCTTTTTATTTCAGCATTTAAATCATATAGGACTCTGTTAGGAATACCATAGAATATAGCTTTTCCTTCTGAATTTGTCTTTTTAGTTTCTCCTGCTAATTTGATTTCTATATTCTTAGCAACTCTTTCATCTTCATCAAATTTATCATTATTATTCATATCAATGAAAGCTGTTACTTCAACTGGAGAACTCTCTATACTTCTTATATTAGCTTTAGGATTTCTAAGGTCAGTTATTCTATCTATTCCAACCTTATATTGTTGATTTCCTCTCTTATCTGCTTCACTCTCAAAGTTGAACCAGTTATTGTAGTTAAGATTGAATCTTACTGTAAAACTATCTTTATTTTCCTCACTATACCTAGCTTCAAGAGTATAGTCAAATAAATCATTACCATTACTAAATACAGAGAAAGCTGTTTCATATTTTCCATTATCCTTCCAAGTATTTTCTAGTCTTGTTGTAAATGTTCTAAATCCTGTGTAATAGAAATTTAGAGAGTATTCATCTTCCTCATCAAGAAGAGTTGACTTCTCATATTCTGCTGTTACTAGCATTGATTTATATGATTTAGAGTACTCTATTCTGTATCTATCTCCTCTTTGTGAGATTTCATCTTCACTCCAAGATAAGTCAGCATATTTTTCTTTCCAGACTTTTTTCCATTCTAACTCTAAAGATTTAATAGGTTTCCATCTAGCACTAAATACTTTTTCATACTTATCAGAATAGTATTCTCCAAAGTTTTCTTGTTGATATTTAAGTCTTAAATCTTTAATATCAATCTGTCCTAAGAAGTCATATTTATACTCATCATCAGTAGATTTTAAAGTTACATCATCTATGTAATTATTAAAAGCTTTTTCTCCACCACTCATTAAAGTATATTGATAGCCTTTAATTGAGTTACTAAATACTAATTCTCCTCTTCCTTTATCTACATATTCATACTTTTCATTTATAGTACGAGGTTCTTTAATATATCCTCCTCCTACTGTTAAACTATCAGTAAGTCCATAGTAAGTCATAGCATTTATTCTATATCTATCACTTGCATGGTCTTCCCTAACATCAAAGTTATATTCCCATTCTCCTTTATTTTGTTGGTTATAATCTGATGTAGTATTTATGATTCTTTCATAGATTTTTCCATCTTCTGTATAAATCTTTAGGATATACTCTCTATCCTCTTTAATATTTCTATTAGCAAATATTACTTGTCCATTAGTAGCTGTTTGAATATCTATTACAGTTCCTAAATAGATAAGCTCTACTCTTGAGCCTATTGGTACATCTTCTTTTAAGATATAATCTTTAGAACCAGTGATTAGATACCCTTTGTCTTTCCAGAATCTAATCCCATTTTCTCTAGCTCCATTATCTCCATATTTAAAGCTAGAAAGTTCAAGGGTATGTTTATTATGAATATCATCATAAGTTAATTTAACGTCCCCTAATAGATGTTCCTTTATATCATATTCTGCATTTAACTCTCCATATAGGAAAGCTCCTTGATATTCTAATCTAGCTTCCCAATCATCTTTAAAAGAGTCATCATCACTATTCTTATCTCTAGTGAAGATTTTATTAGCTTCTGTTCTTAAATATCCTAATTCAAATAGTTTATTTTTATTCTCATAAACTATCTCTTGCTTATAGTTATCTCTATCTATCATATTCTTAGTTAAATCAAGTCTTAGCTTTATCTCCTCTGGAGTCGCAAAATTTAAGTTCATATTTATTCTTTGCTCTTCTTGACTTATTCTAAGGTTTCTTAAAAATATTGACTTAAATATATCAGACTTAATATATATCTCTTTTCCATCAAGAACTAAGTCATCTTTTTTTAAAGCTAACTTTTCTACCCTATAATCAATATAATTTTCTTTTACACTGATAATTACATTTTCTAAACTATCCCCAATAAACATAGAAATATCTCCATTTTCTTTATCTTGAGTATAGTTAGTAAAATTCATAGCTTCAAAAAAATTAAAAAGAGAGAAATACATATTCTGATTTTTGTACCATACAGAATAAGTTTTACTTCTTAACTCTCCATTAATAAGAAGGTCATAAATTTGTTTTCCCTCTTTTTCAACATAAGTATTAGTCAAAATAGCATAGTCCTCTGGGGACATTACTCTTTTTAATTTTTCTATATCATCTGTTTTAGCTTGAGCTAATAGAGAAGTTATAGCAAATAAGATTAAAAAATATCTTTTTTTCATTATTTTTCCCCTTTCATTTCAATTTCTTTTATCAACTCTCCGTCTAAGTTTCTTAAACATACTTTAGAGCCTTTTTTAATTTCAGTCGATATTTTAGTCAAAAATATTTTTTCATACCCCTTTAAGAGTCTTATAGAGCCTAGATATTTTTCTGATTCTTTAGAATTTTCTAAAAACACCTCTAATTTAGTTCTTATCTCTCCTTTATTTATAATTTTCATAGAAAGTTGATTATTTTCAACTTTTATATCCTCTACTTCTATTTGAGGTTTTAAATCTCCAACAAAACCTGCTAATTCAATTTTCAGATTTGTGTATATGGAAAGATTTCCACCTCTTTCTACATTTGGAGTATTTACTTCTTTCACTCCTAATATAGCTGTATATTCTCCATCTTTGGTATCTTCTGGAGCTTCAATATATAACTTTACTTTTCCTGTTTCTCCTGCTTCTAAATTCAAATTTCTTGGATAATATTCAATCCATTCAGACATATCATTTTCATTACCTTTTTCAAGGTAAATTCTATATGAAGTTTTATGAGATAGAGCATTTGTTACATAGTATTCTTGTACCTCTCCACCATTATCTATCCTTTTATCAAAAATAAGTGGCGAAACATTCATATAACTATATGATTTCAAACTTAATAAACAGAATAAAAAAGACACTATTTTTTTTCCCTTCATTATTTTGCACCTCCTTAAATTTTTTAAAAAGGGAATGGTATTTACCATTCCCCCTTTAAAAAATCTAATATTTATATGGGATATTGATATTAATTAAATACTATTAGATTATTCTTATTTATTATTTTGTTAGTTTATTTTACAGTAAGACTAGCTGTGATAGTACCTGTTCCTACATATTGTCCACCTACTGCTTGAGTTCCTGCTAAAATAACAGAGTTAAATTCACTTCTTAATTGGTTATCAGTCGCTGATACCTCTCTATCTCCTTTAATATAGTTTAATTCTGTATCCATTGTTACTAAATCATCATTCTCATCAGTTGAAGATGATAGTTTTTCAAGAGTTAATGTATTTGTCGCCTTGTTGTATAAAGTTGATTTTACATCAAATTTTCCTGTATAAGTGGCTGTTCCTGCTCTTCCATCTGCAGTTGCTGAAAAGGCATATCCATCTGCTCTTTGTAATATAACTGTCTTTTTTACAACACTTCTAGGCAAACTTCCTGCTAATTTAGTACCATGGTCAAATACTACTGTATCATAAAGGTTTCCATTCTCATCAAATAATCCAAGCTCTGGTCCTTTAGGTATTACATTAACTCTTACCTCAAATGGTACTCCTGCTCCTACTGAATCTCCTTTAGTAGTTACTCCTATTGGACTATCTACTAATTGTTGGTCTGAAGCTACTCTAGCTCCAAAAGATATTGAACTTAAAGCCAAAACTGATAACACACATACTGCTATTTTTTTCATTTTCATTGTTTTTCCTCCTAAGATTTTTAATAAATTTCTATATACTGTTTATATAGTGTATTTTGGGGAATCACGTCCCATAAAGTTCATATTCTACCTCCCTTATCTTAATAAATTTTTGAAGTGTATTTATCTTACTTTTATTCTTTGTTTTCCTATAACCTTATAGTTATTAAAGTCATAGAAGATTATACAGTCTGTTCCATCTGGAATTTCTTGTTCTATCTCTGTCTTAGAACCATTAAATAGACGTCCCTTTGTTTTGACATCTATTAATGTATTAGCCTTATCTACAAATCCTATACCCAGTTCATAACCTCTTCCAGTTTCATTTTTCACAGTAGAGTTCCAATATTTTTTTCCCTCAACCTCTCTAAATTTACTATTTTTAACTGTTAAAGGTTTATCATAAGAACCTTTATAAGCAAACATTTCTACTTTCATTCCTAATTGGAATGACATAGTTTGTTTAGTTTTTCCTTTTAAATCCTCTATATCTGGAGCATTTACTGTTCTTATTGAGAGAATAAAGCTATTCTCTCCCTCTTTTATATCTCCATAATCATCTTCTATATATACCTTAAAAGGTTTCTCTGATAATGGTTCTACTGCGATTAAATTGGGATATACAGTCATATGTTTAGATACATCATTATCTTTACCTGTACTCTCTATTTCTATCTTATATCTTGCCATTTCTTTGGAAGTATTTTTTAGGTAAAATTCCCCATATGCTACTCCCTCATCTTTATCTATTATCTTGTCATAACCAATCGGTCTTAACAGTATGCTATAACTTGATATTGACATTGATAACATTAGTAAACTTGAAGTTAATATTCTTTTTAAATTCATTTTTCCCCCTTAAATTAATAATTTTTTTAATTTATCAAAACTATCAACATCATAAGTTACTCCATTAATACGAATATTTTTTATATTCATATTAGGTATCCCTTCTGAATCTTCAAAGATTATATGTTTAGACTTTTCTATAATCAACTTATGTTCTATCCCTTTCAATATTATTTTATTTTCAGAGATAGAAGTAGAATCTATGTTAAAGCCATATACTCTGCTCTCTGTATAAACTTTTATTTGCATTTTTACATACCTCCTTGAAAAAATTTGTAAATAAAAAACCTGAAAAATAGCTGTATTTAAACAGTTATCTTTCAGGTTTACGGTTTCTTGTTTCTCGAGTTCCTAAAAACTATATTCTATTGTTTTTGCTTTTTTTATAAAAGGGTTACGGCTCTCTGGCTCGAGTTCCTTAGATATATTATAGCATATTCACTTAGTAAAATCTACATTTTTCTTAAAATTTATATGTAATTCCTGATGAAATTGTGTTCTCATCTACATCTGAATTATAGTTATATTGTACATATCCTTTTATGCTATCTGTTCCTAATTCTGCTTTTACTCCTAAATCAAATGTAGTGCTATCATTATCATATTTGTCTAATTTAATGCTATTTCCTGTTACATTTTTAAATTTAACTTTCATTTCTTTATTCTGTTCTCCAAATTCATGGTTTATATTTCCATAAGTTTTTAAAGTTAGTTTTAAGTTGTTATCAAATATAATATCTTTTCCTAATTCCACTCCTACTACACCTTCAATAGAGTTAGTATTCATATCACTAGATTTAAGACCATATCTTCCACTTTCATCTATTCCATCAGCACTCATATATATGAAATTTAATTCTACTTTTGGTGTAATATAGAATGAATCTAATGGTATTTTGTAACTTACCATATTATTCAATCCAAAATAATTAGTATGTAAATCTGAATCGCTTTCACTATATATATTTTGGAAAGCTAGAGTTCTATTATAATCTCCTGTACTCATTCCTCCAAATAGATTATTTACTATTTTTAAATTATCTTTTTGATAGATAGAGTATAAGTTTAATTGTCCAAAAGTATCTTCTCTATTAACATTATTGAAATCAAAATCAGCTTCTAATTTACCTACATTAATAACTGCTCCTAATCTTTGATTATCTGATATAGCTTTATCAGCTCCAAAGAATACTTGTGATATTGTCATATCATATCCTGATAAATTTGTAGAATCTACATCTTTATTAGAATAATTAGCCCCTCCAATTACTCTTAAATCTTTATTAGTGTCTACATTAAAGATATTATCTACTAATAAAGTCTTATTTACTTTTATCATATCTAATGTTTGTTTAGATAAGTTAGGTAATAAATCATTACCAAAAGTCGCATTTGTTGCTCTATAAAACTCATCTGCATTAGTTATTTTTTGGTAATTATTTAGTAAATCAGCTAAATACATATTTTCCTTAGCACTTGGGTCATAAGCTCCTTCTAGAAAATCAGCTATTTCAGATTTATTAGTAAGTTCATGGAAGTCTTTTCTTACTAAAACTACGTCATTTCCATCTAACTTAGCATTGAACATAAATGAATCTGATTTAACTTCTCCATTTAAGTTATCTACTATTATACTATCTTCTTTAACAATAGTATCATTAAAGTTGTTATTTGCAACTGTTCCAGAGATATAAATATCTCCGTTGAAAGTATTAGCTTCTAGTTTTCCATTTCCTCCTTGAATAAACCTTCCACCATCTACATTTATAACAGGTTTTGTTGCTTCTCCTGTTATAGTACCATTATTTACTATTGTTCCTTTATTAGCTTCTATTTTCTCTCCATAAATAGTACCATTATTTATTACTGTTGCTCCTGTTCCTTCTGCTGTTACTGAACCATATACTACCCCTGTTTCAGAGTTAGTTATAGTTGTAGTAATTCCTTTATATGAAGTTGCAAATAATCCTTTTCCTGCTTCTCCTGTTTTATCAAACCAAGCATTGATAGTGCCATTATTTATTGCATTTCCTCCATCAATTGCTACAAGTCCAAATAATTCAGTATTGATAGTACCATTATTTATTACTGTTCCTTTTCCTTCAACATACATTGAGAAATGTTGATTTTCTATTAATCCATTTTCTCCATTTACAATAGTTCCATCTACTGCTTTCATTCCTATTCCCATTGGAAGTCCTATACTACCATCTGTAAGATTAAATGAACCATTAGCTGTGATAGTACCATTATTTGTTGCTGTTCCTCCTGCAACATATACTCCAACTCCTCCTTTAGTTTCAAAGGATTTATCTCCGTCGCCATCAAATCCATTTCCTTGGATTTTTATAGTACCATTATTTGTAAAAGTTCCTGATGTTTGATATACACCATATCCTTCTCCTGTTTTTACAGTATCTCCATTATCTCCTATTTCTGTGTCAACTGAACCTTGTATATCAATAGTTCCATTATTTTCTGCAATTCCTCCATTATTAACTATTCCTGCAACTATCTTATCATATTGCCAATCTGGAGAAATTCCTGTACCTTTATTTACTGCTTTAACATCTGATGTTACAGTTACAGTTACCCCATTATTTATAACTATTTTCTTATCTTTCTCTACTGTAAATGCTGTTTCAGTAGTATTTTTATTTTCTGTTACTGTTGTAGTATTCTCTGGTGGTGTTATAGGTTTACTTGGCTCAATAGGAATCCAAGGTATAGAAGGTTTCACTGGTTTGTCATCAGAAATAAATGTTCCAATATTTTCTACTTTCTTATTGTCAGAACTTCCAAAATTACCGTTTAAGATTAATAATACTTCCGTATTCTCATCATCTTTTTCTATAAAAGTACTCTCTGCTGAATAAGTTACTACTCCTGTAATCATAAATACAACCATTGTAGCAAGACTTAATTTTACTTTGTTTTTTAAACCTCTTTTTAAAAATTTTTCTACATTTTGTAGTTTATTCATATTTTCTTCCTCCCATTTTTAATTGAAATTTTAGGATATATACTATATAATATACTTGCCACGTACTATTATATAGTACTACCCCTATGACATTGTCGTGGGGGATTTTTTATTCTTTTTCTTCTTCTAGTCGTTTTACTTCTAAAGATTTTTTCTCCCAGTCATATGTAATAATGATAGTATCTCCATCTTTTAATTTCATATCATCAACATATTTTGAAGGAATATTTAATCTCCAACTTTTACTCCCACTTCCAGAAGAAGAAAGCTTGAATTTCTTATGAACTATATCTTTCATAATTAATCCTCCACTTTCTTTTTTAACGTCGTTATATGACGTTAATTGTTTATACTACTTTTTTTATCAAAAGTCAAGAGAATTTTTATATTTTTTCTATACTAGACAAATATAATTAAACAAAAAATACCCTAGACTATCAGTATGTTCATACTCATAAATCTAGGGTTACAGTTTCTCGTTTCTGGGTTTCCTATATTATTCTATTTTATATAATTATAACATATTTAAAAAAATTTTTTAATAACTATTTATAAATTTCTTTTCTATGCCCTATTTCAAAAATAAAAATTGTTACAATATCATCTTCTATATCTGCAAAAAGTCTATAATCTCCAACTCTATATCTCCAAACTCCTTTTAAATTTCCAGTCAATGCCTTCCCATGTTTACGTGGGTCATCTGTATATTCTAAGTTTTTTTGAATCCAATTTTTTATTAATTTTAAAATTGGCTTATCCAATTTTTTTAATTGTTTAACAGCACTTTCTGTAAATTCAACTTTATACATAATATTATACTCCTAATTCTTTCCATACATCTTCAGATGAAATAGTTTTCTCTGTTTTTATTTTTTCTCTAGCTTCTCTAATTCTTTCTTCATCTAATTTTAAAGAATTTTCAATATTATCAATAAGAGTATTTCTAATAAATTCAGATAAATTTAAATTATTTATTTTAGCAAAATTTCTAATTAATTTATCATCTTCATCATTTAATCTTAATGAAATAGTTTTCATAAAATCACCTCTATTACAAACGTATTATTTGTAATACAATTATATCATAAAAAATAGATTATTTCAAAAATTATTTTCATAGTTTCTCCTCTTAAATATTGCTTATTTTTTTATTAATATGATATAATTTAAAAAAAGTAAAGAAGGGTGTTCTTTTATGATAAATTTTGAAAATGCTTTATCTATTTTAAAAAAAGAGTACTTTAAAATTAATAGAGAAATTTTAAGATTTGATTTTTTATATAATAATTTTCACATATTCTTTTTTTACAAGCCAACCTTAATAAAAAATGGAAAGGATATGTTTGTTTTCAATGCTGATATTAATAATGTTATTATTTCTAAACCTCTTTATTTTCATAATGATGTATTCTTAATAACTTCTATTCCTAGAGAAATTTTTAGATACTTCCTTGAAATTTCTCCTAAACCTTCTTCATTTTTTGAAGATGTCAAAGAAAAAATCTTAAATAATCAAGTTAATTATGCTTCTTCAAATATTAGAGAAGTAGAGAATAGTTACAATACTTTTATAAATAATTTTCCTAATTTTAAGATGGATAAACCATACTTTTGGAGATTAACTACTGCTAGAATGTCCCCACTTATAGAAGAAAAATTAAAGAATAATTATAATATAACTGAACAGCAAATTAAATTTTTAAAAGACAATAATAAAACAGCTCAATTTACACATAACCCTGCTAAAGAACGAGTTTTAATTATTAATTTAAAAAAGTAGTTAAATATTTTGTACCCAACTAGCAATAAAAAATTTACTATCTATTGCTAGTTTTTTTTCTACTTCATCTTTTTTAAATGAATCTTGAATATTAAGTATTTTTAAAATCTCTTCCATACTTAAAGGAGAAGATAAATATTTCTCTATTATTTTAGCTTCATTACTAAAACTAAATTCTTTATTTGATTGATAGCTAGGATAACCTAAAAAAAGTCTTATATCTTTAATATTTAATTCTACTAATTCTTTTACATCTGGCTTCCATAACCAAAATTTCTTTAGTGATAATATTAAAATCCAATTTAATTCATCACATAAAAAATCCATATATTTTTTTTCTTCAATCTTGTATTTATAAATTAAAATATTAGTATATTCTTTATATCTTGCATGACTTTTTACACCATTAAAATTATAAGAAAACCATATATTAATATCTTCCATTCTCCCTCCTAACTCTGATTACTTACAATGAAATACAAAGCAGTAATAATAAATATCATTACTTTTTTATATCTTTATCATCTTTAAAAATGAAAAATTAACAATTTTGTATCCATAAAGCTATATAAAAATTAGTACTTCCTGACATTTCTAATTTTGATAATATTTAGATTTTGCATGATTTTTAAAAGTATTATTCCCATATAAAAAATACATTTTGACTTCCATTTCTAAAATCCCTCTATTTCATATTCCAATTTATATCCTAATTTTTTTAATTCTTTTTCTTTTACTTTTATCTTAATATAGTCAGGATAATCTCTATCAAAATAACAAAATAAATAATTTGCTGGATAAATAGATAAAAAGCTCCCTTCATTAGCTATTTCTTCTTTATTTTTCCTTAAATTTATTAATTTATACTTTATATCTAAGCCTATTTCTCCTATATAATCTTCTCTATCAGGTATAGCTTTAGAAGGTAAAAAAACATTATCACTTCCAAGTCTATATTTCCCAAAATAATAACTATTTTTTTCATTTTATTCTACCTTTCTTTCCTCTATATTTTTATCCTTCATAGCATTTAAAAACTTTTCTAAAATCATTGCAAACTCTCCTCAGAAACAACATTCTTCTAAACCTGTAATATCAAGCAAAATGTTTTTTGTTTCTTCCCAATTAAAATAAAAATTAGTCATTTCAGTTGGTGTTAAATCTCTCTATCACATTGTTCTATTCTTTTTATTACCAATTTCAAAACTTCTAAATATATTTCCATAATTTCTCCTGTGGGAGAACCCACACCCCCTTTGGACTTGATGAAAGAAAAAATCTAAAAATTTTTCTTTCATACAAGCCCTCATATATGTTATGATAATTTTTTCAAATATCCATGTTGTACTAAAAAAGCTATATCTGCTATCTTCATACTACATGAAAATTGTGCAAAAGTTGTTACTCCTGTTTTTCTATTTACTTTTTTATTTAGTTCATATTGTTCATATAATTTGGGAAATAATTTAAGAGGTTTTTTTCCACTTAACTCTAAATCTAAATCTTTGTATAATTTTTCTGTTGCTAGTGCTATATCATTTGAATTATATTTTTCCATTCTTTGCCCCCCGAATTTTAAAATAAATTAAATTTATTTAAAATAAAAATGTAAATCCTATACTTGTAGTATGTTGAATATCATTACCTAATTTATTTACTGTATATTTAGTGTTTATAGCTAATCTTTCACTGATTATATAGTCTAATCCTGCAACTAATCCTATATAATTTTTATCCACCTCTTCCATTAATGGAGTTGATTTTATATTTTCTAAATAATTGAACATATATTCTCCACCAATATAACTTTTAAAATCATAAAAGCTCATATTATATGTCATTCCAAGTCCTATATTACCCATGAATCCACTATCTTTTTTTATTTCAGTATTCATATCTTGTCCTTTACCAAAGTAATAAAATCCAGCTCCTGCCGTTAAATAAACATCAGCAAAAGTATTCTCTGAAATATCAATTATTCTTCCTGTTTGTGTAGATAAGTTTATTAGATAATCTTCTGTTTCTATTGCTTTATACTTATTAGAATAATAATTAGCTGTCATTAAATATGAACTATAACTATCAAATAGCATAAAACCATCTGTATCTTTATATCCTAATTGGAATCCTACTATATCACTTTCTATATCTTTCTTCTTACTAGTAATACCAGTTATTTTTAAAGCTATATCTGGATTTAAATTAGTAAAAACTCCAATTCCTTTTTCATCATAATGCTCTTTATCTCCAAATAAATAATCTAAAGTTACTTTCCTATCATAATAATCTAAAAATCCCTCTTCATCTGTTAATTTTTCAAGATATATTGAGTTTTCTTTCAACTGATAGTGCATATCGCTTTCTAAGTTTCTTAATGTTAAAGTTTTAGTATTTGCATGTGCTATTTGCGTTAATATTATAATTGCTCCCAATAGTAGTATTTTCTTCATTTTCTTTCAGCTCCTTCTTTAATTCTCTAACTATTTTTCTTGTATTTTCAAATAAGTAAACTTCTTTAGCTTTATACTTAATAAATTTTTTATTGATTGTCCCGTAATATCTCCCATCAAAAGAGTTATTAGTATCTCCTAGTAAAAAAAACTCATTTTCTTTAGGTTGTACTCTTTGAGCTGGAATTAATTGCCTTCCAATACTATCTTTTAAAGGAATTTCTCTCACTATTCTATTATTTATATAAAGCTTATTATCTATTACTTCTACTTTATCCTTAGAAGTTGCTCCTATTTTCTTTATTAAATAATGTATATCATCATTAATATATCCTCTTTTAGTCATATATTCTCTTATATCTTTAGGTATATCTATCAGTACTGTATCTCCAATTTTTAAATCTTCTTCTATTTTTATTTTCTTATATATTCCCATTGGGATAGATGGAGATACATTTATAGTATAATTTTCTCTGAAATATAATATTCCTATGGTTATTACAATAATTATTTTTATTAATATCCTAATACTCTTCATATGATACCTGCTTGTATTCTTGCCATTTTTTATTAAACTCATCAGTAATTACAACTTCTTTTAATATTTCTTTACATTTATTTTGTTCATCTGGAGTAGAAGCTCCTACATAGGCTAATTCCAATTCATTTAGATTTAATCTAAAGAGTTTTCCTCCTTTTTGCGACTTGTAATAATAATCTCTCTTCATTTTTCCATTTTTTATTATATGAAGTTCTGTATCATTCAATCCAAATTCTTTATATATATCTTTAAACAAATCAGAACTTAAAGCTTCTTTATTAGGAAGATACACTTTTGTTAAACAAGACTCAAATATTGCCTCTTTAATTGAAGATTTAACTATATCTGATAATTGTTGTGTAGCAAAAACTACTGAAACATTTTTCTTTCTCAATGTTTTTAACCACTCTAACATTTTTGAAGAAAAAATTCCATTTTGTAACATCAACCAACATTCATCTAATACCAAAAGTGTTTTTTTCCCATTAAACATTTCTATTTCTAGTTTATGAAATAAATAACTTAACACTGGTTGCATAATCTTTGTATTAAATAAAGCTCCCATTTCAAAAACTTGCCAAGTATTTACTGCATTAAAATCATCATAATTATTATCAAAATATCTTCCATATACTCCATTATCTCCATTTGTATATCTTTCTAAGATATTTCTAATGTCTTTATTTTGTTCTTGTAATAATAATTGAGTAATTGTTCTATCTTCTTTATCCATACTAGCAACTAATTTTAAACTTTGAAGTAAGGATTTTTTATGTTCTGATTGAATCTCCAATCCTTCTGCGACTAAAATATCAAGTAGCCAATCATATGCCCATTCTAATTCTCTTTCATCATCTATATTTTTTAAAGGTTGAAAAGCTATTTGGTCCACTCCTATATCAAAGAATTTCCCCCCAACTCCTGCTGTTAAAACCCTAGAAGATGAGTCTTTATCAAATATAATAACTTGATTATCCTTATATTTTCTCCATTGATAAGCTAATGTTGCTAATAAAACAGATTTTCCTGCTCCAGTTGGTCCGAGTATTAAAGTATGCCCTATATCTCCTATATGTAAATTAAACTTAAAACTACTCCCTAATCCACTTTCTGCATATAAAAGAGCTTCTTGATTAAAATGTTTATTTATCTTATCTCCGTCCCAATCAGCTCCTAAAGGAATTAAATCTATATAATTTCCAGTATGTAATATTGGACGTCTAATATTATATTCAACATTTCCTGCTAATGTAGATACAAATACTTCTAATGAATTTACTTTCTCTTGAACTGTTGTAAACCCTAATTTATTAATTTCTTTTTCAATTAGCTTCATATCATCTTCTAATTTTCTTTTATCTTCATTAATTAGAGTTAAAACAAAGGTATAATATCCTGATTTTACTGCTCCATTTTCTATATCTAATACATAGTTATTACATTCTTCTTCTCTTAATTCTTTTTCTCTTGACTCTTCAGCATGGACTTCTAATTTACGCTCTAATATTCCTGCTAATATTCCTTTCTTTTCATTATGAAAATGTTTTGCCCTATCTTTACCTTCTACAACAGCTTTATTATCATCTTGAAATATAAATCTCATAGTCCATTTATATTCAATACTTAATTTATTTATAATATCAAACATTCCTGTCCATGTTTCATCTGGATAAGATAGTAATGATATTAAACCTACATAATGAGTTCCATTTAATTTTAATGTTTCTCCAACTGTAATAGTTGTATCAGAGATATAACTATCCAATTCTACCAAGTCCCCCATACTTTTTACATAATGTTCTTTTAAACTACATGAGCTATGTAAAAAAGTAAGCATTTCATCTATATTCATATCTTCAATTTGTGAAACAAAATCCTTTAATCCTAATTTTATATCATCAACTGTTTTTAAAAATTTTTCTTCCTCTAAGTTATATATTTCTATATCTTTTTTTTCTTTATATATTAAGTTATTCAACTTACTTTGCTTTTTATTTGGCAAAAAATAAGTAATTATTAAATAATATTCACTTTCAAAATAAATTCCACTCATTACTTTCTTTTTTCTTATATTATCCATTTGTTGTAATAATTTCTCTTTGAAAGTACTATTAGGATATTCGGTTACTCTTTTTCTTCTTGCCTCTACTTGTAATACATATCCTTCATCTAATCTTTTCAGAATATTATTAATATTTGCTCTTAAATAATCAAGTTCTGCTGGAGTTGAACTCTCGTAATCAAATCCCTTGAATCTTAAAATTTTCATTATTGAATTATTCTTATTTTGAATTAATTGAGATTTACTATTTGGAGTTCCCCATACTGTATAATCTATCAATCTATCTTTATTTTCTGGGTCATATTCTTTCTCCATTTTTATATAAAAAGCAATACTTGTTAGAAGAATTACTATTATAATGATTTCCATAAAGCCTCCTAATAACTAATGTATTTCTTTAAACTTCTTCTTATGAAGTTTTCAAGCATTTTGCTATCTTTTTTATTAATTATCCTTAAAATGAAATATATTAATAAAAAAGGAATTAGTATATAAATATTATTAAATACTGCAACAGAAATAATTCCTGCCATACATAATGAATAAAATATATTTCTAGGTAATCCTCTTACAGTTTTATCTATTGTCATACCTCGATAAAGTGGCATTTTAGTATTCATATTTGCCTCCTATTTTCTTTTATAAATTGTTTTTAGTTCATACATATGAGTTGTAGGATTATAACCATCTAGTTCTACTATTTCATCTAAATATCTTTTATAATTTTCCATTTTTAATGTAATTAAAATGTTTATTCCTAATACTATAAATTCACTCATAGGTTTTTGACAAGCTAGTTGATTATACATTTCAAGTTTTTTCAATCCTCCTTGTCCATCATTAGCATGAATAGTACTTAGTCCTCCAGAGTGTCCAGAGTTAAATGCTCCAAGTAAATCATAACTTTCTGCTCCTCTAACCTCCCCAAAGATAATTCTTTCTGGAGATAATCTCATACAAGATTTTAAAGCTTCTGTTGAGCTAAAAACACCTTCAGTTATTGTTATTCTATCTACATTTTGAGCTTTTGTTTGTAATTCTTCTACTTCCTCTACTATAATTAGTCTTTCATTCAGGCTATCCATTATCCCTAAAAGAGCATTAGCAAAGGTAGTTTTCCCTGTATCTGTTCCACCTACTATTAGAATATTTTTTTTATCTTTTACTGCTTGAATAAAATAATCATATTGTTCTTGAGTAATAAATTTATCTTTTAAATAATCTTCTAATCTTTTAGTTACTGGAATTTTTTTTCTAATGTTAAATTTAGGATTAGCAACAACTGGAGGTATTAATCCTTCAAGTCTTGCTTTTTTATATTTCTCTTCATCTGTTAATTTATAAATTAGTTCTGCTGATAATCTTGGGTTTTCTTCATTTAAAGATAATTCATTTAAAGTTGCCAATATTTTTAATATATTCATAGTCTTATTATTATCAGCTAATTTATTAGTATCTATAAATCCTTCTCCAAGTTTCTTTATCCAGACTTTCCTGTCTGTATTTATCATTATTTCAGTAACCGTATCATCACTTAAATAATCATATATCTCTAAATCTTTAAATATTTTTATAATTGTCTTATTTGCAACATCTATTCTACTGTTGTTCACTTTCTATTACCTCTTTTTCTATTAAAATAGGTTTTCCTGATTTAGATAGTTTTATTATTTTCTTTCCTTCCTCTATTAAACCTTCTATTTCACTGTCTGACATAGCTTCTATATATTTTGCTAATCCACTAAATAAAAATGGATTTAAGACAGCTTTCTCGCCATCATAGGCTAAATTAAATGCTAAAATATTATTATTATTTCTTTTTCTTTCTTCTTTCTTTTCTAATTCCTTAATTTCTTGTTGAGCTTGTTTTTTCTGCTCTTCAATTTTTAGTAACTGTTCTCTTTTTATTTCTAACTTTGTTTTTCTTTGTACTTCATTCATTCTATTCTTTCTCCTTTATTAATCAAAATTCCATGAGTTTTTAGCTTTTTCCATAGCTTTTATAATATCTTTTTCCCCTTCATTTTCATTAAATATTTCTAAATTCTCCTCTTCATATTTTGCTTCTTTTTCTACTTTTACTTCTTTTCCTTGATATGTAGGTGGTGCATAGTTTTCTTTATCTCTAAAAGCTCTATCGTCATAGTAAAATATTTTTTCTCCCATTATAAATGGAAATCCTACAATCCTAATGAAGATTTTCTCATATGGTAAATTTGAAATCTGTGCTGGAGTCATTAAAGGACTTGCTACAATAGAAGTACTATAACTTCTCTCTACATCTATTCCTTTTCTACTACTTGTTTTTATAATTTCAGTTTTATTTCCTAACATCTTAGATAGCATTTCTGGAGTATCTTCATCATTAGGTGTCATAAAGACTTTTATACCCATATTCTCCATAATAGAGCTATCTTTACCATATATTGCTCTTAATTGCTTAATAGATTGACAAATCAACATCATTTTAATTCCATATCCAGCAACATAAGCTACTGCCTCTTCTATTATTGATAATTTCCCCAAAACAGGGAACTCATCTATTAAAAATAATATTCTATTTTTAGATTTACTAACAAAAATAAAATTTTCTATTTTCTTTTTTACTCTTCCTAAAGTTCTCTCTAAAAATGTTTTTTCTTTATGATTGAACTTCATTCTTGGTGTTAATTGATATACTCCTAAAGAATATATTAATCTAGTTAATGGACGTGTCATCTTTTGTGCTGATGGAGGAGTAACTAAATATAAACTTGTCTTTTTCTCTTTTAATTCTTTTATAGTAAAAGAAGATGTTTGAGTATTAGCTCTTATTTTGGGGTCTAAAAATATTCCTAACTTAGATTGAGCAACTGCCATAGTACTTCCCCTTGTTTTGCTTGGTGTTCTATAATATTGCCCAAAAAAACGTTCTACAATAGGGTGCAATTTTTGATTAGTTCCATATATTTTTAAAAATGTATCATCTTGCACATGTTCAAATGTATTCTCTGTTATTTCATCATTTCCATCTTCATCAGTAATTATACCTAAAATTTCCTTTATATCTTCATCAAAAGTAGTTCTTGATAAAAAATCTATTACATCTGATAAACTTGCATTATTTTTAATATACTTTAAATGAAGAACAACTGCTTTCACTATATTAATAGCTGACTCTATCCAATATGGGTCGCTCTTAGTTAGCCCATCATCAAGTAAGGTTTGAACTATTAAAGTAACATCTTCTAGTTCATTTTTAGTCTTTAATCTTATTTCGTCTAAAGGATTAAATGTCCAAGTTGGCTCTTCAGAAGTAGGATCAAACATCATTACATTTTGCTTTAATACCTTTGCTCTATATCCTGAAGTTTTTTCCCAACATTCTCCTTTAATATCATTTACTATTACTGAATCCTCCCAATCAAAAAGAGTGGTTAATACATTATTTATACCTTTACCCATTCTAGTAGAAGCCATAATAATTATATGGAAAACATCTATACTTCTTAATATTTTCCCTTTCAATTTCCCTAAAACTACACCTTTTTTGTTTTTCAATTTCATTTTTTTTACTTCTTCTCTATTTGCAAATCTGGCATTTCCATATACATCTTTATTTTTTTCCCTCACATTCAAGGCTAAGAACAAACACATAGGTGCTGTTCCTAATAAAACAATGTTATAAAACATGTAACTTGAAAATGTTTTTTTCTTTAAATTCTTATTTATCTTGAAAAAATTTACTGGATTATATAACTTTATATTTTTTACATTTCCAATTTCTTGAATTGTATATATAGGTTTCCCATATATTTTAGGATATCCAATATCTCTTGGATATTTTTGTGTTACAAATATAAAAATTAGTAGAAATAATATAAGATATTTTTTCATTATTACCACCTATTCTTTATTACTTGGTAATTGAGGAACATTATTTGCTAATGTTTCAGTTGCTGTTTTTGAAGATTTCCTATTTTTATAAGCTCCCCAAACTTTCTGTCCTGCTGTTTTTAAACCAGCTCCTAGACCTCCTCCAACTGCTCCAGCTATTCCTCCTGCTATCGCTCCTGCTGTTACTGGATTTGCTCCTCCTGTGGCTGGTGTCCCACTAAACATTCCTCCTACCATTTCTGGCACTTTATAATTAATATATACAAGTCCTGCCAATGAAGCTACATAACTTATCCCACCTAAAAAATCTGATATTTCCAAAACTTTATTTAAGTATAAAACTGTAAAATTAGTTACTACTGTTAAAACAAATATTTTTATATTTTGAGAAAAAATTATAGGATATACTTTATTTCCCCAATCTGAAGTTTTTGCCCAAACTGATAGTGGAAGAAAAATAATCGCTATATTTACTACTAAAGCATACTCTAAATATGCTAAAAATATCTGTATTGCAAATAAAGATAATATAATTATTCCAAAAAACCATAGAAAAAAATATCCTAAAGTTTCAAATGATATTCCTTGCATTAAATCCCATATTTTATCAATTTCTATGTACCCATTTTTTAAAATAGCTGATGGCAATCCTGCTATATCTTTCATTGGCATTCCTGTCGCTTTATTTGCTAACCATATCATGCTACTATTCATGCTATCTCGTATTTCAGTATAATTAATAGCAAAAAAATATAACCAACAATATAACTTTAAATTATCTTTAATAACTGATAATACATCTGTATATTTTTCTTTCCAACCAAGTTGGTAGACCACTTCTATCATCATAAAAAGTGGTATAAAAGCTATAACTATATCTGTAAGTCTAGTAGGAATCTTTCCTAATTCTCTAACTAACTCATCTAAAATGGTTGTTAAATCCATTGTTCCTCCTTATTTTTTGCAAATAAAAAAGCTATATCAATTATTTATAATCAATATAGCTTCTTAAATTTATTTTTATATTGCAGGGGACAAATCTGTCCCTTGCATTTATAATTCTAATTCTTCTTTTTCCTTAGTTTTCCTTATTATTTTTTTATTTTTTTCAATTAAAAATTTTTCTATTTCACTTTTCCAATCATTTTCTATTACTTCAAGAAAATTTATTATTCCTCTTTTTACATTTTCTCTTATAAAATTTTTTATATCTGTATAATCATCTGTTGTTTGAGATTTTTCTAAAGCTGAATAATAGTCTAATCTATCTTCATTCTTTATAATTGTTATAGGATAACCTTCTTTCATTAATTCAAGATTCATTAATAAACGACCTGTTCTTCCATTCCCATCAAGGAAAGGGTGTATCTTCTCAAATTTAGAATGAAAAACAGCTACCTTATCTATTATATTCATTTCTTTTTCATTATTATACCACTTTAATAATTTATCTAGTTCTTCTTCTATATGAAAAGCATTGACTGTTTTAGTTTCACTTCCTCCTATTGTTACAGGTTCTACTCTAAACTTTCCAGCAATATTCCTATTTATATCTCCTATTACAATTTGATGAAATTCTTTAATAACTCTTTTATCTATTTCCCTCTTATTTTTTACTTCTTCTACTAAATAATCTAAAGCAAAAGCCTGATTTTTAGCTTCGATATGTTCATTTAAAGATTTGCCTTTGACTGTTATTCCATATTCAAGTACTATTTGAGTTTCTTTTAATGTAAGAGTATTTCCTTCTATTGCATTAGAATTATATACATAATCGGTTTTTAAATTTTCATATATTTTCTTTAAAGCTGTTTCTGATAAAGGACGTTTTTTATTTAAAAAATCTTTTAATTCTTCTATTTCATATTCTTTCATATATTATTCCTCTAAATCCTCTTGACTAACTATATCTCCTTCATCTACTATTCCAAACCTTTCTTTTATTTCTTCAGGAGATAATCTTTCTAATTCTTCTTGCTCTTTTATATATTTTTTCAACTCTTGATATCTTTTTACAATAGGATTATCTAAATTTTTAGGATTATTTAAAAATTCATTAAGTTCATCAAAATTTTTTAATCCTAAATCCTCCATCAATCTTGTTAAACCTGAACTCATAATTTATTTCCTCCCTAAAATTTTACCTTCTGATATTTTCCTACACCTCTTGATTTATTTAAACTTTCTTTTGATATTACTTCTTTCCATTCTTTTAATTCCTCTCTTGCTTTTCCACTATCTGCTTTTTCTTTTAACTCTTGTAATATCTTATCTAATTCTGCTTTTGCTTCCTTATTTCCTTCAAATATTGCTTTTTTTGCTATCTCTTGTTTTTTTTCTAATGGTGTTAATTCTACTCCTCCACAACTTGCTAGTAATCCTACTAAAAATGTCATTAATAATAACTTTTTCATTATTTCCTCCTAAAAATATTCTTTTTTATATTTCCCTATACCTCTTGATTTATATAATCTTTCTTTATTAATTTCCTCAAAAGTTATTTCTTGTTGCTTTTCAAGTGCTTTCATTCTTACATCTTCAGCCATCAACATTTCAAGTCTTGATAGTTTATTAGACATATCTTCATTTACAGATTTAATAGCTTGTTGTGTTTGAAGGTTTCCTGAAAGATTTGATGTTCCAGTTGTAAATGTATTTAATCTAGTTCTTTCTCTTTCCATATTTTCATTAGACTTATTAGCAAGTTTTATACTTGTTAATAAGTTATTATTTATCTGCTTAACTACTCTTGTAGCTTCTCTATCAAGTTGTTCGTGATTTAAATTCTTATACTCATCAAAGTTAAGAAATAAATCATTATAGTTAGCTTCAAATGTCTTAGTATTACGTATAATAGAATCAGTATTGTCATAAATACTCTTTAAATCAAGTACTGTTTGAACTAATGCCTGATTTTCTTCTCCTATTATTCCTGCTCCTATACTTGCAAGGTTAGTTGCGTCATTTTGGAGCTGCCGTATTTGATTTTGAGTATGTAATATATTTTCTACTAGTGTTTTATACATCTGAATTTCTTGTTGTATTGCAACTTGATATTGTTGCATATTAGCCTGATGGTTTGCTGGGTCATAGACAGTTAAACCATAGGCTTTACTCCCTATTAATATTATACTACATAATAAAGCATATCTCAATCTTTTTAGTATCATACTTTCTCCTCCTTATTCAAGTATTTCAATATTATCAACATATACAGGCTTTAATAACCTAGTATTAGTTTTTGCTTGTAATACATTAATTTTAAACCTTCCAGTCCATAAATCTTTATCTGAAAAATCAAATTTTGTTTTTTTAGGAGCATAAAACCCATTTTTATCTCTATAAACTGCTATCTTAATAACTTTTCTATCATCAACTAAAAATATTAGCCATAAACAATTATCTCCCCATATTTTCAATAAAAGCTCTCCTATAAAATTTTCATTTTTGTAATAAGTAGGAATAAAATCTATTTCCTTAAAAAGAGAACTTGGAAATGCTCTTAATTTATCATTTTTTCCTTTATTCCTTAAAATAAATACATTTTCTAATATATCTTCATTATTAAGTACAAGTTCATCATTATTTTTATAAGATATAATTGTTTCTAAAATTCCTTTATTAAAATATCTTTTTTGACAAATTTGTCCATCTGGAAGATAATTTATTATTTCTCCATCATATTCATTATTTATATATTTACCTCTCTCTTTAAGGTTGTTGTTCTTATAGTATCTTCTAAAAGTTCCATCTGTATTTATAATATCCATCTATTCCACTCCTTTATAGTGGGAGTACCCACACCCCCCTTGGTCTTGATGAAAGAAAAAATTTAAAGATTTTTCTTTCATACAAGCCCCCTATTATTTTTAAAGTTCTAATTCTTCTTTTTCTTTACTTTTAATTATTTTTTTCTTCACTATTAGACTTTCATTTATTACTTTTCCCTTTTCATATACTTTTTTTACTCCATGCCCTTTTTCATCATATTCAAGCCAAGTTCCATCTTCTAAAAATTTTTTTAATTCTCCTTTAGATTTTAGCTTTCCATTTTTATAATATGTTGTAAATGTTCCTTCTAAGTAATTCCTTTCATAAGTTCCTTCTGCTTCTAATTGTCCATTATCATACCATTTTCTGTATCTTCCCTCTTGAACTCCTTTAATATAATTTTCCTCAACTCTTATTTGTCCATTTTCATAATATGATTTCCATATTCCTACTTTTTTATCTTCTTTATTATAACCTTCCTTTTTAATAGAACCATCAGGATAATATGCTGTAAATTTTCCATTCATTTTCCCATCTTCATATTCAATTTCAACATAAGGATTTCCATTATCCCAATAAGATTTATATTTCCCATCTATTTTTCCATTGCTATACCAAATATCCTTACTTACTTTTTCATCTTCATATTTAATATAATGCCCATGAAGTTCATCATTTTTATAATTTGCTTCTAATCTTAATTTCCCATTATTATCCCATTCTTTATATAAACCATTACGTTCATCATAATCATTTACATAGTATTCTCTAACCAAAATATCATTTCTATATTCTGTCATTTTATTTAAATTCATAGTTCTAATTCCTCCTCTTTCCTTTTTATAATTTTTTTACCTTTTTTAGTATCTAATATTTTAGTTTTCTCTGCTACTTTTTCCATTTTTATGGAAGGAGTATTTCTCCATCTTTTGTATAAACTTCTATTTCACTATTCTTAAAAAGCTTGTTATTCCTTAATGCTTGATACCTACTTCCATCACTGTACTCTTCATCTATTTGTCTAATATTATTCATTATTTCCTCCATTATTAAATATTAGAATAGAAAACTCTTATTAAAAGCTATATTGATTATTCAATTTCCAATGTCCATTTATTAAAAATAAGATACAAAAAATATTATTTATATTTCCTCTATTTTATTTTTAAAGCTACTCCTTATAACAAAAGGAGTAGCATAAACTTAATCTTCATAAGGTTCTAATATAATATCTTTACTTACAAATAATCCTGCTGTTACACTTGGACGAATCCAAATTTTTGGTTGAACATTTAATGTTTTAGTTGCATAAATATTTCCTACATTTATTGCTTGTTCTCCAGCTCCTTGCCCTGCTGATGTTTTCCAGCCATCATCTTTATCTTCTGTTACAACTGCTGTTCCAGCCCCTAATATTGCTGACATAAGTACAGACATAAATACATCTGCTAATCTTGCATCTACTTTATCTTTTAATCCACTTTGTCCCATTCTGTCAGTAGCATTCATAGCCCCAATATCAATAGACTTCATATTAGGTAATGTAATTCTATTAAATACTGCTTGAGCCCTGTCTTGTCCAAAACTTACATTTGAATTATATTTACCCATTACAATACTTCCTGCTGGAATAAGTAATACTCTTCCAGTCGCTGTATCATAAACATCATTTTGAACATACCCTAAAACGTCCCCGGGGTTATCAGTTACTATTCCTGTTACTAATGTAATTGGAATTATAGTCCCTGCTTTAACCTCGAAAGGAGAAATTGGAGCTGTTAATGGTTTTTGTAATACAAAATCATTTATGGACGCATTTTTTAAAAATTCTGCTTTCTTTTTTTGATAATTAGGGTCGCCTTCCATATCTGGATATGGTGGAATAACTAAATCTGGAAATGTTAAACTTGAAGAATCATTATTATTAGAAGTTTGAGTATTCCCTCTTGATAAAATAGGAGAAAGAGGAGTTGTCTTTCTTGCTTGTTCTATTCTTAATCTCTCCATCATTAGCTCATCAACATAATTTGTTTCTACTATATTTTCTACTTCTTTTTCTTCTTCAATTTTTATAGTTTCAAGTACTGGATTTCCTTCATTTGTTATTTCTTCTTTATCTTTAGCTGTCAGATATTCTATAATGTTATTTTTTCCAGCATTCATTTGTTGTAAATTATTATCTACTTTTTCTTTTTTCTCTTCTTTTCCACAGCCTTTTATATAAATTGAAGAAAAAATTAAAAATAAAATTATTAAAATTAAACCAAAAATATTCTTATAATTGACTTCTCTACCTTCGCCCTTTGGGATAGCTTTCCTTATATTTTCTTTTAGCTTCATAGAAAGTCCCCCTATCTATCTCTTTTTTGATTAATTATTTTTATATCTTTATTATTCAATCTTAAATATCCTTCCTTGAATGTTCTATTAATTTGCATAACCTTTTGTCCTGATTGATTTCTTTTTACGTTTGCCATTATGATAGAAGGTTTTCCGTCGTTTCCCTTCATATAAAAGGCAGGGACATCTTCAGTTTTTTCAGAGAAATAAATATAAGTTCTTTCGCCATCATCAGAAATTGAAATAGGACTCCATTCTAAGTTTTTCTTCCATCTATATTGAAAATTCATATCTTCAATATTAGTTACACTTAAAGGAATTTCATATTTTTTTTGTTCTAATATTTTATTTTGTTCAGCTATTTTATCTTGAGGATATATAAAGTTAATAACTGGATTAAATATATTGCTATTTTCTTTAGAAGAAACAACATTAAAATAATATTTCTCTCTATCAGTTGTTACAAATAAATTTGTACTTACTCCATATTCCAATGGTTTTATTACAATTTGATTACCTTGATTTATTGCATTCCAGTAGTAACTATCTCCAAAAATAATACTTTTTACTTGTTCTGTATCTCTAAAATTTATAGCTGTTGCAACCAATGGTTTAGCATAAATTTTGTAGATATTATTTTGTAAAAAAATCTGTTCTTTAACTTCCTGCTTCTTAGCTGATACTATTAAATCTGTTTTTAATCTTTGTTCTCCTGCCAATGCTAGAGAACTTAAAATAGTTAAAAATATAAATATTTTTTTCATAATCTCTCCTATTTTTTATGTTCAAATTCTTCTGTTTGAACAAAATCAATAATTTTTATTCCTAATGGGTTGTTTACTACCTCTAATGGACTTTTCATTTCGGTAATAAATTTAATAGTAAATATACCCATATAAATTTTTTCAAACTTTACATTTCCATCTTTATCACTTATTCTTAATTTCCATCTTAATTGATAAGAATTTTCAGAATCCAATTTAACTCCTGTTAAGAATACAGGCTCTACTCTATATTGTTTTTTAACAAATTCTTTATAATCATCTGACATCAAATATAAATTTGATTTATTTTTAGTATTCTCTGTCATCAAATATTTAGCTTTCTCTAAATTTTTTTCATATAATTTAATATCTGATGTTAATAACTTAGTTTTCTCAATAAAAGAGAAAAGTGTACTTATAATTTGCTCTTCTGGAATCATCTTTTTCTGTGAAGCTAATTTTTCAATATCTCCTGCTACTACATATTCTTTTCCAATTCTCTCTACTAAAAATGTTTGTATTCCATTAGCTTTAGAATTTTCAACTAATCCATATCCTAAAAATGTAGTAGTTAATAAGGATAAAGCTAATAATAACTTCAAGTTATGATTTTCTTTTTTTAAGTGCAAAATAATATTTTTAGGTTCTTCTCCATTAATCTCTAATTTTTGTTTTTTCTTATTTTTAAAGCTTGACATTAGAAAGTTCATTATTCCTCCTTAAAAACAAGCCCCAGCTGAAAGGTTCGTAAACCATGTTACTGCTGTTTCAACATTTGCCATAGCCCACCCTGCTATTATTCCTCCTACACCTATAACGGCTACTGGCATTGAACGACTTCCAAGGAACATGTTGAGTATGAATGTTACTATTCCTATTGCTAAAACAAAATAACCTATTGTTTGCGTAAATTCCAATCCTTTCTCTAGAGTATCAACAACATCAAGCCCAGCTAAAGTTCCTTGAGTTACGATAGCACTTATTATAAATAGTGCTAATAATAATAGTTTTTTGTTTTTGAAAATTTTTCTTTTCATTTTTCTTTACCTCCTGTAAAATATTAAATATAAAATAGGTGCATATTTTATACAAAATATGCACCTATTTAAAACACTATAAAGGAGAATTTATGAAGATTAAAAGTACTGGAAATAAAAAAGGACAAGAAGTTAGATACATTAATTCCAATGATATTATTAGGTTAAAAGAATATTTTAGAGATAATAATAAAATAATTATTTTGTCTATTTTTAATATTGGACTTAATACAGGATTGAGAATATCTGATATACTAAATTTAAAATTTGAAGATGTTAATAAAAATCGAGCTAAGATAGAGGAAATAAAAACAGGTAAAAGTAAAGTTATTTATTTTAATAAGGTGTGTATGCAAAGTATAAAAGAACTAAAAGAATATTATAAAAGTAAGAAAATTAAATGTAATTCTTTCTTATTTAAATCTTCATTTAATCCAAATAATTCTATTTCTTATTCTGCTGTAATTCAATATTTAAGAAAAGCTAAATTAGATTTAAAAATAGAATATGAAATAGGAACTCATAGTTTAAGAAAAACATGGGGATATGCAGTTTATAAAAAGACTAAAAATATAGGACTACTTATGATTGCATTTAATCATAGTAGTCCTAAAATTACATTAAGGTACATTGGAATAGAAGAAGATGATATAGCTAACATTATGAAAAATACATTATTATAATCTTATAATTTAAAATATAATGGCTATAAAGTTCATTTTATAAAAAGGGAAGGTTTTCTCCTTTGTAGTGAACCCCTTTTCTTAGACACCATTATTTAATTATTGATTAATAAGGATT
>OGNW01000654.1_pt1 | contig 26857 bp, 14 predicted proteins | sample 1573591 | NCBI WGS metagenome assembly OGNW01 (sample SAMEA2581894, study PRJEB24529) | metagenome | biome: Human gut stool | place: China | collected 2011
CGTATGGTGACAAGAAAATCCGCGACTACGCCATTGCATACGCAGATACAATGGTGCACGCCGACGGAACGATTACCGCCTATAAATTAACCGATTACAGTCTGGATCGCATCAATTCCGGGAAAATTCTTTTCCGTATTTATGAGCAAACCAAAGATCCGAAATACAAGAAAGCGCTCGATCTGCTTTACAGCCAGTTTGAAGGACAGCCCCGTAATGATGATGGCGGTTTTTGGCACAAGAAAATTTATCCGCATCAGATGTGGCTGGACGGACTTTACATGGGAGCTCCTTTTTATGCAGAATATGCATTCCGCAACAACCTTCCGAAAGACTATGCGGATATAATTAACCAGTTTGTCACTTGCGCCCGCCATACTTACGACCCGAAAAACGGACTTTACCGTCATGCGTGTGATGTTAGTCGCACCGAACGTTGGGCGGATCCGGTCACGGGGCAGTCGAAGCACTGCTGGGGACGTGCTATGGGGTGGTATGCCATGGCGTTGGTAGATGCGCTGGATTTTATTCCGAAGCACGAAGCAGGGAGGGATTCGCTGCTTGCTATTCTGAATAATATTGCTGTGCAGGTAAAGAAACTGCAAGACCCGAAAACCGGAGGCTGGTATCAGGTCATGGATAGAAGCGGAGATCAAGGAAACTATGTCGAATCGTCCTGTTCCGCCATGTTTATCTACTCCTTGTTTAAGGCTGTCCGCAAGGGATATATTGATAAATCTTATCTGGATGTAGCGTTGAAGGGCTATAAAGGTTTCCTTGATAATTTTATCGAAGTGGATAGGAACGGCCTGGTAACCATAACCAAGGCTTGTGCAGTAGCCGGGTTGGGAGGAAAAGTATATCGTTCCGGTGATTACGACTATTATATTAATGAAACAATCCGTAATAACGACCCCAAAGTTGTGGGGCCATTTATCATGGCTAGCTTGGAATATGAACGTTTACAAAAGTAATTTATGCCGATGAAAGGAACTATTTTTAAAGGGATATTGCTAATTCTCTTTCTTGGTGTAGGAGAAACGGCAGTTTATTCGCAACAACAGCAGCGCAAAGATACGTTGGTCGTCACACGCGACGGGACAGGAGATTACCGCAATATTCAGGAAGCAGTGGAAGCGGTCCGCGCTTTTATGGATTACACGGTGACAATTTATATCAAGAACGGCACGTATAAAGAGAAGCTGGTAATTCCCTCTTGGGTCAAGAACGTTCAGTTGGTAGGCGAAAGCGCCGAAAATACGATTATCACCTACGACGACCATGCCAATATTAACAAAATGGGAACATTCCGCACGTACACCGTCAAGGTATCGGGCAACGATATTACTTTCAAGGACTTAACGATTGAAAATAATGCGGCTCCTTTGGGACAGGCCGTGGCACTTCATACCGAGGGTGACCGGCTGATGTTCATAAACTGCCGTTTTCTGGGAAATCAGGACACTATCTATACCGGTTCGGAAGGGGCACGGCTCTTATTTACCAACTGCTACATCGAAGGTACTACCGATTTTATCTTCGGACCTTCCACTGCACTTTTCGAATACTGTGAGCTGCATAGCAAACGTGATTCGTATATCACTGTCGCTTCTACTCCTCAAAATATAGAATTTGGCTATGTCTTCAAGAATTGTAAGCTGACTGCTGCTCCGGGAGTGAAAAAGGTCTATCTGGGCCGTCCGTGGCGTCCGTATGCAGCGACAGCTTTTATTAACTGTGAGTTTGGAAACCATATCCGTCCCGAAGGTTGGCACAACTGGAAGAATCCGGAGAATGAAAAAACAGCCCGTTATGCCGAATTTGGCAATACGGGCGAAGGCGCAAAGACTGAAGGACGTGTGGCATGGGCCGAACAGCTTACAAAGAAAGAAGTATTGAAGTATACACCGGAGAATATCTTTAAAGAAGATAGCAATTGGTATCCTTATAAATAGGAACAGATAAGATGTCCGATCGGTTGGGGAGCTTGAAGCTTTTGTTTCCTAAGCTCGAAATCCTGGTTCCGAGGCGGGGAACTGTAGTTTCTCTATGTGGGAACTGGAGTTTCTGCGTGTGGAAACTAGAGTTTCTAACGCTTGAAACTAAAGTTTCAGAGCCTTGAAACTGAACTTGTTCAGGTGCAAGACAAAATGTTGCAGGTGGCAGATAAAACGAAGAAGAACTAAAAGAGCGTGAAGAATATGAAAACACTAGGGGCTAAAATGATAGGATTACTGGTAGCAGCCTTTATCCTCTGTTCCGCATTTCGTGCGGATAAACCGGTCGTAACTGTCTTTATGATAGGAGATTCTACTATGGCCAATAAGAAACTGGACGGAGGAAATCCCGAACGTGGCTGGGGAATGGTACTTCCCGGATTCTTCTCCGAGGATATCAGGATAGATAATCATGCTGCCAATGGTCGAAGTTCCAGAAGTTTTATCAGTGAAGGCCGCTGGGAAAAAGTCATTTCTAAGGTGAAAAAGGGAGATTATGTCTTTATCCAGTTCGGGCACAATGATGAAAAAGCTGATCCCACCCGCCATACCGATCCCGGAACCACCTTCGATGATCATCTCCGTCGCTACGTGAACGAGACTCGAGCCAAAGGGGGAATCCCCGTATTGTTCAATTCCATTGTCCGCCGTAACTTTGTTCAGCCTAAGGACACTTCCATTTCAAAAGATGTCCGCCGGACACCGGGGGAAAGTGAACCGCCCAAAGAAGGAACCGTTTTATTCGATACTCACGGAGCTTATCTGGATTCTCCGCGTAATGTGGCGAAAGAACTCAGAGTTGCATTTATTGATATGAATAAGATAACACACGACTTGGTGGAAGGACTCGGTCCGGTAGAGTCAAAGAAACTGTTCATGTTCGTCGAACCGGATCAGGTTCCCGCCTTCCCGAAAGGCCGCGAAGACAATACTCATCTGAATGTATATGGTGCACGTGTGATTGCCGGGTTGGCAGTAGAGGCAATCGGCAAAGCAGTTCCGGAACTGGCACCATATATCCGCCACTATGATTACGTGGTGGCACAAGACGGAAGCGGTGATTTCTTCACCGTTCAGGAAGCGATTAATGCGGTTCCCGATTTCCGTAAGAACATCCGCACCACGATTCTGATACGTAAAGGTACTTATAAAGAAAAGATTATCATCCCCGAAAGCAAGATTAATGTCGCCTTGATCGGAGAAGAAGGCGCGACGTTGACCAATGACGACTTCGCCAACAAGAAAAATGTATTTGGCGAGAACATGGGAACTTCCGGTTCATCGAGCTGCTATATTTATGCACCGGACTTTTATGCAGAGAATATCACTTTTGAGAACTCCGCCGGTCCCGTCGGGCAGGCAGTTGCCTGCTTTGTCTCCGCCGACCGTGCCTTCTTCAAGAACTGTCGCTTTTTAGGTTTTCAGGATACCCTCTATACTTACGGCAAGCAAAGTCGTCAATATTATGAGGACTGTTACATCGAAGGAACAGTTGATTTCATTTTCGGTTGGTCTACGGCTGTCTTTAACCGTTGCCACATTCACAGCAAACGGGACGGCTATGTGACCGCACCTTCTACCGACCAAGGGAAAAAGTATGGCTACGTCTTCTATGATTGTAAGCTCACCGCATCACCTGAAGCGAAGAAAGTATATCTCTCCCGTCCCTGGCGTCCGTATGCCCAAGCCGTATTTGTCCGTTGCGAACTGGGACAGCACGTCCTTCCCGAAGGCTGGAACAACTGGGGGAAGAAGGAAAACGAGAAAACTGCTTTTTATGCAGAGTATGACAGTCGTGGCGAAGGTGCCAATCCGAAGGCACGTGCCGCTTTCTCCCATCAGTTGAAAACTCTTAAAGGATATGAGATAGAAACAGTGCTGGCCGGTGATGACGGGTGGAATCCGGTAAAAAACGGAAATCATCTGTTAGATGTAAAACGTTGAACTCTTATGCCTGAAACTGAAAACTTGTTTTATTGAATAACCTGTTTCTGCTAAATAGCTGGTAAAGATAGTATTAAAATCCTGTTATTTTTCTATCTTTACGCCACAGAACCGAGTGATATGATGAAGAAAACTTTACTTTCAGTGATTCTCCTGCTAGCTATTGTGTTCACGGCACATACACAGCAGCATTGCTTTTTCACCCATTACTCTACTGAGGACGGACTGTCGCAAAATACAGTCATGAGCATTCTTCAGGACCATAAAGACAATCTTTGGTTTGCCACCTGGGATGGTATTAACCGTTTTAATGGGTACACTTTCAAAACTTACAAGGCACGACAGGGAAATTACATCAGTCTGACCAATAATCGGGCGGACCGTATGTATGAAGACCGTTACGGTTTTCTCTGGCTGTTGACCTATGACAACCGCGTTCATCGCTTTGATCCGAAAACGGAAACTTTCGAGCAAGTGCCCGCAGCCGGTGAGGAGGGGAGTGCATTCAATGTACATACCATTGAAGTAATGCCGAACGGAACTGTCTGGCTGCTGACTGAAAACGACGGTGCGATTCGCATTCTGACTCATCCCGACGAGAATCATCGGCTGACATGGGATATTTATTCCAATAAGACGGAATTGTTTCCCTCTTTACACGTGTTTAAAGTACATCAGGACAAAGCCGGTAATGACTGGCTGCTGACAGACAACGGGTTGGGCATGATTCGTCCAGGAGACAAAGAACCTGTTTCTTATTTTACGGAAACCAAAGGAAAGCTTAGCGGAATGAACCAGGCTTTCTATGCCGTGCAGGAGCGTGATGAGGATATTTGCTTTGCTTCGGACCACGGACGTGTCTGGGTATATCAGAAAGGAAGCGGAGAATTTGTATTGCTCGAACTTCCGACCAAAGGGCGGATCACCTCCATTCATACGGTTGCACCGGATATGTCGGTCATCACTACGGATTCGGACGGTTTCTTTACCTGTAATCTGAAAACGAAAGCATCGGTACACTATTCATTTCTGACTTGCAAGGAGTTACCTGCCAAACCCATTCTATCGGCTTATGTAGACCGTTCTTCGGAAGTCTGGTTCGAACAGGAAGAACCGGGTGTGGTAGTTCATTTCAATCCGTTTACCGGAGTAGTGACGCGTGAGCAGATTCTTATTGAATATAGTAATCCTGAACGTTCACGTCCTGCTTTTCATATCCATGAGGATGTGAACGGCTATCTGTGGGTACACCCGTATGGAGGTGGTTTCTCATATTTTGATCCTCAGAAGAAGCGGCTGGTTCCTTTTTATAACGGACTGGGCAGCCGTGACTGGCGTTTCTCCAATAAGATTCACTCGGCTTTCTCCGACAAACAAGGGAATTTGTGGATGTGTACTCATTCCAAGGGATTGGAAAAGGTGACTTACCGTAATGTTCCTTTTTCAATGATGACTCCCGTACCGCAGGAATATGAATCACTACATAATGAGATACGTGCCCTCTGTGAAGACAAACAGGGGAATCTCTGGGTCGGTGTGAAGGACGGTATACTTCGTATATATGACGCCGATCGAACTTATAAGGGATATCTGACGGAAAACGGCATAATTTCCACTGTCGGCACTCCCGTGAAGGGAACAGCCTATTTTATCATTCAGGATTCGAAAGGAGTGATCTGGATTGCGACAAAAGGTGACGGGCTGATCCGTGCCGAGGCAACCTCTCCTTCGGGAATGTCGTACAAGCTGACCCGTTATCTTCACCAAGAGGATGATATGTATAGCTTGAGCGATAACAATGTGTATTGTGTGTACGAAGATCATAACGGGAGAATCTGGGCGGCTACCTTTGCCGGTGGTATCAATTATCTCACGGAGAATGAGGACGGAAAGGTTTTGTTTATCAATCACCGTAACCATTTGAAAGGTTATCCTATTGATCCCTGCTACAAGGCTCGTTTTATCACTTCCGACAATAACGGCCGTTTGTGGGTGGGAACGACGACGGGTGCCGTAGCCTTTGACGAGAATTTCGAGAAACCGGAAGATGTACAGTTCTATCACTTCTCCCGTATGCCGAACGATACACAAAGTTTGAGTAACAATGATGTGCACTGGATTATCCCCACTACGGATAAGGAACTTTATCTGGCTACCTTTGGTGGCGGACTCAACAAACTGATCTCTATCAGTGAAGACGGACATGGGGCGTTTAAGTCTTACTCGGTGCAGGACGGGCTTCCTTCGGATGTACTGCTTTCCATTCGCGAGGACGATAAACAGAACTTATGGATTAGTACGGAGAATGGAATCTGTAAATTCATCCCCTCCGAAGAACGGTTTGAAAGTTATGATGAGCGTAGTATAACTTTCCCGGTACGTTTTAGTGAGGCGGCTTCCACATTGACCGCGAAAGGCAATATGCTGTTCGGTGCCAGTGGAGGGGTTTTTATCTTCAACCCGGATTCTATCCGTAAGAGTAGTTATGTGCCTCCGATCGTGTTTTCTAAATTAACAGTAGCCAATGAGGATGTTGTGCCCGGGGAACAATCGTTGTTGCAGGCAGATATTGATGATACGGAGCAGCTGGTGCTTTCGCACGATGAGAATATCTTCTCTGTACAGTTTGCAGCGCTCGATTATACCAATCCGCAGAATGTGCAGTATGCCTACATTTTGGACGGATTTGAAAAACAATGGACCTTTGCCGACAAGCAACGTAGTGTGACTTATACGAATCTTCCGAAAGGGGAGTATGTGCTTCGTGTCCGTTCTACAAACAGTGATGGTGTGTGGGTAGAGAATGAACGTGTGCTGGATATTGTCATTCTTCCCTCGTTTTGGGAAACTCCGGTGGCATACGTACTCTATGTGCTGTTGATTCTAGTTATCATTCTTGTGGCAGTTTATATCCTGTTTACTATTTATCGGTTGAAGCATGAGGTATCCATAGAACAGCAGATTTCGGATATAAAGCTGCGTTTCTTCACTAATATTTCCCATGAACTTCGTACGCCGCTGACGCTGATTGCGGGTCCCGTTGAACAAGTCTTGAAGAATGATAAGTTACCGGAGGACGTCCGTGAACAGTTGGTGGTGGTAGAGAGGAATACTAACCGTATGCTTCGTCTTGTCAATCAGATTCTGGACTTCCGCAAGATTCAGAACAAGAAGATGAAGATGCAGGTGCAACGTGTGGATGTCGTGTCCTTTGTCCGTAAGGTCATGGATAATTTCGAAGCCGTAGCCGAGGAACATCGGATTGATTTCCTGTTTGAGACGGAGAAACAGCATTTGTTTCTTTGGGTGGATGTGGATAAGTTGGAAAAGATTGTGTTTAACCTGCTTTCCAATGCTTTCAAATATACGCCGAACGGCAAGATGATTACGATTTTTATTCGTGAAGATGAGAATACCGTTTCGATCGGTGTACAGGACCAGGGAATCGGTATTGCGGAAAACAAGAAGAAGTCGTTGTTTGTCCGCTTCGAGAATCTGGTGGATAAGAATCTTTTCAATCAGGCTAGTACGGGCATCGGGCTTTCGTTGGTAAAGGAACTTGTGGAGATGCATAAGGCTACAATTTCCGTTGACAGCCGTTTGGGAGAAGGGAGTTGTTTCAAGGTTGACTTCCTGAAAGGGAAAGAACATTATGACGAAGAAGTCGAATTTATCCTTGACGATGCGGAAGCTCCGGTAAGAATGGGGCAGGTGGTGGACATTGCCAATGCATCGCTTCAATCTGAAACTCTTGTAACGGCAGCTGGTCCGGAGTTTGAGAAATCGTCTTCGGAGGAAGAACCGTTAGCGGAAGATACTTCTAAAGAGTTAATGTTGTTAGTCGAAGATAATCAGGAGTTGCGTGAGTTTCTGCGCAGCATCTTTACTCCGGTATACAGGGTGGTGGAGGCGGCCGACGGAATGGAAGGCTGGAGTAAAGCGTTGAAGTATTTGCCGGATATTATTATCAGTGATGTGATGATGCCTGAAAAGGATGGCATCGAAATGACACGTGAACTGCGTGCGGATATGATGACCAGCCATATACCTATTATTCTGCTTACTGCCAAGACTACTATCGAAAGCAAATTAGAAGGACTGGAGTACGGTGCAGATGACTATATCACGAAACCTTTCAGTGCCACCTATCTGCAAGCCCGTGTAGAAAACTTGTTGATACAGCGCAAGAAACTGCAAAGTTTCTATCGCGATAGCCTGATGCATATCAACATGGCTGCTGTTCCTGAAGATCTGCCTGTATCGGCAGAGGGGGAATCAAGAGAAGAAAACAGGACTGAACCGGAGCAGGAAGCACAACCTACTGTTCCCGATATGTCTCCCAACGATCGTAAGTTTATGGATAAATTGGTGGAACTAATGGAGCAGAACATGGATAATGGCGAGTTGGTGGTGGATGATTTGGTACGCGAACTGGCTGTCAGTCGTTCGGTATTCTTCAAGAAACTGAAAACGCTTACCGGATTAGCGCCTATCGAGTTTATCAAAGAAATCCGTATTAAACGTGCTACACAATTGATTGAAACCGGAGAGTTTAATATGACGCAGATTTCATATATGGTCGGGATCAATGACCCGCGTTATTTCAGCAAATGTTTCAAGGCGCAGGTGGGGATGACGCCGACGGAGTATAAAGAGAAAGTGGGGAGATAATACGAGTTTAGGCACAGAGTTCTTCCTTCATGTGAAGATACTAAAAAGAGAGGTCACTTCATCGGAATGAAGTGACCTCTCTTTTTAGTATCTATGTTGTTCGTGATTTATGGCAGCCAGCGCGGGTCACCAAAACCATAACTCTGATAAAGTTCATCAGTGATAGTGAAATCAGCCTTATCCGGGTTGGCGAACGGATTGTTCTCAAGAACATTTCCTTCTGTGTCGAAGCACGTTACTGTTGTGTCCGTATTGCCTTCAGCCAATGAGATCAAGTTCTTACAGTTGTAGTAATAATTGTTCGAGTAGGTTGGCTTTCCTACGGCACTTGAGTTGGCAAAGCCGCGTTTGTTGTTGAAGTTGGCAATTACGTTGTTGGTAAACGTGTTGGTGTTACCTTTGAATCGAAGATAGAAGAAGCGATAGTTGGCTTCACCGTTACCTATATTATAGAATGTACATTTATCAATCGAAGTTACCATGTTTGCAGTTACGCTGTTTGATACGTCATCGGCACGTAGTACGTCCCGCTTGGAGGCGGAGTTATAGATTGTGGAACTTGAAATGGTGAGATTGTTCCAACCACCTTTACGGCTATCAATAAAGTCACCACCGTCACACACGATATCATGAATGAGGGAGTTTTCTATCTTGATAGTATTTGGTACTGCTGCAACATTGATGTAAATAAGTCCTTTAATATAGTTTCTTATTTCACACCCGTTAATGGTAAGGTCACCGAATCCTCCTTCCTTTTTGTATTCAATAGCCTGACTGCCATCAGTATTCGTTCCATCTAACACAACCTGATAGAGATAGAGTGAAGCGCCGTTATAGATATGGATACAAGTGTTGATTACCGGTGGCTCGGCAGAATTCTTAGCAGCAATGACTACATTATTATTAATTTGTAATTTGGCTGCTGTCAGCACATATTCACCGGGTGCAAGAGCAAATTTACTGCCTGGTGTTGCATCTTGAATAGCAGAAATCCAATCGTCAGCAGGAGTAAGTTCGATAGCATCACTCAAATCCAGATTAGTGGTGAAAGTAGAATAACCACGAGTCTTTTCACCTAACTTCAATGTAGCTCTGTAATTGGTTTCCGGTGTAAGACCTGTGATAGTGGCGGAGCCGGAAGATATGTCGGTTGAATTCAGCGTATACGTCACAGTATTGGCACTGGAGTTTGCGGTAGTAGGAGCACAGATGACAGCATCGACCTCAATACCCGGTGTCCATGTTACTTTTACAGAAGTGCTCTGAATGTCGCCGGCTTTTACCTTTTTCATGTTCTGTTCGGGGTTGGTTGTACGCTTGATGTCAACCCATTTGGATGTGCGGGAAGAATTGTTTTCATCAATGGCTCTTACGCGGATGTAATAATCAGTCTCTCCGATAAGATTGGTTAAAGTCTTTTCGGTTAAAGTTGTGGTATATGAGGCATCCGGTGTACGTTGGTCATAATCGGGACTGTCCGCATAAACTTCAAGTTCGTAAGAGGTAGCTCCTGACATTTCATTCCAACTGACAATGATGTTTACTTCCTGTGAAATACGTGCAGTGATGCCGGTTGGCGACAAGACACGATTAAGAACTAAATCATTGATATCATCTGGTTCACTACATGATGTCACTGCAACACTACCCAGGCAAACGGCAGCTAATGTACAAATTGATAGTATATATTTTTTCATTGTTGTTTAATCATTTAGTTAGTTAATACCACTCGTAATTAGAAAGATTAGGATTATCATTCAAGTTGACGTTAAAGATAGGCCAGTATTGATATTTGTCCGGGTCGCGAACATAGAGATAGTCAATAACATCTTCCAGGGCATTATCTTTGATCCAAGTGGATGCTTCGCCCTTACTGTCTGAAAATTCGGTATAGCCTTCCGGATTAATATCCATTTCACCATAGTTCAGACCGTAAAGGTTCAGTTTTGCATCCTTTTCGGTAGTCTCTATACCATTACGAGTCCAGGTATATGCGCTCATTTTATAATATGCATGGCCTGATAGCTGGCTGTAAGGATGTTTAGAATCATAATCGGTCAAACTCACAATAGCTTTCATCTTGTTTTTTGTCTCGTCCATTTTACTTTTCAACATTCCCCAACGGATAAGATCAGCTTTACGGATCAGTTCTCCGGCAAACTCATAAGCTCTCTCGTCAACAATTGCCTGGAACATCTTTTCTTTACTGAGAGCTGCTTCTGCAACATAAGCTGTAACTTCTGTTGCACGGTCGGAGGTCGCAAAAGCGCGGTTGCGAATCTTAGTCAGGTAAGGAACGGCAGCAGATGCACCATTCAATTCGTTTTCCAGTTCGGCGCGCATCAGTACGATGTCGGCATAACGCATATATTGTCTGTTGATACCGTCATCGTTTCCGGTAGGAATCATACGGTTCGTCCATTCATAACGCAACTTTCCGAAACTCCAGCTTTTGAAAGACTGAAGAGTTTGTACACCTTTTGTCCATTGGAATGGGCAGCAAGTTATATCACGGCGCAAGTCCTTTACTGAATAGTCAAAGAAGAAAGTTGGTGTAGGACCAACCTGGCTTCCCTGAAGCATGGTTGTCATATTGTCGGCAGTGGTATGCTTGATACCGAAAGTGTACATGATACGTCCGCGTGCGGGGTTATTGCTATAACCTATCTCGAACAATGATTCACTGCCTGCATTGATAACATCTCCTGAGATTCCGTTGTTGTTGAAGATATCTTCAAAATTTGATTTCAAAGCCACGTAAGTGCCTTCCTGTTCCATTACATCTTTACAAGCTTGCAGTGCGATAGGGTAGAGACGTGCTTTGGATAGTTCCGGATCCGTACTTAAACGGTTTTCTCCGTCAAGACGCTGAGCGTAGCCGGATGCTTGCAGGCATATGCGGGCCAGGAGACCTTTTACGAAGACTTTGTTCACGCGTTCCACTGTTTTTGTGGCGTCTATCTCATTAGGCCACGCGCAAAGGTCTTGTGCCTCTTGCAAATCAATGATGAGCTGCTTGTAGATGACATCACGGTCTTCGCGTCCTGAATACATATTGTCGGCGTTCAATGAAGTCAGACGTGCGGGAACATCTCCCCACATATTAATCAGGTCAATATAATGTAAGGCACGTAGCGTGAGCGCTTCCCCCAACAATTGTTTCATATTGGCATTTGTCAGGTCTGCATATTCACGAAGACCTTCAATAGCCAGATTGGCACGTTCGATAGCGGCATATATCTTAGCCCAAAGGTCGGTCCCGGTACTGGTGTTCATTTGATCGTTTCCGACTCCGGCATTGTATGTTGCCAAGTCTGCCTTTCCGTCGGCCTTGTCCGAACTGTTATAGTATTCTATATCTGTATTGTATCCATACCAAATGGCACGTGCACGATAGTTTTGCTCTCCAAATTCCTGATAGATATTGGCAATGGTGCCTTGTGCATATTCATAAGTACTGAAAATGTTCTTACCGTCTAAAGATGAAGGAGAACTTTGATCTAAGAAATCACTGCAAGAAGACAGACTAGCAAGAAGGGCGACAGCTGTCAATGATTTAATCGTTATATTTTTCATTTCTTTTTCGTTTTAGAAGTTTAAGTTAAGACCTATTACAAACTGGCGGCTCTTCGGGTATGCAGAGTAGTCTACTCCCGGAGTAAGAGCTGTTTTGTTTCGGGTGGAAACTTCAGGGTCGAAGCCTGAATAACCGGTCAGACAAAATACATTATAACATGTGGCGTAGAAACGCAAATTGTTAATACCCACTTTTCTAGTCAGGGACTGCGGTAGAGTATAACCTACTGTTAATGTAGACAGACGTAGGAAGGAGCCATCTTCAACAGCCCAGTCGGTCAATACATAACTGGTATAGGGTGACCACATGGTAGTATTGGCGTTTAATGCAGCCAACTGTGCGGGATCGTTTACCAAGTTTCCGTTGGCGTCAAGGTTTGTCCAACGTTTGCCTTCGGCCATAATGTCGATCATGTTACGGTAATAGTATTGATAGGACGAAGTATATTCAATCTTATTGGCATTATAAACGTCATTACCGATACTGTAAGTGAAGTTTGCACTCAAATCAAAACCATATACGCGACCTGAAAGGGCGAAACCACCACTGGCTTTAGGATTGGTATTACCGATAACGGTACGGTCTTTTTCATCAATGACATTGTCACTGTCGTCTATATTCTTCAGTTTTAAGGCACCCGGACGGAGATAACTGGCACCGATAACACCTGCATTGCTTGCTACATCTTGTTTCAATACCCATTTTTCACCGCTGGCATAATAGTCTTCAAAGTCACTTACTTCATAACGTCCGGCAGTTACATATCCGTAGATCTCACCTACTGAATGGCCTGGTTTCACGATGAAGTCATCCTGAATCTGTGTTGAGGCCCAACCGGATGATGCCGGATATTGTGATAATGTACCCAGGTTCTTTACTTTGTTTTTATTGAAACCTACGTTACCATTGAAGCTCAGCTCATAGTTTTTCTTGCTGATGATGTTCCAGGTAAGAGATATTTCAAAACCTTTGTTCTCAGTCTTACCGAGGTTGCGGTACTGGTAGTCATAACCGGAACCGGAAACAGGGAATGCGATTAGTAAATCTTTAGTCGTATTCTTATAATATTCGATGCTACCGGTCAGCTTGCCACCGAATAAGGTATAATCCAAACCAACGTTACGGGTAACGGTCGTTTCCCATTTCAAGTCCGGATTGGATGCGTAGGAACCACTTTGACCTGAGGCAATGCCGCTTGTCCAATAAGAAGGGAATTGATTGAGCCAAGTAGTAGAACCGGAAGACCATACGGGAGAAGTCTGGTCGGCGGGAATATTGTTATTACCTGCGGTACCATAAGAAAAACGTATTTTCAAATCATCAAGCCAATTCTGGGTCTTCTCCATGAACTTTTCTGAGGAAATACGCCATGCTACGGCAGCTGAAGGGAAATACCCCCAACGATTGCCTTTAGAGAATTTGGAAGAACCATCGGCACGGAATGTACCGCTAATCAAATATTTGCTTTGGAAATCGTAATTGACACGTCCGAAGTAGGAAAGCAAGTTGTCGTCTGCGTTAGTATATTTGTCTACACTATAAGGAGTACCTTGTGAAGACAAGGCCCAAGCCTGAGAAGCAGTAAAGCTGACAGGAAAGAAGCTCAGACGGTCATCATTCAATGAACTTTTTTTATTGATAGTCTCTTCACCAACCAATACATTCAGGTTGTGGTCTTTATTCTTGATGATATCTTTGAAGTTGTAATTTACTGTATTGGTATTGCGGAAAGTCTTACGCTGCGTGTCGGCAAAATAAGCCATCGGATGAACACCTTCTGTATCGGAACTGTTGGTACGTGCATTGTAAGTACTTGGACCATAATATTTCTTATCGGTATTGTAGTACCAGTCCAGACCGAACTCTGTTTTGAACTTGAAGTTCTTGAAGATTTCCCATGAAAAGCTTCCATTCATGTTGAAAGTCTGACGGTTCTGCTTGCGGTCCGTGTCATATACTGATGTAATCGGGTTTGTCAACTGAAAATCCGGGTCATAACTGTCACTCAAATCAGGAAAGTTAAACATCGGGTAGATCATAACGTTCTTCATGCGTGAGTCGGCTGAAGATACTTCACTCTTGCTTTCATTGGCACCTGCACCGTTTACTGTGGTATTGGCATAACGCATAGAGAAGTCGAGGCTGACTTTATCATTCACCTTGTGGTTAAGTTTTAAGCTTAAATTATCACGTCGGAAAGAAGACCCCAGCATGATAGCTTTGTCATTCATGTGGGCATATCCCATGTTGAATTTAGTTTTGTCCGAACCACCGCTAATTGTCAAGCTATGATTGAAGGTATTTCCTGTACGGCCGAATACTTGGTCTTGCCAGTCATTGGTTGGGGCGTTTTCATACAAGTCTGCATCTTGCCAGTTGCCGAAAAGACTGGTAAATTTGCTTTCATTACCTCTCAACAAGGCGTATTCTCTTTGCCATTTTACGTAATCAGTTGCGCTCAATGTCTCCAAGGTCTTTGCCATTTTTTTCCAGGAATAGTAGGTATTATAAGATACACTCAGTTTTCCTTCCTTTCCGCTTTTAGTCGTTACCAGGATTACACCGTTTGCACCGCGGGAACCGTAAATAGCTGTAGAAGATGCATCTTTCAGTACAGTCATATCCTCAATATCGGATGCGGGAATGTCGCTGATAGACTCTACCGGGAAACCGTCTACGATAAACAGCGGAGTATTGTCACCTGTGATAGAACCACCACCACGTACGCGAATCTTCATTTCTGCGTCAGGAGAACCTTCGGTAGTGGTGATTTGTACACCCGCCATTTTACCTTGCAAGGCTTCTGTTGCCGAAGCTACGGGAACGGCGCTCAATACTTCGGAACTAACCGTAGCAACGGAACCTGTGATATCTTTCCGTTTGGCTGTACCATAGCCGATAACAACGACTTCATCTAATGCTTTGGTGTCGTCAGACAAAGTTACGTCGATTTTGTTTTTTCCTTTGATTGCAATTTCTTGTGTCTTCATACCGATGTATGAAACAATAAGAGTGGCATTGGCAGGAACTTTGAGAGAGAAATCACCATCCAGATTGGTAATCGTACCATTGGAGGTATTTCCTTTTTCTACGATGGAAGCACCGATAATTGGATCTCCGGTTGCATCTTTCACATTACCGGTTGCGGTAATAGTCTGCGCTGATACGCTTAGCGAAAAAACTGCTAATATCATTAGCAGTAAAACTCGCATGTTTTTCATTCTTTTAGACATCATTCTTCTTTTAATATAGATTGTTAATATTATAAACATTCGGTTACTTGTAAGGCTTTGTTTGTGCAAAAATAAGTCATCGACAGCGCTATCTATGTGCAATAATTGTTTTTATCATGGGAAATATTGTTTTTCCACCTCTGAGTAACAAAAAAGCGGAAGTATTGCTATATACTTTCCGCTTTTCCTGTGTCTGTTTGGAAGTGTTATGTGTCAAAATTCTATTTCTTTGTGGGGAATAAATGATTGACCAGATTGTTCATATATACTTCCAGATTTGTGTATTCCGGACTTAAACTATACTTAGTACCATCGGCAGGGTCGTTCGGATCCAAATTATTTTTCTTTTCCCATTCATCCGGCATACCGTCACCATCGGTATCGACTAAAGTTACTTCCGATTTATATTCTGGCCATCCTCCTACATCCGATGGCTGGTCTATCATGCCGTTGGTGCTACCGTGGGAACCTTCATAAGTATAATTACCTTTGCGGGTTTCTTCTACAATGCGTTTGTCTATTATGTCACGACGATATGAAGCACCGGCATATTCGAGCACGTCTTTATATGCTTTTTTCGCAGATTGCAAGGAAGTACGTTCGGCTATATTGAAAGCTTTAGAGGACAACAACTTTTTTTCAGGTGCAAAGTCGTTCTTGATTACCAGTCCGTAGGCATTGTCTCTGTTCACTTTGTAAAGAGCTTCTTTTTGTTTATCGGTGAGTTTAGAACAAGTAGGGTCCATATAATTACCATTAAAGTAGAATATACCGTGGACACCGGCTTCATTCTTATTCGTTCCATCGTCGGCGTATGCGGTAAACAAACGTTTAAAAGAACCTTTTGTAGCGCTGAAAGGTCCCGGTTTATAATAGTTGTTAATGAAATTGTAGGAACCTCCTTCGCCGGCATAAGCTCCGTCACTACCATAATTATAGATTACATTATTGAATAAATCAACTTTTTCTTCTTCCGGTTTACCAGTATAGCGGCTTCCGCAAAGACGAGGAGTACGGTTGGTGTGATGAGCCAATAAGTTGTGATGAAAAGTTGCAGTCTGTCCTCCCCAAATGCCTCCATAGCCGTGAGCTCCTTTTTCATGAATGGAGTTGGCAAGGCTTTCGCTGATGATGCACCATTGGAGAGTGAAATTGCGATTATTATAAAAAGTGGCGCATTCATCGGTACTCCAACTCATGGAGCAGTGGTCAATGATAATATTTTGGTGGTTTTTGATGCCGTTCATAGCGTCGTCTCCTTTTTGTTTGATGTCAACTCCCATGCGTGAGCGGATAAAACGGACAATTACATTGTCGGCTTGAATGGAGAAAGTATAGTTTTTTAGGCAGATACCGTCACCTGGAGCTGTTTGTCCGGCAATGGTCAGGTCTCCATTGTTGACTCTCAGAGGTTTTTGCAGCTCTATGATTCCGTCTACTGCAAAAACGATTGTGCGAGTACCTTTTTGGTTGATAGCCCAACGGAAAGTTCCTTCGGAACCGTCATCGGCTAGTGAAGTCACTATATATACAGTACCTCCGGCACCTCCTGTTGTATACTTTCCGGCACCATCTGCTCCGGGAAAAGCTATAATTTTGTTTCGATCAGGGGTCGGATAGTCTTTCTTCTCATTATTGACACTTTTATTATCCTGTATATCAATGGATATATAGGTTGTCGCACTTACCATTATAGGAATAGTAAGTAAAATGCCCAGTGCTGCCGGTAGTTTTTTATTCATGATCTTTCTTTAGTTGATTATTGTTTTGATATGGAACTTTATTTTGATTTTCGTTTTAATGGCGTAAAGGTATGAATATTTAGGTAGCTACGTGTGTAATAATTGTTATTCGCATAGTATTTATTGTTATTTGAAACTTGTCTTTTTTTTAATTCAACCATAATTAATCAACAATAAATACAAAGTGAAAAACAAATATTGCACATGAGTATATTTCTGTTTCCATACTTTTGTGAGGTGAACTCGTTCGTAATAAAAAGGATAATCACTTTAAACTACCAGGAACATGAAAGGACTAATAAAAGGACAACTTGTTATTTGGGCTTATAAAGAAAATATATTGGGAATTATATTGTCGGCTTTCCTTTTTGGGGGAGTAGTTGCCTGTTCGGATGAACAGGCAACAGAAAAACAGTTGACAGATGAATCGGGGCTACCGGAATATCCTATCCCCGACCGTACCACCATTGTTGCTTTTCCGGGAGCTTATGGTGCCGGAAAGTATACAACAGGAGGTGCGGGAGGTACTGTATATATAGTGACTTCATTAGCTGATGATGGGGCGGTGGGTACTTTACGTCATGCTATACAGCAGAAGGGAAGACGTACAATAGTCTTTGCAGTCGGAGGAGTGATCGAATTGCAGAAACAACTAGTTATCACCAACGATGACATTACTATTGCAGGTCAAACAGCTCCGGGTAAGGGAATCTGTTTGAAGGACAACACTTTGCGGGTGAATGCCAATAATGTAATTATTCGTTTCCTCCGTTGTCGTATGGGAGATGAAAAACGAATAGAGGATGATGCGATGAATGGTTATCAGAATAATTATCCCGGAAAGCAGAATATTATTATTGACCATTGTTCCATGAGTTGGAGCACTGATGAATGTGCCTCATTTTATGGGAATACTAATTTTACAATGCAGTGGTGTATTCTCAGCGAAAGCTTGTGGCATTCGATACATGAAAAAGAGGCTCATGGTTATGGTGGAATATGGGGTGGCTCACCTGCCACATTCCATCATAATTTGTTGGCTCATCACAGTAATCGGACTCCGCGTCTTTGTGGAAGTCGTTATTCGAATCGGGCAGATGTGGAAAAGGTGGACTTATGTAATAATGTAATTTATAATTGGACTAATGAAGGTGCTTATGGAGCTCAGGGAGGTTATTACAATATTATGAATAACTATTATAAACTAGGTCCTGCTTCCGCCAAGGATAAAACCCATGCACGTTTTTTCACCGCTTATATAGATGATGGAAAGAATGCCCAAGATGCCGGAGTATTTGGTTACTTTTATGTGAATGGCAATATAATGGACAATACATGTGTGGACTTGTCAGGCGAACAGCAGAAGGAGATTGCCAGCGCCAACGCCAATAATATTTCTTCTACTGCATTCAAGGTAAAGAATGACGAAAGAACATCTTCTGACTTATTGTTGGACATGCGCATTGATATCCTTTCTGATTACAGTTTTATGCAATCTGCTACAGACGCTTACGAAACTGTGCTGGCGTATGCAGGGGCATGGACATGTGGCTGGAAGGATAATAAGTATATCATTCCGGAGCGAGATAAGATTGATAGGCGTATTGTAAGTGAAACTGCTAATGGCACTTATAGTACTAATGCATCTAAAGGTGGTGGATATGGTTTGATAGACAGTCAGGAGGATACTATAGAAAAGTGGGACGAATATATAACTGCAACCTCTTCTCTTGTCGATACAGACAAGGACGGTATACCGGACGAATGGGAAATAGCAAAAGGCTTAAATCCTAATGATGCGTCTGACGGGGCGAAGTATAATTTGAGTGCTGCTTATACAAATCTAGAGGTGTATCTGAATGGCTTGGTGGAGAATACTTTTCCGGCAAGTCATTCCAAATAATTGTTTTTTAATGATTAGATTTCTTAGTTCTATTTGCTTGTGAAAGCAGGTAAAACAATGAGTATTATGATAAGTATCATCGTTTTTTATCCGGTATTCATCGGATTATTGACCGTAAATCAGCAGAAAAGCCTGTAAAAGCATAAAGAAATGGCGTATCTTTGAACCATTAATCAATTAATAATAGAAATAATGGAAGAGAAACAAAAAACTTTGTCTGCTACAGGCTTTTCCGGTAAATATCTGGTAGCTTCACTTTTTATCCTTTCGGGGATACTACTGTTTGCCCGCAATATGGGATGGATTACTGCTGAATTGTTTAGCACGATAGTATCTTGGTATTCTCTTTTTATTATATTAGGTATATATTCGATGATACGTCGCCATTTTGTAGGAGGAATAATTCTTTTGTTGATTGGTGTCTATTTCTTATTGGGTGGGCTTTCATGGTTGCCTGAGAATTCTCAGGCAATGGTCTGGCCTCTTGCTTTGATAATAGCGGGTGTTTTGTTGATTTTCAAATCCCGAAGAAGAGGGCCTTGGTCTCATAGCCATATGGCACATCATCGCAAGGAATGGATGAAACGGAGAGGTCCGGGTATGAACTTTAAAGAAGAACAGCAACAATGCGAGTCTGTCGATGGCTTTTTGCATTCGGAAAATGTTTGGGGAGCGGCACGTCATGTCGTACTTGATGAGCTATTCAAAGGAGCTATTGTTCGTACTTCGTTCGGGGGTACAGTTATTGATTTGCGTCATACCCATATTGCGTTGGGAGAAACTTATATCGATCTGGACTGTAGCTGGGGAGGAGTTGAGATTTATGTTCCTTCCGATTGGAAAGTAGTATTCAAATGTAATACTTTCTTCGGTGGCTGTGATGATAAACGTTGGCATAACGGGGATATTAACCATGAGAGCATATTAGTAGTTCGAGGTACGCTTTCTTTTGGAGGTCTGGAGATAAAAGACTAGCGTATGAAAGCACATCCAATTATAGATTACCCTTATCGTTGGATTCCGATACTGCTGCTTTTGCTGGTGTTGGTTGCGGCTCAGGTAGCATTGGTCTGCCTATACACCGGAGCTGATTACCTTCCTGCCTTGGTAGATGGGATAGCAACGATGGGTTGGTTAGCTGCCTTAGCCTATCTGGCATGGTATGTTGTCGGGTTCGTTTCGTTATTGCAGACAGATATTATCATGATAGTGGTAGGAAGTCTGCTTTGGCTGGCAGGTTGTTTTATGGTTTGTGATAGTATGGTACGGATAGCAGGTATATCCTATATCCCTTTTACACAGACAATCCCTTTCCGGTTATTGTTCGGGTTACCGGTTCTGATTGCTGTAGATTTCAGCGGCAAAACAATCAACTTCTATGTTACACACGCTACAGGCGGTGACACAGACTACATGGCAAGACTTCTTGGTCAGGAACTTGAAAAAGAACTGATTGCGCATCAGGTAGTTGAGGCACCGGTGGAAGTTCCGGCTGGATTAATTAATCGAATCACAGTGAAAGACGGTTCACGTATTCATTTGATTAAAGCGGATGAACTAATCTACATACAAGCTTGTGGTGATTATGTGATGTTAATCACTCCTTCAGGAGAATACCTGAAAGAACAAACTATGAAATATTTTGAAACGCATCTGCCGCCTGAAACATTTGTTCGTGTTCATCGTTCAACTATTGTCAACGTGACACAGATATCACGGGTTGAACTGTTCGGGAAAGAAACATATCAATTATTACTAAAAAACGGGGTTAAGCTCCGGGTAAGCCTTTCCGGTTACAGATTATTGAAAGAAAGACTGGGATTATAAAACTGATTTTATGACTGAAGATAAAACTTTCATTTATTAATCAAAAATAAGCATACATATACTATTGTTTAGTATCCTCATATAAAATCCTCTTTATATTCTGGTTAAAGAATACAAAGAGGATTATTTTATTGACGTGAGTTGCATGGGGTATGGTGAGATGAAATCATAATTGGGGAATAAATTGCACAATACTTTCACAAGTGTCCTCCCGTCAATGCCTAAAATCAAGACAAATCTAGTTAAATAGTTTCTCCTTTTGCAATATTTATTAATTTATCTTATGGTATTTATGATTATTTTAATATATTGAAGATATTTTGTGGCATCTTTTTTTACCTCGCTAATTTTTCTTATGTTTGTAGATTAAATAATGAATGAACAGTAATGAATATGTCAACTCATCTTCTATATAATGATTTTCCAACTTTTCTGCGTAAGTATTTTCCCTATAAAGTACAAAAGATTTCGTTGAACGCGGGTTTCACTTGTCCTAACCGTGACGGGACGAAAGGGTGGGGCGGTTGTACCTATTGTAATAACCAGACCTTTAATCCTGATTATTGCCGGACAGAGAAGTCGGTCACTGCTCAGTTGGAGGAAGGTAAATGTTTCTTTGCCCGTAAATATCCTGAAATGAAATATCTGGCCTATTTTCAGGCATATACTAATACATATGCAGAGTTAGAAGGATTAAAACGTAAATATGAGGAAGCGTTGGAAGTAGAAGACGTAGTGGGGTTGGTGATTGGTACTCGTCCGGATTGTATGCCGGAAAGGTTGTTGCGCTATCTGGAGGAATTGAACAAACACGCTTTTCTAATGGTAGAATACGGTATTGAGAGTACTTGTGATAGAACTTTGCTGCGCATAAACCGCGGACATACTTATGAGGATACCGTAGAAACTGTCGGGCGGACGGCTGCTTGTGGCATTCTCGTAGGCGGACATATCATTCTAGGACTTCCGGGAGAAACATCTGACGCTATGGTGGCGCAAGCGGGAATCCTGTCTGACCTTCCTTTGTCAACTCTTAAAATTCATCAGTTACAGTTGATTCGCGGGACCCGTATGGCGCACGAATATGATATAAACCCGGCGGATTTTCATCTGTTCACGGAGGTAAACGAATATATTGATCTGGTGATTGACTATGTCGAACATCTTCGTCCGGATATGGTTGTAGAACGTTTTGTCTCTCAATCTCCTAAAGATTTATTAATAGCTCCGGACTGGGGATTGAAAAATTATGAATTTGTAGCACGTTTGCAAAAAAGAATGAAAGAAAGAGGTGCTTATCAAGGGAAGAAGTACAGGGATTCGGAAAAAAGAATTATTTTTGCAGGTGATAAATTTGCCACTGAATAATTACCTGTTTTTTAGAGGAAGCCGGTGGTGAAAATGAAATTAATAAAGTTGAAGAATGGAGAAAACAAGAATTAAAGGAAATGTCCACTACGTGGGAGTGAATGACCGTAATAAACACCGTTTTGAAGCGATGTGGCCGTTGCCCTATGGAGTTTCGTATAACTCTTATCTGATTGATGATGAAATGGTGGCATTGGTGGATACAGTAGACATCTGTTATTTTGAAGTATACCTGCGTAAGATCAAGCAAGTGATCGGTGAACGTCCTATCAATTATTTAATAATAAATCACATGGAACCGGATCATTCCGGATCTATCCGATTGATAAAACAGCATTATCCGGAGATTATTATCGTGGGTAATAAGCAGACATTCGGCATGATTGAAGGTTTCTACGGTGTGACCGGGGAACAATATCTGGTGAAGGACGGAGATTTTTTGGCTTTAGGTCGCCATAAACTGCGCTTTTACATGACCCCTATGGTGCATTGGCCGGAAACGATGATGACATTTGATGAGACTGACGGAGTTCTTTTCTCCGGCGATGGCTTCGGATGTTTCGGTACAGTAGACGGTGGCTTTCTGGATACCCGTATTAATCTGGATAAGTATTGGGGAGAAATGGTTCGTTACTATTCTAATATCGTAGGTAAATACGGAAGTCCTGTACAAAAGGCTTTGCAGAAACTTGGCGGACTTCCTATTTCTGCTATTTGTTCTACTCATGGACCGGTGTGGACAGAAAATATAGCTAGAGTGATCGGTATATATGATCGTTTGAGCCGTTATGACGCTGATGAGGGAGTAGTTATCGCATACGGAAGTATGTATGGAAATACAGAACAAATGGCTGAGGCTATTGCCGAAGAACTTTCTGCACAAGGAATCAAGAATATCGTAATGCATAATGTTGCTAAGAGCCATCCTTCCTATATTATAGCAGATATTTTCCGTTATAAGGGATTGATTATCGGTTCTCCTACATATAGCAATCAGATTTTCCCGGAGGTAGAATCATTGCTTTCAAAGATTCTGGTGCGTGAGGTGAAAGGACGTTATCTGGGTTATTTCGGTTCTTTCGCATGGGCAGGTGCTGCGGTGAAACGTATGGCAGAGTTTGCAGAAAAGAGCAAATTTGAACTGGTAGGCGATCCGGTAGAGATGAAGCAGGCGATGAGGGATATTACCTATACTCAATGCGAGAATCTGGCACATGCCATGGCAGAGCGCTTGAAGAAAGACCGTTAAAACAGTGAATAAGATTATTAATTTATTAACTAACCTATAAAACAATCGACTTATGAGACTTATTATTCAGCCGGACTATCAGTCCGTATCTCAGTGGGCTGCACATTACGTTGCTGCAAAAATAAAAGCTGCCAATCCAACCCCTGAAAAACCGTTTGTATTGGGTTGTCCTACCGGATCTTCTCCTCTGGGCATGTACAAAGCTTTGATCGATCTGAATAAGAAAGGAATCGTTTCCTTCCAGAATGTAGTAACATTCAATATGGATGAATATGTAGGACTGCCGAAAGAACATCCGGAAAGCTATTATTCTTTTATGTGGAATAACTTCTTCAGTCATATTGATATCAAGGCTGAAAATACGAATATCCTGAATGGCAATGCTCCTGACCTGGATGCAGAATGTGCACGTTACGAAGAAAAGATTAAGTCTTATGGCGGTATCGACTTGTTCATGGGTGGTATTGGTCCTGATGGACATATCGCTTTCAATGAACCGGGTTCTTCATTGACTTCACGTACTCGTCAGAAAACATTGACTACGGATACAATCATTGCTAACTCTCGTTTCTTTGACAATGATATCAATAAAGTGCCTAAAACTGCTTTGACAGTAGGTGTGGGTACTGTTCTTTCTGCCAAAGAAGTGATGATTATCGTGAATGGACACAACAAGGCCCGTGCACTGTATCATGCCGTAGAAGGTTCTATCACTCAGATGTGGACAATCAGTGCATTGCAGATGCATGAAAAAGGTATTATCGTATGTGATGATGCTGCGACTGAAGAATTGAAAGTAGGAACTTACCGTTATTTCAAGGACATTGAAGCTGGTCATTTGGATCCGGAATCTTTGATTAAATAATATAGAACAGACTCTATAAATAATGGGCTGCATCAATGTTGAATTGATAGCAGCCCATTATGTAATGAATTCTGTCGAAGAAACTAACTTTCTTCTAACCAACCTTTTCCCTGACGAACAATTTCCGGTTCATCCTCTGTGCATTTTACTACCGTTGAAGGTTCTATTCCTCCGATACCTCCGTCAATAACTAGATCCACTATATCGCCAAACTTTTCATCGATTAGTTCGGGATCGGTTATATATTCCAGATCCTCATCTTCATCGTATGGCAAGGTGGTGGTCATTATCGGAGCGTCCAGCAGACGGGCAATTTCCCGGATAATATTGTTGTCCGGCATACGGATGCCTACCTCTTTCCGGTTACGGAAGATTTTGGGCAGTCGGTTTGTTCCGTTCAGGATGAAAGTAAACGGTCCCGGAAGATTATGTTTCATAAGTTTGAAGACGTTATTGTCCACCTTGGCATATTCACTGATACTACTCAAGTCATAGCAGATGATAGACAGATTGTTTTTACGTGGGTCTATCTCCTTGATACGGCAGATACGTTCGATAGCACGCTCTTTCAGTCCATGACAGCCGATAGCGTACATCGTATCAGTAGGATAAATGATAAGTCCGCCAACATTCAGAATGTCGATAATCCGTTGTAAGTCCTGCGGATTGTTATTTTTATCATATAGCTTCAGAAGCATAATCTCTTTTCCTTATTTTTTTATTTAAGTTTCTTCTTCAAGAAGTCCAATGCCTTCTCGGCCGCCTTTTCCGTTACTTTCTGTTTGATAGAATCTTTGTTGGCACTGGCAGCAGAGTCAAGTCCGAGTTTCTGGCCTAATTTGCTGATAGCCTCATCGGCTACTGCTTCCACAGCCTGATTGGCCATACTCTTGGTATCGACACTGACTTTAGGTGAAGGGAACGAACCTCCGATTCTCAAATCAAGAGTCATTAGTTTGGAGATATTACCGGCAGATGCAGGAAGTTTAATCTTTCCTGTGTAATCGATAGTCTGGTCGAGACCCGTGCTACCGGAAAGATTCAGGTTGTAGTCTCCCATTTGAATATCGAACGGTTTTGTTTCTACCCGTCCATCTTTGATGATGAAGTCCAGTGTCATATCTTTTACTTTCATCTCTTTCAGGCTGGGTTGCTTAACCGCATCAGCTATTTGATCGATAGCTTTCACACCACTTAGGCTAAGGTCGCGTGTGGAGAGGCTGCCGTCTCCCTGCATTGTATTCAATATGGGGCTCATGGCTGCGTCCAAATCCGTCAACACGTTGATACTGCCGGAGAAGTTCCCTTTCAGATTTTCAAAGATAGGAGCCATTTTCTGCACCATATCCAGTTCCTTGTAAGCTTGTGCAAAACCTATATTCGTCAGTTTGAATCCAGCTTTCAACTCAGGTTTCTTGGCATCGGCGGTGGAATAATATCCGTTCATCACAACATTTCCTCCCATAGTGCTCATAGACAGATTTTTCATGTCTACTTTACCGTCTTTGACAGTAAGCTTACCGTTCATATTGTTGAAGGACATCTTGTCAAACAGTACTTGTTTCAGATTAGCGTCCATTTGGAAGTCGATGTTGCGGGGAACTTCAACAATTCCCGTGGAACTAACGGAATCCGTAGTTGTTACATCACCGGACGAAGACATTTCTTCACCCGTAGCCGACATGAAATCGTTCAGATTGAAATAGTTGGAACGGATATTCAGACTTCCTTTCAAGGTAGTGCCTTTCAACGCATAACCGATATAGTTTTCGAACCGGCTGTCGGCAGTAATGTCATTCTTACCGATGTTGACGGTTGTTTCGCTCAACTGAAGATATTTGGGTGTAAACGTAAAGAGTGATTTCTTAATTTCTACATCCGGCATATCTTGCATTTTAAGTTTCATGTCTGTTAAACCAATCGTTCCAGCAGCCAGTATGCGGTCGTATTGTTCTTTTTCGATAGATGAAAGGCGCCCGGACATTTGCATATCAGCGTCGATTGTTCCGTTTAGTTCCATATCTCCAAGCGGATATACTTGTTTGATCATACCAAGGTTAAGAATTCCTTTTGCTTCCACTTTGAAGTCAGGATCGCTGACCGGCGTTTTCACGTAGGCAGTCAGACTGAACGGGTTACCTGCCAGACGGAAGCTAAACGGGTTAATATCCACCGTCGTCAGGTCGATATTTCCTCCCGGATTCTGTACGTTGGCATTGATGTTAATTTGGTCTACTCCTGCCGGTAAAGCCGGATAGCGGAACATGGCATTCTTGACTTGCATATCAATGTTGAATGCAGGAACGGTGTCGCCTTGCAAGATACCTTTGGCCGTTGCAGTAAGCGTAGCGGTTCCGTCTGTTTTCAGACTGGAGAATTCCGTTGCATAAATGGCTGGAATCAGTGACAAGATTTCCTTAAACCCGATATCGTTCGTGTTAAGTTTCAAGTCCATGTCGATAGCCGGGTCTTTCAAGGCTA
>OGNW01000655.1_pt1 | contig 26835 bp, 28 predicted proteins | sample 1573591 | NCBI WGS metagenome assembly OGNW01 (sample SAMEA2581894, study PRJEB24529) | metagenome | biome: Human gut stool | place: China | collected 2011
CAAGTCCTGCTGCTGGTATGACTGCTTTTGTTACTTTCATAAATTATACTCTCCTCTTAATTATTTTTTCTTTAATATATATACTTTAATTATATTTCTAAACTCTTTATTCAATAGAAAAACTATAAATAAAACTACTCCAGTTATTATTGAAATTGTAGTAGCATAAATTATCCAATCTATCCAACTATTAATATTTTCTTTTATAAAAGGTTTAGTAACTGTATTTAAACAAAATAAAGATATAACTAATAAAATTAAATAATTTCCATATACTTTAATATATTCTTTTATATCTTTCTCAAAACATCTTCTAAATACGAGAATTGGCTTATATATTAAAATTATTGTTACATTAGATATAATTGTTCCAATTATTATTCCGTTTAATCCATATTTCATTCCTAAAATAACTGAAAAAATAAAATTTATTATTGCCTCTAATATTGGAGACTGAATATCATCAAAAAAACCACTAACTTCTTTAAAGTTTTCTAAAATACCTCTAAAAATATTTACAAATAAATTTATTATTATTAATTTTATAGTAAAATTTTCTAAAATATATTCTCTTCCTATCCAAATAACTATAAAATCATTTATTAAAATATATGTACAATAAGAAAATAAAATTCCTAAATATAAAAATATTACATTTGTGTCTCTAAAAAGTTCATATATTTTGTCTTTTGAGTTTAGTGATATAAATCTTCCAAGTTTAGGTTTAATTACATTTATTACCACATTAATTAATGTGGTAATCATTTGTAAAACTAATTGATAGCTTGCATATATCCCAACTATCTCTATTGATACAAATTTTGAAATTAATATTAAGTCTGTATTGAATACTATAAGTCCAGCTAATTTATGCCAAAACAAATTCTTTATGTCTCGACTTAATCCTTGATATTTTTCTTTACTCTTATTAATATATGAATAATTTTTATTATAATGTATTTTGAATAAAATATATTGTGTCAAATTATCTAATAATAATATTAAGGTATACACTAAAAAGGAATTTATCCTTACTATTAAAATTATTTGAAGAATTTGAAATATTATTTTACTAAAGCTTTGTATATATCTTACTAAAATAAATTCTTGATTAGCTGTAAATAAAATGATATATTTTATAAATAAATATGTTGATATAGTATTTAATAAATATAGAATCCAATAAATATATACCATCTTATTAAAAGTTTCTAATTTCATAAAAAAGGGTAATGTTGGAGCTACTAATATCCCTAATAAAAATAAAATTAGCGCTATTCTATTATATAAACTCTTAATTGTAGATACAATTATACTTATCTGCTCATAATTTTTCTCTGCTAAAGGTTTGTATAAAGCAAAAGCAGAAGCATTTCCTATTCCCATTTCTATAATATTAAGATATTGTAAAAGTTGACTGAATAATTTCATTATTCCTAAAGTTTCTATTCCTATATATTGTATGAAATATTTATTTTGAAAAAACCCAATAAAACTTATTAAAATTGTTAGAATTAGATTTACTATAACTTCTTTTTTCAACTTTCTCTCCCATTTTCTTCTAATATACTTTATACATTATTTTTCTTATTATTTTTAAAATATATATTCTTAATAGTAATAATTTATTTTTTCTATAAGAATATAAAGTTAACAAACACATTATATAATCATTTAATAGTCTCAGTCTTCCTTCTTTTAAAATTTCTTTATTAAATATATATCTATAAAATAGTTTACTAATATCAAATAATTTTACATTTTTGTAATCATTTTCGCATTTCATTCTTTCTATTTCTAATAGTAAAGTTCCCAAAAAACCTTTAGTTATATTTTGATTTTTCTTTAGAAACCTTTCTATTTTATCTCTTATTATCTTACAAGATTTCCTATGAAGCTCTCCTTTTTGACTATTCATAATACTATCTTTTCTTGAAGTTCTATAATAATATCCTAAAAATGGAATATATTTTATCTTTTTAGCAAAATATATTGTTTCTATTTCCCAATTTATATCCTCATATATAATTCCTTCAATGAATCTAAATCTATTTTTCTCTATAAATTCTCTTCTATAGAGTTTTGTCCAACATGACCAAGAAACTTTTTTAAAAAATACCTCTTCCTCTTTTCCTGTTATTTCTTTTTGTTTTTTTAAATATTTTTGTTCCCTTAATTTTAATTCTTCTAACCTTTGAATATCGTTCACTGGTAAATATTCAAATAAAATAATATCTTCATTTTCTATGTTATTGCATAATGTTTTATATAAATCTTTTTCTATCCAATCATCACTATCTACAAAAGAAATATATTCACCAGTTGCAATATCTAAACCTGTATTCCTTGCTGATGATAACCCACCATTTTCTTTATTTATTACTTTTATTCTAGAATCTGATAAATATTTTTCTATTATTCTCATAGAATTATCTTTTGTTCCATCATTAACTAAAATTACTTCTAAATTATCATAACTTTGTTCTAAAATACTAACTAAACATTGTTCTATATATTGTTCTACATTATATATTGGAATTATTACTGAAATTTTCATAGTTAGCTCCTACTTATATTTTTTTATTGTTTCTACCCATATTTTTCTCTTTTCTTCAAAACTTTTTGAGTCAAATAAAATATTTTCATATTTTATCAGAGGATAAGATTTTATCTTTTCATTAAATGACTTATATATTTTTAATGATGAATAACTAAAAATAATTAATACTAGCAATAATTTTATTTTTCCTTTATACAATTTTAATATTATAGGATATATTATCCAATAACTACACACAATTAACAAACTAAATCTTTCTTGAATTATTCTCACATCATTAGTGTATAAATATAGAAAAAATAACAGTATCCACATATTAGCAAAAATTTTTCCATATTTTATTTTTATTATTTTTTTACTATTTTTCATTATTAAAAAAAACAAAAAGAATTTTTCCATTATTCCTAAACCAATTCCTCTATTCACTAAAAAAAACTCACTTTTTAAGTATGTGTTTAGCTTTATTAGTAAACTATTCGGAAAGATAATATTTAATTTTAAATTTTGTAATAATTCTAAAAATTTTATAATTATTTGATTTTGTGCAATAAATATAATAACTCCTATCAAAGTCAAACTATATATAATTTTTTTATACTTTAATATATTTTTTTTAATAATATAATATACTGGCAAATAAACTATTGATGAACTATGAAATAATATCTCTAAAATTAGCAATCCTATAACTATAATTTTTCTATTTCTTTCTAGATAGTATATTGAAAAAAAGAATATAAGAATAGCTTTTATATTTCTTAATAAATCATATTGAATTTGAAATCCAGAATATACTAAAAATAATAATATTGATAAAATTGGATAAGGAGAATACCTTATAAAACATATAAATAATAATAAACAGTCAATTATTGTTGTAATTATAATAAATATATGATAATTGTTTGTAAAACATTTTATCATAGCAACATATACTTTATATCCTATGTCATAGTTGCTAACTATATTGAAAGTATAATCTCCCATAACAATAGCTTCTATAAGATTTAATGAAAAATTAAAATTAGGATAATAATGTATCCAATCCCAAGCTAAAAAACCTCTTAACCCAAAAAAGAAAATATAAATAATTCCTAAAAATATCATTACATTTTTTTTACTTTTATAAGATTTTAAATAATAAATATCTAATATACTAAAAATTATTAGTATTATAGTTAATACCAAATATGGCATCTTAAGCATTCCTTTCTTTAAAATAATTTTTCAACTTTTTTAAAATAGTGTACAAATTAAACTTCCTAATTATCCAACTAATACTTCTATAATAATATATTAGTATTTTAGACTTAAATGTAAGAAATTCTATTTTCTTCAATTCTTTATAAAATAACTTATCATATTTCTTATATTCCTCAGTTGATACTAATATAGGATTTAATAACATAAAAAACACTCCTCTTATTGCATAAAAATTAAAATTCTCATAAAACTTTTTTATTATCTCCTTATTTTTTAGATAATCATTATCTTTTAGATAAATATAAAGTTCCTTAAAAGCAATAAATACTCCCAATCTTTTTTTTAAATTAAATATTGAATTATTCCCATGATAAATATAATTATAATAACTTCTATTAATTATAGCTATTTTTTTAGTCTTTAAATATATTTTAAAACAAAAGTTAAAATCTTCAAATGAATGTATTTTTTCTATAAAAGTTATTTTTCCTATTTTAGACTTTTTAAAAATTTTATTCACAGGATTTGAAATTTTTCCTCTATAACTCAACAAACTATAGTAATTTTTAGAAAATTTTGGTAATGAGTTTATTAAGTTTTTATCAAAAGTTGTTGTTTTTATTCCACAAACAACTATATCTAAATCTTCTTTTCTCGCTTTTTCATACATCTCTTGATACATTTCTTTATCAATATAGTCATCACTATCTACAAAAGCTATATATTCTCCTTGAGCTAAACTCATTCCTAAATTTCTACTAGCACTACATCCTATATTTTTATTATTTATATATCTTATTTTTTGAGGATATTTTTTGCTATACTCTTCACAAATATTATGACTATTATCTGTTGAGCCATCATTTATTAGTATTATTTCTATTTCTTCTAAAGTTTGATTTACTATACTATCTATACATTTTTTTAAAAATTTTTCTGTATTATATATTGGCACTATTACACTTACTTTTATCTCTTGCACTTCTATATCTCCCATCTAAATACAGTTTTGAATGGAGTATTTAAATCAAAATTAAATACTTTGTGTATATCTTCAATCTTTTTTATTACTCCATAATTTTCTATTATAAGTTTTAATCTTTTTTGAACTTTTTCATCTTGTAATATCTCTATAGCTCTTACAAAATCTTGATATCCAGAACGACTACTTCCTACAAAAGTTAAACCTTTTTCTAAAATATCTCTTGTATTTATTCCAACCTTATTCTCACTTACCCCCATTAACATAACTGTTCCTTGAGGTTTTATATATTTTATGATATCATCAATAGCATAAAAACTTCCTTCTCCTCCAACACATTCAAAAGCATGATTTATTTTTAAATCAACTGGAATTTCATCAATTAATATTGTCTTATCTACAAAAGAAAATAAAGAAAGCTTATCCCTATTTTTTCCAAATACTATTATCTTAGAATTAGGAAATTCTTTTTTTAATACATTCGCTGTTACAAAAGCTAAACTTCCATCTCCCCAAATTCCTATCCCTTCTTTGTTAGAGTGAGAAATATTTTTAAACCTTTCTGTTGCATGAACACTTACACTTACAAACTCTGTTATAGTTGCTATTTCTAATGGAATATTATCAAAAGGAACTATTCTATCACTAGATAAATCTATATATTCTCTCATAAATCCATCATAACCACTCGATAAAAATTTAGCTCCCTCTCCATAATTTTCATATATTTCATTATTATATTGTCCTGGTACATTTGGAATTAAGACTACTTTCTGTCCTTTTTTAAATTTCCCACTTCTATCAATTACTACCTCTCCACAACATTCATGTATAAGAGCCATTGGTAATTTTTTACTTAATACTTTTTTATCTCTATTACCTGTATAATATCTTTGGTCAGCATGACATATAGCCATATATAAAGGTTTTACTATTACTTTATCATCTAAATTTAAATTCTCATATTTTATAGAAATTACCCTAGGAGATATTAATTGATATACATAATTAATCATTTAATTTCACTCCTATCATTGCTTGAGCTATTTTATAATCTTCTTGAGTAGTGATCTTCAAATTAGAAATTTCTCCTCTTACTAAATGAACCTCCTTACCTTTTATCACAAAAATTTTACATGCATCTGTTAAAATTTCTTTTTCCTCTTTAGAAAGTTCATTATATAAATTTTTTAATTCTAATATCTTGAAACTTTGTGGTGTTTGTCCTTGGTACATATATTGTCTGTTAGGTATTTCTTTTATTATCTCATTATTTTCTGAAACTACTATTGTATCTATTGCTGGAATTACTGTATCACATGCTCCATATTTCAACGATATTTCTATATTTTCTTCTAGTATTCTTGATGTGATAAATGGTCTTACTGCATCATGTGTTACTATTATGTCTTCATTAGTCAAAATATAATTTTTTTCTATATCTTCTACTATATTCATAATTGTAGAGTTTCTATCAGCTCCACCACTTATAATTTTTATTCTATTTTTATTTTCTTCATCTACTATATATTTTTCTATTAAATCCTCCATATACCCAGTCCAATTTTCATGAACTCCTAAATATATAACATCAAACTTTAGATTTAATAAAAATTTTTGTAATGTATGAATAATAATAGGCTTATCTCCTAATTCTAAAAATTGCTTAGGCATATTAGTTAAACCCATTCTACTTCCAGTTCCACCTGCTAAAATTGCTCCAAATATCATTTATTTTCCTCCCATAAACCAACTTCTTTAAGAACTCTCTCAGTTGAGTTCCCATCAAAAGGATTAAAGAAATATCTTGCAAATTTTTCTATTCTTTCTAAATCCCACTCTTGATTTATAACTGCTTTTATTATTTCTTCTGTTGTATAACTTATTTTATTAGGAATAAAATAATAATAATTATAATAAAATCCTCTATCCCTTATATATTCTTCTACATCATATGCATAAAATAGTATTGGCTTTTTCATTATTGAAAACTCAAAAATTATAGATGAATAATCACTTATTAAAATATCTGAAATAATCAATAAGTCTGCTGTATTAGAATAATCAGAAAAGTTATATGAAAACTTATTATCAACTTGAATATCTTTACTTTTTGTTCCTGGATGTAGTTTTAATAACAATATATAATTTAATCCTTCTAAGTTTTCTTTCATTAACTCTATATCCAATTTTAAATTAAACCTATCCTTTTCATTCTCTCTAAAAGTTGGAGCATATAAAATTATCTTCTTATTTCTTAATTCTGAATAATTTTTATAAAACTCTTCTTTTATTTTCTGTTTTTCTTCTTCTCTAAAAAAGATATCTGCTCTTGGTATGCCTAGATTTTTTATTTTAGTTTTTTCAATTCCAAAAGCTTCTTGATAAATATCAATAATAGTATCTGAACTAACTGTTAATAGATCTATATAATATTTTTTATTTGATTCTATACTCAATCCAAATTTTTTAAAAGCTCCTGCTGCATGCCATAATTGAATGTTTATTTGTCCTTTTCTAGGTTTTATAAAAGAAAAAAAACTTGAATCCGAAAACCAATACTTAGAAGTTGCCAAATGATATATACCACTCAAACTGAAAATAGAATATTTTTTTACTAAGTTTCCATCTACTTTAATTTTTTTACTATTCATTCCTAAAAAAATTAATTTATATTTTTGAGAAGACAATTTTTTATAAATTTCATAACTGTTTCCTGTCATTCCCATTCCTTTATTTTCTCCAAAAACTATTTTTTTAGAATTTATTTTAAAATTTACGCACCCTTTAAAAAAAATAAATATTATTAATTTAACTATTCTTTTCATTTTTTATAATAACTAAAGTAGTTTCCTCCTTTTTAAATTTATATTTTGTTGATTCAATTTATTAAAAACCTTATAAATTAAAGGTTTTTTTATTTCACTTTTCCTCCAAAATCATGTATTCTATAAGAACATCAATTGTGGAGGTTTTTTATGCAATTTAGAAGTTCTTTTAATATTTTTAAACCTAAATCGCATTCTTTTATTTATCATTTTTTTAAACAATCTTTTGATTTTCAGAGAATATCAAGACAATTATATCTTGAGTTTTATTCTTCTTAAAAATCTAAAAACAGCTCTTATGATCCTTCTAGTATGTTAAGATTATTTTTAATTCTTAATTTATTTTCCAAATCTCATTCTTACTCTTCGCATAGTCCGAAACTTGATTTATCTAAAGATTTAATTGGATTATGCGGATTTTTTCCTTATCAAACTCCAACTTATACAACATACTTTTATTTTCTAAAAAGAATAAAAGCTTCTACCTCTGTAATTTTTCAAATTTTAAATAAAGCTAGAGCTCTTCTTGGTTAAGTTTTTCTTTAAAAACTTTTATTCAATAGCCGAATATATTATTCTTGCAATAGATTCTAAGCCTATTGCTACTGACGGTTTACATCCAAAAGGAACTATACATTCTTACAATAAATATCTCAATGGCAAATTAGGGATTAAAATTCATACTTTGAGTATCGTTTATCCTTTTATTTTGCCTATATCTTTTGACTTTATTCCAGCAAATCATCATGACAGTCCTATTTTGAGAAAATTAATTTCCACAATAGCCCCTATCTCTGCTGATTTAAATCCCCCTATTATCTCACTGCGGATAAAGGCTATTATGGTTATAGAACATAGAAGCCTGCACGCTTAACAATGTAATCCCCATAACTTATCCCAAAAAAAATTTAAAAACTGAAACTTATGAAAAATTCTTCCAAGTAGAAGAAAAAGTATTTTGTATCCATTCAAAATTATCACTGTATCGAAATGGTTATGATAAACATCAAAACAGGATAAATTATCGTTGTTATGCTAAAGAATGTTCTTAAACATGTTCTCGTAGAGTTTGGATTCCTTTAGGAAGTACAAAATATCGCAAAATACCAAGCGAATATTTTTTCTCAATGAGAAGTTATATTGAAAGTTCAGTAAATGACTTTTTTAAAAATCTTTATACCCATAGAAGTAAAATAGAATTACTTCATGCAATTTGGAGTAAAACTTATGATTTAAGAAATACGCTATACATAAGAAATTATAGTGCATTAAAATTATTTGAATTAAAATTAATAAATCAAATAACTTACGCTTCACTATTTAAATTAAAATGTAGTCCATTACAAAAGTAGAATGTTTAAAAATTGAAAACAATTAAACTTTTTTATTAAGATACATTATTAAATTGAATCTACTCAAATTTATATTTTTAATAAATATTCTTTTATTTTTTCTGAAGTTTTTCCATCTCCATATGGATTATTAGTTTTTGACATTTGTTGATATAATTCTCCTTCTAATAACTCCATATATTTAATTACCTCATCATATTTAGTTCCTACTAACTTTCTATTTGCTTCCTCTGGAAATGGAGAATAAATATTTCCTGTTCTTAATCCTGCTTCTATATGTCCTACTGGTATTTGATTATAAAAGGCTGATAATGCACCTGTTAATACTGAAGTAGTATCTCCTTAAATCAGTACATAATCAAATTTTTCTTTTTTCATTATCTCATCTAACTTTAACATTAATCTTCCAGTTAGTTCTGATAATCCTTGCCCTTATTTCATTATCTCTAAATCATAATCTGGCTTTATTTCAAACAAATCTAATACTTGATAAAGCAGTTCTTTCTAATTTTTTAAAATATTCTTTATTACTATTAAATGAAAATTCTATTGGATCCGACATTCTTAAAATTATTGGAATATTTAATGGAATTTTATCTATTATAAATAAGGGTTTTCCAGTTTCTAATACTATTAAATCAAAATTTTTAAATTTTATATTAGATACTAATTTTTCTTGATACTTCTTTATCATTTTCAGAAAAATATTTGGAAAAATTTTCCCCATTATTCCTACATAAGAAAAAATAGATTTTTTTGAATAAATCTGCTTGAAATTACTAATATTTAATCTTCTTTTTTTCTTAAATTTTTTTAGACTATTTATCCCTACCATTAAATGAGTTACCATATATTTTTTTCTATAAAATATTTTGTAATTGTATCTATTCCTCTATTTGTTTCTGAAAACTCTTGTCCTGATACTATTAATATTCTCATTATATTTTCCTCTTTTTAATAATTATTTTATTATTTTCTTTATATCCTGTGTTCTATCTTTTTTGGTTATTAACAACCTATCTTTTTCTTTTACTACTACCAAATCACTTACTCCAAGCAGTGATACTTCTACATCATCAGATATTACTATATTATCTTTTGAATCTAAGTTTCTTATCTTTTGTCCTCTCACTACATTTCCATTTTCATCTTTTGGAAATATTTCATCAAAGGCATTAAAACTTCCAATATCATTCCAATCTATATCCACTGGTATTACTCTAATATTTTTAGAATATTCCATTATTCCAAAATCTACTGATATCTTTTCAAACTTTTCAAAGTATGGTTTTACTATTTGACTTAGTTCTTCTCCATATAGATTTTCTTTTATCTCTTTTCTTATCTCATTAAATATCTCTGTATGTTCTTCCATAAGCACTTCAAAATTTTTAAATATAGTTTCTGTTGTAAAGATAAACATTCCACTATTCCATAAGTATTTTCCACTAGCTAGATAACTTTCTGCTACTTCTAAACTTGGTTTCTCTCTAAATCTTCTTACCTTACATATAGAGTTAAGTTCCATAGTTTCATCTTTTACCTCTATATACCCATATCCTGTTTCTGGTTTAGATGGTTTTATTCCAAGTGTTACTATTACTCCATGCTCTCTTGCTTCTTCTGCTCCCTTAAGTATAGCTTTTCTAAATTCATCTTCTTTTTTAATAAGATGGTCTGATGCAAGAACTATTGTTTCTATCTTTTCTCCAGCTTTTAACTTATCTTTAAATCTATTTTCTATTATTAAAGAAGTATATCCAATAGCTGCTGCTGTATCTTTAAAAGCTGGTTCTATAACTATATTTTCCTTTGGAATATCTGATAACTCTTTTTCTATCTCTTTAGCTTGAATAATATTTGTAGCTACAAATATATTTTCTGGTTTTATGATAGGAAGAATTCTATCAACTGTTTCTCTTATCATAGTTTTATCTGAAAATATTTTTAATAATTGCTTTGGTCTTTCTGGTGTAGATAGTGGCCAAAATCTCTCTCCACTCCCACCAGCCATGATAATTGCTGTTAACATAATTTCCTCCTAATCTAATAGTGATTCCATATACTCTTTTAATTTTTCTAATAAATCTTGTAACTTTTTATCTGCTTTCTCTTTAGAAATATCTTTAGTATAGATATAGTATTTTATCTTTGGTTCTGTTCCAGATGGTCTAATAGTTATATAGCTTCCATCCTCTAATATATATTGAATTACATTTGATTTAGGTAATCCTAACTCATCATATTTGTAATCATATCTAATAACTACCTTTTCTCCTAAAAATTCTTTAGAGTCTTGTTTTCTTAACTCTGACATCATTGTAGAGATTTCTTCCTGTCCTTTTTCTCCTACTCTAGTTACTGGATAAGTTATTTCACTATACCAACCATATTTATCATATAGTTTATTTAATTCTTTTAAAGGAGTAGTACCTATACTTTCAAAGTAAGAGCACATCTCTACTATTAACATTACTCCAAGTATTCCGTCTTTATCTCTTACATAATCTCCTTTAAGATAACCAATCGATTCTTCCATTCCAAATAGGAAAGAGTTATCATATTTTCCTTCTTCAAACTCTCTAATTTTCTCTCCTATATACTTAAATCCTGTAAGAGTTCTAAAAACTTTTAAGTTATAATCCCTAGCTAATAAGTCTAACATTGGAGTAGTAACAATAGTTGAAATTACTGCACTATTTTTCTTAATCTCCTTACTATGTTCCAAAATATATGATAGTAATAAAGCTCCTATTTGATTTCCATTAAAATATACCCATTCTCCATCCTCTTTTACCATCATTCCAGCTCTATCTGTATCAGGATCATTAGCAACACAAATATTTATTTCTTTTTTATTAGCTAATTCAACAGATAATTTAAATGCTGATTCATCTTCTGGATTTGCATAATGGCAAGTAGGAAACTCTCCATTAGGTTCAAACTGTTCATCGACTACATAGATATTTGTATATCCCAACTCTTCTAATAAGCTTTTTACTGGTCTACCACCTGTACCATGTAGTGGAGAGTATACTATCTTAATATCTTTAGGTAAATTATTTAGAATAGATTCTTTTTTTACACTCTCTAAATATTTAATATCTAACTCATCTAATAAAATTGTAAGTAATCCATTTGTTAAGGCTTCCTCTCTAGTAATAATTCTTACATCATCAAATTCATCTGCATTATTAACTTCTTCAATTATTCCACTAGCTTGTGGCTCTACTAATTGTCCACCATCTTCCCAATATACTTTGTAACCATTATATTCTTTAGGATTATGAGAAGCTGTAATCATTACTCCAGCTTGACATTTTAACTCTCTTACTGCAAAAGAAATTTCTGGAGTACTTTTTATACTATCAAATAGATAAGTCTTTATTTCATTAGCACATAAAACTAAAGCTGTTCTTTCAGCAAACTCAACAGAGTTAATTCTACTGTCATAACCTATTACTACACCTTTAGTTTTTCCAACTTCTCCAGTAGTTTTGATAAGGTAATTAGCTAATCCTTGAGTAGCTTTCCCAATCATATATTTATTCATACGATTAGTACCAATACCCATTATTCCTCTCATACCACCTGTACCAAACTCTAGGTATTTAGAGAAATTATCTTCTTCTTTTTGAATAGAAATATTTAATTTATCTTGCCACTTTAATAGATTTTTTTGCATATAATTCTCCAGTTTATTTATTTTCTAAGTACCATTTATATACTTTTTCTATTCCTTCTCTTAACTCTGTCTTATATTTCCATCCTGTTGCTTCTAATCTTGATACATCTAATAGTTTTCTTGGTGTTCCATCTGGTTTAGATAAATCATTTACTATCTTACCTTCGTATCCTACTACTTCTTTTACTATTTGAGCTAACTCTCCTATTGATAAATCTTTTCCTGTTCCCATATTTACATGTATCTCATCAGAGTAATTTACCATCAAATGAACTAATGCATCTGCTAAATCATCTACATACATAAATTCTCTTAATGGTTTTCCTGTTCCCCACATCACTACTTCTTCTTGATTATTTATCTTAGCTTCATGGAATTTTCTTATTAAAGCTGGTAATACATGAGATGTTTCTAAATCAAAGTTATCATTTATTCCATATAGATTTGTTGGCATAGCTGATATAAAATCACGACCATACTGTCTTCTATAAAACTTACATAATTCTATTCCTGTTATCTTTGCTATTGCATAAGCTTCATTTGTAGGTTCTAACTCTCCAGTTAAAAGATACTCTTCTTTGATAGGTTGATTAGCAAATTTTGGATATATACATGAACTTCCTAAAAATAGAAGTTTTTTTACTCCATACTTGTAAGCTGAATGAATAATATTACTCTCTATCATAAGATTTTCATATATAAATTCTGCTGGTCTTGTGTTGTTAGCCTGAATACCTCCAACCTTTGCTGCTGCTAGAAAAACATATTCTGGTTTTTCCTCTGCAAAAAACTTCTCTACATCTGCTTGCCTTGTTAAATCTAACTCTTTATGAGTTCTACAAATAATATTTGTATATCCTCTCTCTTCTAAATTTCTTACTATTGCTGAACCTACTAATCCTCTATGTCCAGCTACATATATTTTAGAATTTTTATTCATCTTAGTTACCTCTTACTTTTAACATATGATCTTTTTCTACAAAATCTAAATCATGTCTTACCATTATTTTTACTAAATCTTCAAATGAAGTTTTTCTTGGATTCCATCCTAATATAGTCTTAGCTTTTGTAGGATCTCCTAATAATGTATCTACTTCTGATGGTCTAAAATATTTAGGGTCTACTTCTACTAGTACTCTTCCAGTAGCTTTATCTATTCCTTTTTCCTCTACTCCTTCTCCTTGCCACTCTAACTCTATTCCTACCTCTTTAAAAGCTAGATTACAAAAATCTCTTACAGAGTATTGCTCTCCAGTTGCTATTACAAAATCCTCTGGTTTTTCTTGTTGCATAATTAACCACATACACTCTACATAATCTTTTGCATATCCCCAGTCTCTTAGTGCATTAAGATTTCCTAAATAAAGTTTCTTTTGATATCCTTTAGCTATTCTTGCTACTGCTAATGTTATCTTTCTTGTAACAAATGTTTCTCCTCTTCTTTCAGATTCATGGTTAAATAGGATTCCATTTACAGCGTACATTCCATAAGCTTCTCTATAGTTTTTAGTTATCCAATATCCATATTGCTTTGCTACTGCATATGGAGAAGTTGGATAGAAAGGAGTAGTTTCTTTTTGAGGTACTTCTTGTACTTTTCCAAATAACTCTGATGTTGAAGCTTGATAGATTTTACAAGTTTTTTCCATTCCTAAAAATCTTACTGCCTCTAATATTCTAAGTGTTCCTACTGCATCCGCATCTGCTGTATACTCTGGAACTTCAAATGATACCTGTACATGAGATTGTGCTGCTAAGTTATATATCTCTGTTGGTTTTATTTCTCTTATTAATCTAGTTAAACTCATAGAATCAGTCATATCTCCATAATGAAGTTGGATTTTTCTATCTTTATGCATATCCTCTATTAAATCATCTATATATAAATGTTCTATTCTTCCTGTGTTAAATGTTGAAGCTCTTCTAATTATTCCATGTACTTCATATCCTTTTTCTAATAAGAATTCTGCAAGATATGAACCATCTTGTCCAGTTATTCCTGTTATTAATGCTATTTTTTTCATAAATTAAATCTCCTTAATTAGCTTTAATTTTCTCAGTAATTTTAAATATGGTTTTACAAATTTATTTTCTCTCAAATTTTTATATTTTAGTGAATCACTTGCATATAATTTTACAGCTTGAGAGTCACTTCTCATTTTTTGATTATTTTCAACTATACTATATAAGAAATTTTCTAATTTTTTTTCATATTCTTCTAGCATAGTCTCATTATAACTAAATGGTTCTTTTAAATATTTAAAATACAACTCATCATCATTATCAATCTTTTTTATCTCTTCTATCACTTCTTCAAAATTATTATAATTATGACAATTTATAAAAGACTTTGTATTGAACTCTTTTGCTATCTTTGGATTCCCCCAGTATATTGGAATTGTCCCAGCTGCTTTTGCTTGTATCAACTTCTCTGTTGTATATCCTATATCACTTGAATTTTCAAAAGCTATTGAAAACTTATATTGTTGTTGAAAAGAAAATTTATCCTCTACAGGTCCACCAATATTATTCAAATATCTTCCTCCAGAATCAATTTTTTTGTATTGAGATAAAAGATTATAAAATTCTTCCCTTCTTTTATCAGCATTTCCATTAGAATAAATAAAATTACAAAATTTATCTCTTTTTTTTATTTTTTCTTTATGAACATTCAAAGATAATTTAAAAAACTTTTTATAGGAAAATAATGCATATAATGGTAATCTCAAGTATCTTTTTTCAAATTCTAAATGTGAAAATCCTATTGCATAATCATATAAATTAAAATCTGGCACAATGTTTTCCCCTGTAAAAAAGATTTTTATACAATTGTATTCAAGATTTTTTTTACCAAATACCGAACAAAATAAAAAATCTGGTTCATCACTTACTTCTATTTCATATTTTTTGGATAATATTTTATAAAAGTCACTTTCCATAATATTAAATTGTTTTACAAAATCTACAAAATTTATTTTTATTTTTTTCATATAATATTTTACTTCCTCTTTAATTTTACTAATCTCTTAAAATTTTTATTTCCTAAAAACTGATTTATAATTTAGAAAAAATTCCCTTACTTTTCAGTATTATAACAAACTTTACTATTTTTAATAAAAGTTCTACATATTGTAACCTAGTTCACTTTAGTGTTTATATCATTTTTATCTTACTTTCTTAAATTTTTTTCTTATTAGCACCAACTACTTTTTTATTTTTACCCTACTCACTTTTACTATTAAAACATTTCATTTCTATCAATTCCAATTTTATATCTAAAATATCAGCAATAGCATAGTTAGACTAAAATTTAACAAGATTTTATCTAGAAATTTAATTTTATTTTAATGATAAATCTACATCAACAACTATTTTATATTTTTCGTCTAATACAAATTTGTCATGTACTTTCTTTTATTTTTAATTTCTTGTATCCTTAATTTCAAGTTCATTCTTATTCTTCTTCTTAAAACTTTAAAGCTCAGTATTTTGTACTTATAGTAGTTATAATTAAAATAGTTTACTCTTCTTATTTTTATTATTTTTTTATTTTTTAAAAGATAAATTAATCGTTTCCTTAATATACTTTTTTCATAATTCCCCAATTTTAAGTCTAAAAATACTTTAAAAAAAATCCTTTCTATTTCTCTAAAATCTATTTCATAATCTATTAATCCCTTCCAATACATAATTTCTAATTTAAGCCATAATATTTCTTTAGAATTCATCTTATTTTTATTATTCTCTAAAAAATTTTCTATCATTTCATAAATTTTAACATAAGAATTTTGCTTTCTATTCTGAAATATCTTATTTTCTATATTATTTTTTTTAGTTTGAGTCATTATACTTTCTGGCCTATTTATTCTATAGTTATAATATACTTCAGGCAAATATTCTATATTTTTAGCATAATAAAGTGTTTGAATATTCCAAAATACATCTTCATATAATGTATTAAAAAATACTATCTTATTTTCTTTTAAAAAATTTTTTTTATATAATTTATTACAAGCTTCTGTTGAATGCCATAAAAAAAGATGTTTATTCTCTATACTGATATTTTGAAACTCTTCATCCACAATACGCCTTTTCAATTCTTTTGTCATCTCATCATATTCTTTAAAATTATATATAATTATGTCTCCTTTTTTTTTAGAAATCAACTTTTCAAATACATCTAATTCCAACCAATCATCACTATCTACAAAAGAAATATATTCCCCTCTTGCCTCTTCCATTCCTTTATTTCTTGCTGAAGCTACTCCCTCATTTTCTTTATTTATCACTCTTATTCTCTTATCTACTAAATATTCTTCCACTATCTTCATTGAATTATCTTGTGTTCCATCATTTACTACTATTATCTCTAAATTTTTATATGTTTGATTTATTACAGATTCTAAGCACTGCCTTATATATTTCTCTACATTATATATTGGTATTATTACACTTATTTTTATATTATCCACTATCATTTATTTTCCCTCTCTAGATTAAACTTCCAAGATTATATACTTTTACTAATAACTATATATTTTATTTCTATACATTATTAAAATCTACTTCTATCATTTTTAAATATTTTTACTTCTTTTTAAAGTTTTCTACTCAAAACTTTTCTCAAATTAAAAATATTTATAATTCCATTGCTCCAATAAAACTTATTAAATATTCTAAATTTACTAAACTCCTTTTGAAGTATAATATTTCTAATTTCATTCTTTATTACAACTTTTTCTATCTCATTCAATTTTTCTATTTTAAATTTTTTTAAATTTTCTTCAAATTCATAAATCTCTTCTCTTGAAACTTTTTCTTTTTTCTTCTTAGCTATAAAATTTTTTAAATTTCTTTCTCTTAAATAAAATCTAAATTTTATAAATAAACTAAATTCTTCCTTTAAAGACTCTTTTAAACTCTCTACAACCATTTCTAAACTTTGTATTGAAAATTCTAACTTCTCATTTTTTTTAGAGTTATTCATTATACTGTTTTCCCTATTAACTCTATAATTATATAAATACTCATTTATATATTTTACTTTGGGTGAATTCATATAACATTTGAATGTAAATTCTTCATCTTCATGAATTATCCCCTCCAAAAAAATCAATTTTTTTTCTTTTAAAAATGAATATCTATACAATTTATTCCAAACCATTATTTCTGTAAATTTATTAAAAAAATATTCTCCTTTTCTGATTATATTTTCTTCTAATAGTTCTTTATTTTTTTTCTTTATTTTTTGTATTTCATCCCAATAAAAAAAATTAGTTCCTACTATATCTACACTTTTAGAATTTTTTACTAATATTTCAATAGTATTTAACTCTATCCAGTCATCGCTATCTACAAAAAAAATATATTTTCCTGTAGCTTCTTCCATTCCTCTATTTCTTGCTGAAGATAATCCACCATTTTCTTTATTTATTATTTTTATTCTCTTATCTGATAAATATTCTTCTACTATTTTCATTGAATTATCTTTTGTTCCATCATTTACTACTATTATTTCTAAATTTTTATATGTTTGATTTATTACAGATTCTAAACATTGTCTTATATATTTTTCTACTCCATATACTGGTATTATCACACTTGTTTTAGGTTGATACTTTTCCATTTTTCCCTCTTAATTTTTTATATATTTTTTTAATCTCTTTCTAAAAAAATTCCAGTCAAATATTCTATTTTTTAAATAAAATATATCATAATAGTTTATCCCTACTATTTTTTGTGTATCTCTACTCTTCAATAAATTTTTCAATCTTCTAATTATTATTTTTTCTTCTATCAGATTGTTATTTGCTTTTAGATATCTTTTCAAGTAATTATCTAGCTTTCCAAAAAATAACTCTCCATTTAATTTTATTCTCCAATTCTCACGCTCTATTCTCACATATATTTCTTGTCCTAATGAGAAATTTTTCTCATTTACCTTTATATATTTATCCATATTTTTTAAGATTAACTCATATGACTTCTTTCTGTATTCTAAAATCTTTTTATCTACTTTTTTTTCTAAACTCATTCTATTATCTTTTCTATTTATTCTATAATTATAGAAAGCTTCATTTACTCCCTTTATTTTAGAAGTTCTATATGTAGTTTCTACTTTCCACCAAAAATCTTCATGTAAAATCTCTAAAAATTTAAAGTTATTCTTTTTTATATACTCTGTTCTATAAAGTTTTATACAACACATATCTTCTAATTCAGAATATAGATATGTATATTCCTGCGATAATTTTAATATTTCTTTCATGTTTATATAATTTTTCTTAAGTATTTTTTGAGTTTCATCATCTACTCTATTATAATTAAAAACTATTATATCTTCATCTACTATTATTTCAACTAATTTTTCATATGTATTTAATTCTAGCCAATCATCACTATCTACAAAAGATATATACTCTCCTGTTGCCTCATCTATTCCTCTATTTCTCGCTGAAGCAATTCCTCCATTTTCTTTATTTATTACTTTGATCCTTTCATCAGATAAATATTCTTCTACTATCTTCATAGAATTATCTTTTGTCCCATCATTTACTACTATTATTTCTAAATTTTTATATGTTTGATTTATTATTGACTCTAAACATTGCCTTATATATTTTTCTACATTATATACTGGAACTATTACACTTACTTTTATATTTTTTTCCATATTCCCTTATCTCCAATACTATTAAAAAATATTTTTTATTTTTTTCTTTATTCTATTTCTAACTAAATTAAGATTTACTATTCCATTTTTCCAATAAAAACCATCAAATAGATTTAATCCAGATATTTTTATTACATTCTTACTTTTCAATGTTTCATTTACTTTTTTTAATAAAATTTTAGTTGCAAGTTTATCATTATTTTCTTTTTTAAAATATTCTCTCAAATATTTATCTATCTCTTCAAAATTTAAATTTCTTTCTAATTTAGCTCTCCAGTTCTCTCTTTCTGAAAGTATATATACTAATTTTCCTGCTGAATAATCTTTTTTATTATTCTCTATAAATTTTGTCATATCCTCTAAAATAGTATTATATGCTTTTTCTTGACGTTTAATATACTCTACATCATTATTTTTTCTATTTTGCATAATACTACCTTTTCTATTTATTCTATAATTATAAAACGATTCATTTAATAATTTTATATTTGTTGTAGAATAAATAATTTGAATATTCCAAAATACATCTTCATATAAAATTTCTAAAAATTTAAAATTATTTTTTCTTACATATTCTGTTTTATAAAGTTTATTCCAACAACTATGAGCAATTTTAGCATATAAATATCTAAAATTTTCTTGTAATTCTATCATCTCATTATCTTTTATATGTTTACTTTCTATTACCTCTCCTGTACTATCTTCTACCCTTGAATGATTAAAAATTATTACATCTTCATTAGTCAGATTTTTTATTAATCTTTCATATGTATCTAATTCTATCCAGTCATCACTATCTACAAATGAAATATATTCTCCTGTTACCTCTTCCATCCCTTTATTTCTTGCTGAAGATAATCCACCATTTTCTTTATTTATTATCTTTATCCTTTTATCTGATAAATATTTCTCTACTACTCTCATTGAGTTATCTTTTGTTCCATCATTTACGATTATTATCTCAAGATTTTTATATGTCTGATTTACAATTGAATCCAAACATTGTCCTATATATTTATCCACATTATATACTGGTATTATTACACTTATCTTTATATTTTCCATCCTTTTTTCCTTAGCTCCTTTTTTTTCTTCTTAAATTTTTCCATTAATTTGTTTCTTTTTATCTTTTTTAAACTTTTAGCTAAAAAATAAGATATCTTACCAGAACTAAAATCATAATTTTTTTCAACTTCAAAACCTTTTTCTATTGTTAGAATATCTTCTTTAAATGTCAAAATATCATACCAACGCTTAAAATATATATTTTTTTCTTCTTTAGCTTGAGAATCCAATATTCTCATCATTCCATTTTTATCTTTTAAAAAATTTGAGGTATTTAAATCTCCATGGTAAATATTATTTTTATGTAATTTTTTAGTTATCTCCATTACTTCCTTTATCTCTTCAAGACTATCTAAAATTTTTCCATCTATATACTCCATTATAATAAAACTTTCTACTATCATTCTATTTTTTCTTTTTACTATAGCACCATATACATCTACAAATTCTATTATTCCTTTTTCTCTTGCTTTATTTATGTTTATTAAAGTATTTAAAGCTTCTCCATTTTTAAATAAAGTCATAAATTTTCTTTGAGGAATTATATTTTCTGCTTTAGGAGATTTTAATATATATTTCTCTTCATCTATATTTATTACAACTACATAATTTCGTACTGTATCCTTTAAAATTTTTTCTATTTTGTAGTTCTTATCTATTATTTTTTTTATGATATTCTCATATTTTTTTAAGAAAAAATATCCTTTATATCCTTTATAATTTATATTTTCCATCTAAAATCTCCATCTTTTCTAATGTTTCTTCTATTTTTTTTATTACTTCTTTCTTATCTATTATTTTTAAATTTTCTTCCTTTTTACCTATTATTATTGAACTTATATCTGATTTTGGTGCAAATACAATTAAAGCATCCCTATCTTCCGGATAGACAGCAACAATTGGTATATTATATGCAGAAGCTATGTGGACTACTCCAGTATCTACACTAAATAACATGTCTGTATATTTTATAATAGCTGCTGCTTCCAATATATTATCAGTTTTAGGTAAAACAATTACATTTTCCAAATTTAATTTTTCTAAGTTTACTTTAGTTTTTTCATAAATCTTTGGTATTGTTAAAATATATAATTTTATTTTAGCACTTATTTTAGGAATAGTCTTTATAAAATAATCTATATCACTTTTAGTTAAACTTTTACTTTCTGAACTTCCTAAAAAATTAAAAATTATATTAATTTTACTATTATCAAAATAATTTCTATATTTTTCCTCTAACTCTCCTAAATATAGTTCATATTTTCTATTTAAATTATCAATACAAAAATTATCAAGTGCTCTCATATGAATATCAACTAAATGATCATCTTCCCTTTCTATTATATATCTATCAAATAATGTTAATTCGTCCTTTTTTATTCCATATTTTTCCACTCTATAGCTTCCAATTATATATCTTGGGTTTAAAATTCTCATTCCTAACAAATGGCTTAAACGAATATTATCACTAAAATCAAAGTATAAATCATATTGTATTTTAGATTTCCTTATTTCAATCCAACTTTGTAGTGTTTTTAAGATTTTAAAAATTTTTATTTTACTATCATTATCCAATATCCATATTTTATTTACTCTTGGATGATTCCATAATAAAGAATCACATCCTTTTTTTACTCTGACATCAATTTTTATATTTTTATCTAACTCTGCTAATGCTTTTATTAATGGAGTAATTGTCATTAAATCTCCAACTCTTCCTCCATCTATAAGTATTTTTTTTATATTTTCTGTCTTAAATTTTTCCTGTTCTTTATTCCCTAATAATCTTATAAAAAAACTTCTTATATTCATATTTTTCTCCACTAATATTTCAGCTCTTTCTCCAACTCTCTCATATCAAAATTATTTATATCATCATCTTTATTCTCTTTTGAAAAAATTTGAATAGCCTTATCTGAATTTGGTCCCCACAATACACCATTGTTTCCTATAACATCTTCTCTATATATAGCTATCACTTTTTTATCTAACCCTACTCCTATATGTACAATAGAAGTATCTGGAGATATTATCATTTCACAATTTTTTATCAAAGCTATTACTTCTTGTATTCCAGCTAATTCTATATAGTGCACTCTTTTATCTTTTATCTTTTCTTTTATCTCTAATATCTCTTTTTTATTTTCTCCATGTCCCAACAAATATAATTCATTTTCTCTATATTTCAAAAGAATTTCTATAATCTTTTCTATATTTTTTCTATTAAAATTTCTATGTTTACTTGCAGTATATGGATTTAATATAACTCTTTTCTTTTCATTCGGATTTACTATTCCTTCTTCTTCTAGTATTTTTCCCTTTACACTTTTTATAGCCTCATCTGATATCTGTATATCATAATTACTTTGTATCTCTTTTATTCCTAATACTTCTAAAATATTTATAAATCTTTTAGTTATATGAGAATTTTTTTCTTCTGGTACACTTATATCAAATAATTGCCACCCCTCTTTATCTACTCCCAAATTTATTTTACAGCCACACTTATTAATAAACATTATCTGTTTTTCTCTTAAGATAGTAGAAGTATCTATTAATAAATCATATTTTTCTTTAGCTATCTCATTAGCTAGATTTTTTAAATAACTGCTATCTTTTTTATATTCATAAATTTTATCAACATAATGGTTATCTTTTATAATGTCAGTAGCACCTTTTCTTGTTACTACTCCTATTTTAATATTAGGATATTGTTTTTTTAGCTCTCGATAAATAAAACTACTTACAACCATATCCCCTATTTTTCCATCATCTCTCATTATTATAATAGAGTCTATTCCATTTTTTTCTATTAGATCCTCTTTAATTATCTTCACTTTTTCTTTTTTATCCCATAATAACCTAGCTATTTTTACTTTTTGATTTCTTAAAAAATTTTGAAATACTCTATTTATTTTCCTAATCATAGATTTCCTTTCTAAACTTCCAACATTTTCAAGATTTTTAATACAGATTTACTCATTTTAAATTATACCAAATTTTTATTAAATTTTATACACCATTTTTCAAATTTATATGATATTATATATATTAGGAAGTAATAAGTTACAATAATGAGGTGTGGTATGAAAAAAGTTAAATTTATATACAATCCTTTTTCTGGAGAAGGAGTAGTTACAAAAAATTTAGATACAATCATTAGTAGATACCAAGCAAAAGGATATACTATCATTCCTTTTAGAATATCTACTGAGCAAAGTTTAGAAGAAGCTTTTTCTGATATAGATAGCTCTTACCATCACATCTTAGGAGCTGGTGGAGATGGAACTATCAATCAGATTATAAATTTAATAAAAGAGAAAGGTTTAGATATTCCTCTTGCTATACTTCCTGTAGGAACTGCCAATGATTTTGCAAAATATATTGGTATGCCAGTAGATATAGGAGAAGCTTGTGATAAAATTCTTTCTGGAGAGATTAGAGAGATAGATTTAGGTAAAGCTAATGACAAATACTTTATAAATGTATTTAGCTTTGGGCTTTTTACTGATATCTCACAAAAAACACCTACACACCAAAAAAATACTCTAGGAAAATTAGCTTATTATATCAATGGGATAAAAGAACTTCCATCACTAAAAAAATTAGATATCAAAGTTACATCAAATGAGTTTTCTTATGAGGGAAATGCACTTATCTTTTTTACCTTCAATGGACGTACAGCAGGAAATATAAATATATCTTACAAAAGTGAAATAAATGATGGATTACTAGATGTTATCATAGTAAAGGGAGAGAATATTCTATCTACCTTCCTTTCACTTTTTGAGTTTTTAAAATTAGAACATCTAGAAGAACCAAAGGATATTATACATTTTAAAAGTTCAGACTTTGTTGTTGAATATCTTGATTCCTCGTTAAATAGTGATATAGATGGAGAGGTTGGTCCTAAATCTCCTGTTCATATTTCTTGTATTAAAAATGGATTGAAAATCATATACTAAGAGTAAAAAAAGCTCATTTTTAAAAACTGAGTATTTTTTTACAACATACTTTATTTTTTTGCACTTTTATTGTAAAATATTATATATATTATAAATTTTTATTATTTTTTTATTTTATAGAAAAGATGCTGATAAGATTATATTAGCACAGTTTTTTTATTAAATGTTTATTAAAAGGAAAATAAATTATTTTTTTTACTTTATGTTTAAATTAAATTTAATTTTAAAAAACTTCTATATCATATTTTGATAATATAAATATCAATTATATATATTGTCAATTATTGACTTTTAACTATGGTATAAGGTATATTCATAATATGAACCATAATTACAATAATATGAGGAGGTTTTTTATGTTTGAGTACACATTTAATATGGCAGAAACTCTTGCTATTGCAGTAATCTTATTATTATTAGGAAAAGGAATTAAGAAAAGAGTTCCTATCTTAGAGAGATTTTTTATTCCAGCTCCTGTTATAGGTGGAACTCTATTTTCTATTTTTATGTTAATAGGTCACAATACTGGAACTTTTACTTTTAACTTTGACAGTATTTTAAAAGATTTTTTAATGGTTATATTCTTTACTACTATAGGATTCTCAGCTAGTTTTGAACTCCTGAAAAAAGGTGGAGTAGGAGTTGCTCTATTCTTAGCTGCTGCTACTATTTTAGTTATTATTCAAGATGTAGTTGGTGTTTTCTTAGCTAAAGCTTTTAATTTACATCCATATATTGGACTTGCTGCTGGTTCTATTCCATTGACTGGAGGACATGGAACTTCTGGAGCTTTTGGTCCTGTACTTGAAGAGGCTGGAGCAGCTGGTGCTTTTTCAGTAGCTATTGCTTCTGCTACATTTGGACTAGTTGCTGGATGTTTAATAGGTGGACCTGTAGCTAAAAGACTTCTACAAAAGTACAATTTAAAAGCTAAGACAACTGATGAAGAAACTGGAAACTCTACTATTAAGTTAGAGTCTGACAATCCTATTTCTGAAGGAACTCTCTTTGATTCTGTAGTAGTTATAGCTTTAGCAATGGGTATTGGTGCTTGTATTCCAGTATTTAGTAAGAAACTTGGATTAGTTTTACCTGCATATCTTGGACCTATGGTTATCGCTGCTATAATTAGAAATATAGCAGATGCTCAAAAGAAAACTCTACCAATGAAAGAGATCTCTATAATTGGAAGTATATCTCTATCATTGTTCTTATCTATGGCTTTGATGTCAATGAAATTATGGGAATTAGCTGCACTAGCTTTACCATTAATAGTTATCTTACTTATCCAAACTGTTATCATGGCACTTTTTGCTTACCATATAACATTTAGAATGATGGGAAAAGATTATGATGCTGCTGTTCTTGCTACTGGACATTGTGGATTTGGATTAGGAGCTACTCCTAATGCTATGGCAAATATGGAAACTTTCACATCTGTCAATGGATTTTCAGCCAAGGCTTTCTTTGTATTGCCACTAGTTGGTTCTCTATTTATAGACTTTGTGAATGCTTCTATAATTACATTCTTTATGAATATTTTTAAATAATATTATTTTATTAAGGGAGGAAGCATTTGAAATTAGAAAAACAGAGTATAGGAGTTTTTGATTCTGGGGTAGGAGGTACTACCGTTCTAAAAGAGATATTGAGTATTCTTCCCAATGAAAATATATTTTATTATGGTGATAGTAAAAATTCTCCTTACGGACAAAAAAGTGCAGAAGAGATTAGAGAATTATGTTATAAGATATTAGATTTTTTTATAGCTAATGAATGTAAAGCAGTAGTGGTGGCTTGTAATACAGCTACCGCTGCTGCTTTAGACAGTTTAAAAAATAGATACTCAATTCCTATTATTGGAGTTATTGATGCTGGAGTAAAGAGAGCTTTAAAAGTTTCAAGCAATAATAAGATAAATATTTTAGCTACACCTTTTACAGTTTCATCTAAAGCCTATATTACAAAATTTAATAAAATTTCTAAAAATATCTCTGTAACTCAAGAGGGATGCCCAGAATTTTGTACTATGATAGAAACAGGTTGGGAAACACACAAAGATAGATATGAGCTTCTTAAAAATCATATTGATAATCTTTCAAAGGAGGCTGATACTCTTATTTTAGGATGTACTCACTACCCTATTATTAGAGAAGATATTGAAAAATATTTTTCTGGTAAGATTGTAGATCCAGCTAGAGAAACAGCTTTAGAGCTATATTCTTTACTAAAGTTAAGTGATAGTCTAAATACCTCTGATAAAAAAGGAAGAGTTGATTTCTTTGTAAGTGGTAATAAAGAAAGATTTAAAAAGATAGCAGAAAAGTTTTTAGGATTTGAGATAAAAAATATATATTCAGTATAAAATAAAAAGAGGTTATTTCAATTTAAGAAATTTACTAGGAGAGAGAATAACATTCAAGAATGACGAAGATTGAGGAGAATAAATAGAGCAAGTCAGCGAAATCGAACGCTAAAAAACACAACTGTTTGAGTGAAACGAGTTTTGTGTTTTTAGTGAG
>OGNW01000707.1_pt1 | contig 25226 bp, 17 predicted proteins | sample 1573591 | NCBI WGS metagenome assembly OGNW01 (sample SAMEA2581894, study PRJEB24529) | metagenome | biome: Human gut stool | place: China | collected 2011
CTGGAAGTAGCTATTTTAACTAGTTTCAGCTATTCTAGCTCCTATTCCCACTCTACAAATATAGGTTTTTATGCCTTTCTAAGCCTTTAAAATTGGGACTTCTATTTTATAAGAAATTTATTTTTTCATATATTTTATAGGTTTTTTAATTTTTTACGGCCATTTTGCGGCCAACTATATTTTTTACAAACTAGAAAAATACTGAACTCTGAGAGATTAAATTTTAATTCTAGTATCTATTTTTTTAGTCTACATATTTAAACTCTACTCTTTTTCCTTCAAAAACTATTGCAATTTTTACTATATCCTTTATTCCATTTTTTTCTAAATCTGCTTCATAATAAGTTTCTATCAGTTGCTTTTTAGCTTCCTCTAACTTTTTCTCTATGCTTTCTCCCTTTTTTACAGCTTTTAACTCCATAATGTACCCTGTCTTAGTCTTATTCAAAGGTCTTAATACAATATCAGGTTACCATATCCACTCTCTTGGTTAGAATTTACTATGTAATCACTTCTCATACTTGTGAAAAATCCTAGTAAGAACATATGATAAGGATTCTCGTATGGAGAACTGATATCATAGGAGCTAAGATATTGAGCTATAAGTTTACTAAAAGCTTTTTCAAATCCTTTTAAATCCCTATCTATTAAAGAAAATTTAACATCATCAATATCTATACTATCCTTAAAAATTATCTCAATAAAGGTATTATGAAAGAAAGAGATAATCTCTTTATTAGGTATTCTAATTGTAAAAACATTATCAGCTATCTCTTTTTTTATTGTCAAATAACCAGAGTACAACATTAACGAAAAAATCTCATTGGCATTTAAATTACTATGTACCTCTACATTTGGATTTATTCTTACTCTTATCTCCTCTTGATTAAATAATTTTTCTAAGCTATCAAAGATATCTCTACCACTCTTTCTCAATATCTCTCTAATCAGATAGTTAGATGAGGTGTTTACCCAAAATAGTTTTAATTCCTTTGTTCTTACAAAATGTAAAATACTCCAAGGATTATATACTTGTACTTTTCCAAATGTATAACCATTATACCACTCTTTAACATTATCAATCTTATACTCTATTTCATAGTACTTTAACATATTCTCAACTTCATCTTCTAAAAGTCCAAAATATTGGCTATATTCATTTTCTAAAATTGTATTGGAATAAAAATTATTCAAATCTGAAAATATCCCAGCTTGAGCCACTCTAATTATTCCAGTAAGTACTCCCATCTGTAAATTAACATTAGATTTTAAGGCTCCACCATAGAAAGTTTTAAAAAATTGTAAAGCCTCATTATAATATCCAAACTCATGGGTAGTAAGTAGTGGTGTATCATACTCATCTATCAAAAGAATAACTTTTTGTTGATAATATTTACTTAAACAATTTATCAAAAATTTTAAAGAGTTACTATAATCCTCATCTTTCCTCTTCCAAAAATTATCAAAAATCTCAATATCTCTCTCATTTAAGTTCTCTCTTAAATACTCATACTGATTAAATAAGTCTGAAATTAAAGTTTTTATTTGAGTATACATGCTCTCAATATTATTTCCTTTAATCTCCTTTAAAGTAAGAAATATAACTGGATATTTTCCCTGTTCCTCTATCATTGGAGAATTTTCTATATATAGCCCATCAAAAAGTTTTCTATTCTCCTCTTTCTCTCTTATATCAAAAAAATATTTCATCATAGACATATTGAGAGTTTTTCCAAACCTTCTAGGACGACAGAAAAGCTTTACAATAGCTCCATCAGCTATAATATCCTCTATTAGTTTAGATTTATCTACAAAATAGTAATTTTTTTCAATTACACTTTTAAAATCATCTATTCCTATACCTATTTTCTTTTTGTCAAACATACTCTCACCTCTCAATCTGCCTTTGATTATATTATATCATTTAAAAGAAATATTATAAATAAAAGATTTTAATACAATTTAATTATATTTATCTATATACTCTTTTTTTTCTATTTTTTTTATTCTTTCATTTAAATATTCTATTCTTTCTTCAAGATATTTTTTATGTTTAATAAATTTTATTCCTCTTATATTTTTTATATTTTCTAATAATTTATCATAAACTTCCATATCTTTCTTTAAAAGAGGAATTTCACTTCCACTTCCTATTCTCGTTCTAGGTTCTATATCTAATGCTTTGAAATTTTCTATATTATTATTTTTATCAATAAAATATAATAGAGATTCTATTTTAGTTTCTGTATCCAATTGACAAATACCTTCAAACAAAAATATCATTTTATCTTCATTCATACAGTTTTTGTCTATAATATGTTTAATCCAAATTTTTACTCTTTCATTATTACTCATAAATGTTGAAGGAAATTTATATAAGAAGTTTCTATTTTTTAGACTATATTCAAATATAAAATCAAAAATTTCTAAATAATTCTCTTTACTCCAACATATTTTTAATTTCCTATTTTCAATATGATAATCTCTATTCTCTTTTAAAATTTCTAAATATCTTGTTAAATAACTAAAATCTTTATCTAGAAATTCTTTAAAAAATCTTCCATCATAATCATCTTCTTCTAAAAGAAAATATACATTCTTTAATAATTCTAAATCTTCTTTATAGAAGTTTAGTAATTCTTGTGGAGAATTACAATGATGGTTAAATAAAACTCTAAGCCATCTCTTCATTATTCTTAGGTCATTTTTATTATATAAGACTTTTGTAACTTGAACATATATATTATTATCAACTAAATAAAATTTTTTTAAGATATTTATATTTCTATAACATATAAACTCATTATCATCAAGAACAAATTTTAATAATTGTTCTTGATAAAAAGCATTTATATTTTCTTTAGGTAATAGTTCAAAAAATATAAACTTCCAGTTATTTTTAATGTTATCTACAACTTTAGCATTTTCAATGATTCTATATGTCTCATCTATTCCAGCTTTTTCAATTATCTTGAGGACTAGTGTTTCTGGATAAAAATTTATACTTTTATTCAATTCATTACAATAAAAAAATATCTTCTTTAAATTTTCTATATCTGTATAAAAATTTCCAATAAAATACTCTAAGCCTGCTATAATCTCTCCTTTTTCACTAATAGAAAAGATAATTATATTATCAAATACTTCTTCTAGAGATACTTCTTTAGAAAATTCTTCTATTAACTTTTTTTCGTTTTCATCATCTACACCAAATTTAATATTTTCTTTTGAAAATATTCTAAAAATTTTTATTTTAACTTCTTTTAAGCTTTCATCTATTTTCTTACTATGAATTTCATATCTTTCATTTAAATTTAAATAAATTTTAACTGTCCTAATTTTATCAAACTCTTCTAATATTTCTAAAAGTTGTACTATATAGATTTTATCTATTTCTATAACTTCTGTATGCTCTTTTCCTTTAAAATAATAACCAAGACTTTCTAATATAGAAAAGCCATACTCTTTTTCTTCAAAATTAATATTTTTTAATAATAATTCCCATATCTTTCCTCTGTATATTCCCATATTAGGTATATTTAATAAAGATATGTTATATAAAGTTGCATATCCATTATTATCTTCTGCTTCTGAAAAATTTATCTTTAAAAAATACTCTGCTAATTTATAAAATAATATTCTGATTTCTTTTTTATCCATATATGTGGAAATTATATTAAATAAAGCTATTTGAGTATTATATTTCTCATCAAATGAATATCTAGTTATTCCATAATTTCTTTCTATAAGTTTATATCCTTCTTCTATTAAATCTTTTCTTTTTATAAGATATTCAAATAAAACTTCTAAAACTTCTTCTAAATTCTGAGTTTGTTTATTATCAGGAAATAATTGTAAAATATTATCATTAACCTTTCTATTAAATTTTAAATCTAGAGTGCCTAACTCTCTATTTTCACTTTTTTCTACTTTTTCATAAATATAAGTTAAAGCTTTGGTTTCATTTAAAGAATAAAAAACTTTTACAAAATCATCTAATAAATAATTACTATCTTCTTCATATTCATTCCAAACAATATTAACATTTTGCTTTATATATTCTAAAGTTTCTTTGCTTGAATATAAATTAGTAAACATATTTAACATTCTTATTAAATATCTTCTAAAATTTTCAAATCCATACTTTATTATTAAATTTAACTTTATAAACTTTTCTTTTATAAAAACTTTATATAAAAGATAATTAGCAAAACATTGGTCTAATACCCTCACTGCATTCTCATGTTTTATCTCAATATATTCAAATTCTTCCAATTTCCTTATATTTTCTAAAAATTCTTCCTTAGTTAAATTACAAATTTTCAATATTTCATCTAAAATTTTATTATCAACTTCTATTGCTCCAAAAATGGAAATTAAACTTCCTGTAATATATAATTTTTCATCTAACTTAATAGACATCAGACCATAGTAAGACTCATAAATCTCTTCAACATTATGGATTGCTTCTAAATTATTCTTCTCTTTAGCAATTTTTCCTGCCATATAGGCTATTCTAACATTTCCTTTTGAAAGTTTTAATATTTGCTCTATATATTTAGGATTTAAAATTCCCATATTTTCCTTTAAAAATTCTGTAAGTTCCTTATCATCAAATCCTAAAATTTCTTTTTCATAAATTTCATTAGTATATTTTTTTATATTTTTACTTACTTCATCTCTTACATAATTTCTTACTGTTATTACTATTTTTATATTGCTCTTATTTAATAATTCTAATATTAATTCTAGTTGCTTTAATTCATTTCCATCATCTATAAAAAGAATATATTTAGTATCTTGATGTATATATTTTATTATATCTTCACTAATTTCTAAGTTTTTGCTTCTTATACAAAATAATTCATATCCATACTTTTCTTTATATTCATTTACTACTTCAAGAGCTAATTTTGTTTTTCCTACTCCTGCTTGCCCTGATAGAATAACAACATTATTGCTATTTATAGCTTCTATTATCTCATTTTTCTCTGACTCTCTAAAAAGAAATTTTATAGAAAGAGGAGCTAACATTTTATTTGAATCATATTCTTTAATAAAATCTTTACTATTCATAATTTGGCCTGTATCTAGAGAAATTCCTAAATACTCTTTTGCTATTATTGGATAGTCAAAATAAATATCATGGGCTATTGTATTTATAGAGTATATTTCTAATTTAATATCTTCTTTTTCACATATCTCTTTTAATTTTTTATCTTCCCCAGCACTCAACCTTGAAGAATTATAGCAATATAAAATTTCATCTATATTTTTTATCTCTAATCCTGTTTTTTTAGAATCTAAACATTTTTCTATATCTTCTTTTATTTTATCAAATATTTTATCTTGTGCTGTAGTATATTGAACTAAGGCATATTTCCCATTTGGTTTTAAAAAATAAGTATCTGGTGTTCCTTTTGCTGTTTTCATTGTTCCAGCTTGCTTTCCATATTCAGTAAAATTTCTATATCCAGTTTTTCTAAAAAGATAAGTATCACATAATGCTTGAAAAGTCCCACCTTCTAATTTTAATATTTTTGCTTCTACATCTGCTAATATAGACATGTCCCTCCCCCTTAACTGTTAATCATAGAAAGATAGAAAAAAGTTGGTAAATACATCTCCTTGTAATTTTCTTCAAAAATATCTCCTATCAAACTTAAGTGTTCCCACAAAGAATGTAATTCTTGAGTTAAAATAGCTTCTTTATAGGAAACTTCTCCAATATAATATGTAGCTTCATAAATTGGACTTTCAATATCTTTACCATTTTTTAAAGCATTTTCTAATATTTTTTCTATTTTAATTATCTAGGAATTTCAGAAGGAAGATAATTCTTTAAGGCTTCTACAAATTCTTGATTAGCCTCTTTATTATTATTTAAAAATTTTAAAATACGAGGACAATACTCTTCATTTTTTATTCCCCAAAACTGCCCAATAGATTTTACTAATTTTTTTTCATTAAATAATTTTAAAACTTCTCTATAATTATTACTTTCAGAAGCTTTTTTAAATTTAGCTTTTTCTTCATCAAAATTAAAACTTTCAATACTCTTTTTTATTTCAATTTCTAAATCCTTTTGTTTAATTTCATTGATATCTATGGTTGATAATCTATATTTTATTTCTGCTATACTCTTTTTAGAAACCTGTCCGTCTAACTGCTTTTCAAATCTTTCTTTTATAATATGTTTTTTTATTTCATTTAATTTCTCTTTAGTTCCTACTATATCTTCTCCCATAAATTTACAAAACGCTTCTATAAGTTCTTCTACTAAAAATAAATTTTCTACTTCCGCTACTTCAAGAGTAAAAATGTTATCATTCTTATATTTATTAATTTCATACTCTGAACGAAAATCTCTATCTATAATACCATATACCTCACAATGATGTAATAATGGGCTTTTTCTAAATATTTTTGTTCTCCAAATAACTTGTTCACAACTTCCACAAGGAATAATATAATAATTAGGATATAATTTTACATATAGTTGAGTATCATAACTATCTTTTTCTCCCTCTACAAATAATATATTTTTTCTGCTTCCTAAAATTTCTAAAAGCAACTCTTCTGGTAATTCATTATCTTTAATTTCTTCCAATTTCCAATTTTTTCCATCATATTCTTTAACCCATATTTTATCAGAATTACTATGTAAGGCAGCAAACTCTGTATCATGTGTAATATAGATAAAAAGACAATCTTCTCTCATTTTTTCTAATGATTTCCATAAGCTATTCATAATAGAAGGATGTAAATGGAGTTCTGGTTCATCTATTATTAAAATTTTATCTTTTGGTACAGTCAATACTTGAGAAGCAAGATATAAAACAGAACGTTCTCCATCACTCATCTCTGTAGATGAATATTCTTCATCTTTCAATTTTGTGTAAAACTTAGAATCCCTTAATATAATTTCCCTATGTGGAAAAACTACATCCCATACATTTTTTAAATTATCTACTACAGTAATTGGACTCTGTAGCTGTTCTCCATTTTCTTTTTCTATATTCTTATATTTATCTATAAACTCATCATTTTGATTATTTTTTAAAGCAATTAAAGCTGCAAGAACATACTCAAAATCATCAATTAACTTAGTTGTTAACTTTCCCCATTCCCAACGATAACTTTTATCCAAAGAAGTAGAATTTCCATAAAAAACTAAATTTTCTGCCTCTTCATAACTTTTTAATTGAATATTTTTATCAAAACTTAATTTTCTTTGAGCTCCTATCCTATGAACTTTTTCTAAATCTTGTTGTTCTATCCAAGCTCCTAATTTACTCTTTCCAGAACCGTTTGCACCTATAATAATAACTGAATTATTTTCAGTTTCTTTATCTATTTTTTCTCCTCTTTCATCTGGTAACCAATAATTCATTTTTTCTTCTTTTTTCATTTTATTCCCCTTTAAAACCAACCTGTCCATTCATAAGTAATGGTAATAAGAAATCTCTAAGAGAAGTTAATTCTTGATTTTCCCTTCTATTTTTTACAATTTTCATTAATGTATTATCTAATATTTCTCTTAATTTTTTAGTTTTTGGAACAAGTATTTTTAGTTCTTTTAAATCTTTATCAGATAAATGTCCAACAGTAGAACCTCCAGCTCTTTCTTCCTTTGCTTTTATATATGGAGCTATATTATATTTTACTTGAATAATGGAAACATTAGAGGTATCTTTTGTTCTTAGTCTTACACTTCGTTGGTTTAAATATGAAGTATTATCTATCCAATAATTCATATGAAAATTTCCGTCCATTCCTATTAAAAGGTCTTGCTCATTTAACCGATATTTTTCATCAACATTTTCATTAGAATATGTAGATGTTGTATTAGTCAATATATCACGTATACGAATAACTGGGATATCTGTTTTTACATCAGTAAATTTATCTGTAGCAAAAGGAAAACCATATTGTACGGAAAGTTCGTCAAAAATACTTTTAACTTCCCAGCCCTCTGGTATCTCTCTCTTCAACTCATCATTCCAAACCATTTTTCCACCAGATGATTTATAAGGTTTTCCCTCTTCATTTGGAAACTCAAACTGTAAAAACCAATAATCATATATAGTTTTTGCCATAGCTTCTAATTCAGAATTTATTTTATTATTAATTTCTATTTTTTTATCAATATTTGAATATAGCTCTCCTATTTTTTTTTGAATTCCTATATTAAATAAAGGGATTTTTAAAGAATTTAAACTTTCTAAACTTAAGCTATATCTTTGACCACTTCCACTAGCTTGGTTTTCAAAATATTTTTTGGCTAATTTCGAGTGTAAAAATACATTTAAAAATTTCCCATTAAGATATTCTGTATTTGGAGTAATTAGTGCACAATGATAACCTAATAATGTATCATTAAAATTTTTACTAATATAGGCTGATATTCCTATATCATCTTTTTTCTCACTATCTTTAGTTATAGCTACTTGTCCCTTTCTTAAAATGAATTTCTCAATTTCTTTTTCTTTAGCAGTAGCAAGCATAAAGCTTTTACTATTTTCTAATGTAATCGCCCAATTTTTATATACATCTGTATAATTACATAATGTTATTTCTTTTTCATCTGAATTATATTTTTTATCAACATTACTTATAACTATTTCAGCTACTTCTCTTAACTTTACTAACTTATTCATACTTTAACTCTCCTAATCCCTTTAATATCTCATCTTCAAGAGATTTTCCCTCTTCAAAATATTTTTGAAGATTAGAGGTAAAAGTTGACATTTTTTCATTAAACTCCTCTTGAGTAAGTTCTACATACTCTATCTTTATTTCAAAATATTGACCAGCAGATAGTGAATAGTTCTTTTCTTTTATCTCATCATAAGTTACAGCTACTGAAAAATCATCCTCAGCCACCTTATTTTTAAATGTATCTATAATCTTTGTTATCTCATCTTCTCTAAGTCTTATCTTTTTGTTCTTTCCATCTTGATACTCTTCTCCCAATTTAGAAGCATCTATTAATATTACTTTATCAGCTTTTTTTGAATCATCAAAAAATAACACAGATACATTTGTACCAGTATTAGCAAATATATTTGACGGCATACTGATAGCTCCATAGATAATTTTCTCATCTACTATTTTCTTTAATATCTTATTCTCTACTCCACTTTTAGCAGTTAAAAATCCAGTAGGAACAACAATAGCTCCCTTTCCACTACCTTTTTTCAATGAGTTTATAACATGTTGAATAAAGCATGTATAAATTGCCATTGACTCTTTTTTATTCTTAGGTATATTTGGAACACCTGCCCAAAATCTAACTGGCATACTTGCTATTCTTTCTCTTGTATCTGAGAAATCCATTTTAAATGGTGGGTTTGAAACTATAAAGTCAAACTCTCTTAATTTAGTTCCATCATCACTTTTATGATATGGATTTACTAAAGTATCTCCTTGAATTGCATGGTCTAATGATAACACTAATCCATTTAAAATTAGATTTAACTTTAACATCTTATTACTTCTTTGAGATATATCTTGAGCATAGATAGTACACTTATCCTCTCCTATCTCATGTGATAGAGCCATTAATAGAGTTCCTGTTCCTGCACTTGGGTCATATACCTCTATATTATGTAGATTTTTACTATCTCCTACTAGAAGTTTTGCCATTATTGTGGCTATTGCATGTGGAGTATAGTATTCAGCATATTTTCCCCCACCAGCTGTATTATAGTCTTTTATTAAATATTCAAAGATTGTAGCAAAGAAATCATAGTGTTTTTCAAAAGCTTCTTCAAAAGAAAATCCAACTAATTTATCTACTAAAGCTCTTGCAAAATTAGCTCTCTCATTTACATCAGTTACATATACAGTTAATGCTTCAAAAATAGGTATCTTTGTATTTTGAGTTGTTTGAGTTGAAAATATATCTATATTTTTTAGTGCTATATCTTTCATTGTATTATCTAAAATTATGTCAAAATCCCCTTTTGCTTGTTGATTCCATAAATTAGATATAAGGTGTTCTGGGTTTAAAATTAGAGTATCTGGGTCTAAAGTATCAAGTAAAAATCTTCTTTCCCCTTCACTCATCTCTGTATAAGCTATCTCCCATTTCTCAGCTTTTTTTATCTCATCTGATATTTTCTTTAACTCATAACCAAATTTATCATTTAAGAATTTATATAGAAATATTTGAGTAATTATCTTATACTCATTTCCATCATTTCCCATTCCATAAGTTTGACAAGTTGATTTTAACTCATCTATTAATTTTAATGTTTTCTCTCTTATCGGCATTCTCTTTTCTCCTTCTTATTTTAAAACCTATATGTTTCATTATATTGGCTTAAATATTCTTTTACAATTCTATCTCTTATAAAAATACGGTCAGAGTCATCCCCATACATTTTATAATTTTCTTTCGTTGCACTAGGGTCTGCTGTTTCAAACATATTTCCCTCATGCTCTCTAAAATTATTCATAAGGTCAGCCATTACAGCTTTTCCAAAATAAGCATCATTTTTTAAAATACTTGCTCTATCATATATTTTTGTATCTATTTTCTCTTTTAAACTTTTAAGAAATTTAAAGATTTCATCATCATATGTAGAGATTATAACAGGTCTTTTCTTATCTTCCTTTTCAATCCTATTATTCTCTTCATGAATCCTTTTATGAACTCTTACAAATTTTTTATCCCCCTTATATTTATTTAACAGGGCTCTATTCTTTCTATTTAGTTCATCTAGTTTTTTTATTACCTCTTCTATCTCTTTAGACTTTCTTTCAAACTCTTCCATAGTATCTATAACAAAACCTTTTTCCTTGAACTTTTCCATAAATGCTTCCTGTAATGTTATATACTCTGGGTCATCTTTATCTATATTACTTACAAATTTACTAATTGCTCTCTTCCATTTCTCATTTAAATCTACTCCACCAGCTATTATTTTCAACTCTTCTTCAGATATCTTTCTAAAGGAAAAAGTTATCTCTTCCATAGCTTCATTAATCAACATTTTAGTTTCTTCATTCCCATTGAAAGCCTCTTTTTGATTAATCAATGTAATATGTCTTTGAAGTTCAGACAGCATTTGAGGTAATCTTGAAATCTCTATTTTTTTAAATACCTCTTTTAGCTCATCATCTCCAAAAGTTCTAACTATATTAAAACAATCTCTTGCTTCTGTTAAAACTCTTTTTATATTTAAAAGTACTTCTTTATCCTCTATTTCGGAGATCTCCTTACTAAACTCTTCTAAATTATCAGTAGTATAGTCAAATAGAATTTGTCTTGCTTCTTTTACCTTATTGATTAAAGTTTCTTTATCCTCTAATACATGAGAAAAAATATTAGGTAATCCTCCCTCAATATCTACCTCATTAAATCTATTCAACTCTTTTAAATAAGCTTCATTAGTTTCTTCAAAATTTCTCTTTATATCTGCAAAGTCTATAACATAACCATATCTATTATCTTTGTATGGTCTATTTACTCTTGTTATTGCTTGAAGTAAGTTATGGTCTTTTAGCTTTCTACCAAAGTACAATCTCTTTAGTCTAGGAGCATCAAATCCAGTAAGTAGCATATTGAATACAATTAAAATATCAACTGTCATATTCTTTTTAAAATCTTTGACTATATTTTTTCTTGTTTCTTTGTCATCTGAATCATGTAAAATTAATCCAGCTTTTAACTTACTCTTTTTAGATGATTCCTCATTTAACTCTGCTTGTATCTCATCAAAATAAGCATATAATTTTCTAGCTTGCTCACTTGTTTCACAGATAACCATACCACCAAGGGTATTATCTCCATGTAGTGTTCTAAACTTATTTAAATCCTTTATTATATATCTAAGTAACTCTTTTACATAGTTATCATGCTCTATAATTTGGCTCTTTTTAATATCTTTCTTTTGAACTAAGATATCCAATTTGTCATAAATCTCAGCTAATCTCTCTCTATATGAAGTTTCTATATCCTCTCTTATTATCTTTAAAGTATATCCATCTTGAATTGATTTATCATAATAATAAGTATGGATATAATCTCCAAATACTTTCCAAGAAGCTCTTTCCTCTTTTAAAAGTGGTGTTCCTGTAAGAGCTATTTTTACAGCATTTTTATCTGCTTCTAATAGATTAGCTAAGAATGAACCTTTTGGATTATACCCTCTATGTGCTTCATCTATGATAAAAATTCTTTGTAAATTTGTAGCATATGGTGGTAACTCTACCTTCTCTCTATCCTCTTCAAATCTTTGGATATTTACTACTGTTATTTCATTTTGTCCAGATGAACCCTCTAAAGATTTATTTTCTCTAAACTGTTGCATAAGTTCAGCTCTTGTATTTGCTGTTTTTACACTCAATCCCCTAGCTTCAAACTCTTGACTTGATTGTTCTAACAAATCTAGTCTATCTACTATAAAATAAAATTTTGCCACTTGGTTTTTACTAGAATAATAATCTTTAAGTATATTTGTTAAATGATAAGATAAAGCTGTTTTTCCGCTTCCTTGAGTATGCCATATTATTCCTGACTTAACCCCAGCTTCTAATTTTTTTCTTAGTGCCAGAGAAGCAAATAGCTGTTGATATCTCATTATATGCTTTTCTTCAATAGATTCTATCTTACCATCAACTTCTTTTTCAAAATTTACATAAGCTATACCATATTTTAATAGGTATAGTAATCTTTCAGGACTACACATAGAAGTCAAGATTCTATTAGTAGGTGTATTTACATCAAGATTAGTTAAATATTCAGGAGCTAAGTGTAATACTTGATTATTAAAATCTGTTAAGATTTTTCTCTCAATATCTCTGTCTATTTCCTTATATGGAAAACTTTGTAAAAACTCTGGTATCTCTTCGTTTCCCTTTGTATCTTCTCTAAAACAGTTAAAGAAAGCTTTTTTCTTTGAAGCTGTACAGTAAAAAGCTCCCTGTATTGGAACTATTCCTCCCATAGCATCATATTCCATATTATTAGAAAAAATCATAAGTTGAGTTATATTTATGAATCTTCTAAATTTTTTATTAGGAAATCTTTTCTCATTCATTCTATTACTTTCAGCAATAATTCCACCATCATTATTTGGTTTTTTTACCTCTACAAATACCAAAGGAAGTCCATTTACAAACAAAGTTATATCTGGTCTAAACTCCTCTTCTCCATTCTTACAAGTAAACTCTGCTGTACAACAAAAACTATTATTTTGGATGTTCTCAAAGTCTATTAATTTAATAGGAGAAACTGAAACTAATCTTTTATAAAAACTCTTTCCTATGTCATCATTATCTAACTCTTGAACTATAGTTTTTAAAGTATCGTCAAATTTATCTTTATACTCAGGATTTAATTTTTCAAATTGCTTTTTAAATTCATCTATTAATATGTTAGTGTCTGGCTGATAATCTATATCAGCCTTAACTTCTGAAATCTTTCCTATATATTCATAACCTATTCTAGTTAAATGAACTAAAGCAGGCATTTGTACCCTTGTTGCTTCATTAAACTCACTCTTTTTTGCCATAACCCACCCCATTTAAATATCTTATCATTTCTTATTTATTTTACCATATTTTTTATGCTTTTTTAATTAAAATATGGTAATATTACTACTAAGGGGGGATTTGATGAAACATTATGAAAAATTAACTAAAAAGAGAAAAGCTTTTATCGAACAATTATATAATCTAATCAATACTCAGTTTGAAGAACAAGAGAAATTAAAAGGATTAAAACCTTTAGAAGTAATTGAAGAACTAGAAAATAATTCTGATTATATTCAGAGGATTTTTATAGATGCTCCATGGGGAATGGGAAAAACTTATTTTGCAAAATCTCTTGAAGAACTTATTAGTTATAAAAACCTTGCAAGAAGAAATTCAAAAGCAAGAGAAATAAAATTTATCACTATTAATGCTTGGGAAACTGATTACTTTTCTGATCCAATGAAATCTATTATCGGAGAGATTGTTGAGAATATTAGCCTTAGTAATAATGTTATAGAAAAAGTTGATGAATTAATTGATACAAAGCCCAAAAAAATAATGCAATTTTTTGCTAATTTTGGTTTAGACAAGATAGGAGTTAATAAAGAAAGAAAAGATGAATTAAAAGATATCTTTTTTAATTCTACATCTGTAGATATATCAAATATAAAAGAATATAGTCAATATAAAAAAACTGTAAAAAGTTTTAAAGAAGCATTATCTAGAAGTACAAGTTTAAAAGTAATACTTATAGATGAACTAGATAGATGCAAACCAAATTATGCTATTGAACTATTAGAAACTGTTAAACACTTTTTTGGAGTAAAAAATCTTATATTTATTTTCCTAGTTAATAAAAAGCAACTAAAGGAAAGTCTGGGTAAAACTGATGATAATTGTACTGAATATTTTGAAAAGTTTTTTGATATTCAATTTAAATTACCAGAGCTTGAATATGAAGATTTTATTGAGATAAAATATAATAAGTATAATGATATTAATACCTATAATATTAAGCCATATCCTCTACAAAATAATATTATTAATAACCTTACTAATGATATTAGAATAGATTATGTAGCTGATGATGTTAATTCTTTTTATGAAGCTATTTTTTTAGAAGCTTTTAAATCTAATTGTGATAGTAGTATTGTGTCTCCTAGAAATCTTATAAAATCTTTTAAAAAATTTAGGCTATTACTATCCTCTCTTTCATTAAAAGAAAAAGGATGTTATCCATTGATGATAGTATTAGTATTATATTTTATTAGAGAAGAATTTTTAATTAAAAATGATACTGAGAAGAATTTTAAAATTCTAGATTTATTTTCAAAAACTTTTTTTAACCAAAATACATTAAAAAAAGACAATAATTTTAACGATATTGAAGATAATTTTTATGAATATTTTTCAGTTAAAAAATTATTTTATGATTTTCAAGACTTTTATAAAACTCTTTATTTTATCCTTTATTATCCAAGTGGAAAAGAGTCTGTTGATAGAAAGTATTCTAATATAGTAGAATATCGTATTTATTTTTCTACCTTAGAAAAAACTCCATCAAGGCAAGTTATCTTAAGTCTAAATGATATAAATATTTCAAATAAAAATATTTTCTATTATCTATTTTATAACCAATATAATAAAATGTATTTTTATTTGGATGATAATATTTTAGAAGATATATATATATTCAAAAATCTACTATAGAAAATAAATATATTTCTTCAAATATAATGGAAATCTGGGCAAAAGATAAATATGAGTTTATTTTATTACAACAAAGTAAGGAGAATAATTAAATGAAATATATTGAATTTTATAGATTTTTAGAAAATAATACAAAAGAAAAATTAGAATTAACCTATGAAGATATTGAAAAAATTATAAATCATAAATTACCTAACTCTGCATATAAATATCAAGCTTATTTTTCAAATAGTCTTAGCCATCCTATTTCTAGAATTTGGTTGGAATTAGGTTATATTCAGACTAAATTAGAACTTGGAAAATATTTAATATTAGAAAAAATAGCTTAAAATTCTTCTCTTGATCGTTTAAGGAAGCAGGGGGAAAAAAATTCAAAAACAAAAGGAGGATTTTATTATGAGTATATTTGCTCTAAAAGTTTCAGAAGATATGAGAGATTCTATCTTCACATCACTAAAAAGAGAAGGAATAGCACGTTTTACTTGGTCTTATGTAGAGGAAGGAAATCTTTTAACTATCAAGGAACAAATAGAGAATCAAGGATGGAATAGTTTAGGTAATCATCAAAAGGAATGTTGGAAAGCTAATTTTATGTTAAATATCCAAGCTAATGATTATGTTGTATATATTAATGTTCCTACTTATGGAGAGTGTACTATTGCTAAAGTTACTAGTGGATATTTCTGGGGATGGGATAGATATAAGATGGATGGAAGCCATTGTTTACATATAGATAAAGATTCTATTCAAGTATTCAATAGAAATGATGAGGGAATACCATCTAATTTATCTAGAAGATTTAAACTTCAAGGAAAATACTGGAAAATTTATTTGGAAACTGAATTTACTAAACTAGTTGGAGATTTAAAAGAAGGACGTTTAAGTGGAAAAAATGCTACTCCTGAAAGTAGATTAACTAATTGTATCAATTCTAATGTTAAGCCATATTTAGCTAAAATTTGTGAAGAGCTACAAAAATTTCATACTGGAAAACACTTAGAAGAGTTAATTGCAAATATATTAAGGAATATTCCCAATGTTAAAAATGTACAAATTAAATCAGGTGCTTCAGATAAAGGTGGAGACATCATATTTGAATATAGAAGTGAACTAGGGGATATTTTAGGATTCGAAAAAACTGAAAAAGTAGCTATTCAAGTAAAATCATATGAAGGTACTATATCTAATACTAGAGCTATAGAAGATTTAAGAAATGTATTTAATTATGATAATGAGATTACTACTGGTATTATAATGACTACAGCAACAGTAGTAGATGATAGTTTTGATAAAAAATTAACAGATTTAGGAGAACAATTCCCTGGAAAAAATGTTTCCATTATCCATGGAAGTGATTTTGCTAGTTGGATTCTAAAATATGGATATAGTAAGGAAAATTAAATAAAACTAAAGGCTGAGTAGATTAATCTCTACCCAGTCTTTTTAATATTAAATATAAAAAGTAACATATAGAGGTATACTCTTTACATCATTTTCAAAACCAAAGTTTTTAGTTGAAATCTTAATAACATACTCTGGCTGATATTTTTTCATATAATAATCCAAGCTCTTAGATCTAGTATTATCAGCAGCTTTTACCTCTATTGGAATTATTTTCCCCTCTCTCATAATAATAAAATCTATCTCATGTGCCCCCTTTGGTGCTTTCCAATAGTATTGAGTATATTCTTTAACATTGAGTTGAATATTTACATAGTTCTCAGTCATTCCACCCTTAAAATCATTTAACTCATTTGAAAAGTATAATATATCCTCTGGTACTATCTCCTTTTTAGCACATAGAAGTCCTACATCTGATACATAGATTTTAAAAGCTTCTGTATTCTTATAGTTCTCTAAAGGTTTCATAATATCTTCTAATCCATATACCTTAGAAGTTATCCCTGAAAGTATTAACCACTCAATAGCATTTTCAAATTCAGAGAATTTTATCCTATTTTTATTAGTTTAAATTATTTTTTGTATAGTTATAAATAATTAATAATAAAATATATAAAATCTATGATAAGTTATTTTTAAAATAAACTTATTATAAATTAAAGTTTATTTAATTTATTATTTTTTTCTATAACTTTATAAATTTTATTTGATAAGTCATTAATATTAGGTTTATCTTCAAAAAATAAATTTGAACTTGGAAAATTTTTCTCCTCACTAATCTTATTAATTTTCTCTTTTTTTAATTTATCATATTTGTTAATTTCAAAAGTATCATTATTATTTTTATCTTTTTTTTCTATAACTTTATAAATTTTATTAAATATGATATTAATATTTTGTTTATCTTTAAAAAATGAACTTGAATTTATAGAATAATCAATTATGTTTTCTTTATCAATTTTATTATTTTCTTCTTTTTTTAATTTACTCCATTCATAAATTTTAAAAATATCATTATTATTTATGATTACAGATTTTTTTATTAAATTTTTTAGTTCTTTTAAACTAGATGTTATGTAAATATCTTTAAAAAAAGAATCTGATTCTATAACAGAAGCCCAAGTTTCAGCCTCTGTTTGTAAAAAATGTAATCCAAAATTTAATTTAGAATTTTCTTTTTTTAGTTTATTAATAACTTTAATCACTTCTTGGGTCTTATTTTCAGTATCTTGTATATGATAACCTATTCTTTTCCCACAAGAATAGTCACTATATATTATTATATAGTGGTTATATAAACACATAAAAGCAGCCTCCTTCTAAAGGTTATTATAAATTTCTAAAAATTCTTTATACCCCATTTTATATTTTTCATGTGAATCTTTATTTGATTTTTCATATTTTATATCCCAAATTTGTATTTCTAATGGAAAAATTCGATTATTATTTTGGGTATAAATATGACAAGCATAATATTCATTTTTATTTTTATCAATTATTCTAAATCTTTCTGTGGATTCAAGTTCTTTTTTTATTTTTTCTATTTTAAATTGAAAATTTTCTAAGATAATTAATCTTAATCCTATTAAGTCATTTAAAGTTTTATAAACATTTATTTTCCCTATCTCTTTTTCTATATTACGCCAAATTTTATGCATAATTGACTCTTGAAGTTTTAATCTTGTAGAAAATTTGACTCCAGATACAACTTGTCCTCCAAAAAAAATTAATCCTTCACTAATAATTATATTATAACATGTATTTTCTAGAGCATCTCTATATTTTTTTATAAATTCTCCAAAATCTTCATTGAATTCTTTTTGATTATCCTTTAGAATTTCAGAAATTCCAATTTTTTTTAAATTTTTATTATATACTAATTCTGTTGAAAATTCTGAATAAAATTTATCAATTTTATTTATAAATTCAATTATTTTTTCAGCCATTTGTTCCTCTCAATATTATAATTTTTGATATTCTATATTTCTATCTATTTAAAAATTTAATATTATATTTTTATTTTTGCTTAGACTTTTTCTTTTAATTTTGTCATTACGATTAAAAATATGTTTAATTTTTAATTAATTATACTCAAAAATAATTAAATTATATTAATTAGAATCTCTTATTTTTTCTTTTCAAAATATCAAAGCATGCAGAATCTTCTAATTACTTACTAATAAGTATATTTTTATTGATATTTTTAGCTTTTTATTTTCAATTATTCTCTATAATTTTTAAAATATAATTTAATTTATTTATTTTAGGATTCATTGGAACTATTTCTAATTTAGCATTTCTAGTTACTTTTTTTTCTAAACTAAGTTTACTATTATGAAATGAATAATTTAAATCTATCTCCTCTCTACCTTGTAATATTATTGTATTTAAATAATCTACTTCTTCACTACCTTCAATAGAATAACAATATTTATAGATAATATCTTTTAAAGTATATTTTTTTAAAGTATTTATTTTTTGCCACTTACTATCTAAAATTATATACTTATTTTTTTTATTTGGACTTTCTATTTTTATAATAAAATCTGGAGTATATACTTTAGTTGTATGACCCTCTACTCTATATAATTCTATCCCATTTTCAAATTTATCTGTATAAATATATGGTTGATAGTATAAAGTTAATCTTTGAAGCTCCCTCTCAAAAATAAATGTATTAACTTCCTTAATTTGAGAAATATTATTTATTAAATTTGAATATGTATAACTATATATTTTCTTATTTATATATCCTAAATTTAAAATTCCTTTTATTAAATTTCCTAAAGAATAGTATTCATAAATTTTATCAACTGTAGTTAAATTATTTAGAGTATTTTTTTTATCTAAATTATAATTTTTATTTTGAAACCAATTACTAATAACCATATAAACTTCTCTATAATGATGAAAATTTTTAAATATAAATGAATATTTAGGAATATTTTCTACATTTTTTTCATCACATTTCATTATTTTTTTATAATAAAAATATAGATTTTCAATAGTAGGCTTCATTTCAAGTAATTGCTGATAATAAAATTCATAATAAAAATTAATTATATTTTGTAAAGTATAATGACTATCTTTTTTATTATCTCTTAAAATTTCTTTAATAAGTAATAATCTTTGTTCAATATAAATATATATATACTTTAAAAATCCTAAAATAACTTTATTTTCCTCTATATCATAATTAAATTTTTTAGAGTCTACCAAAGTCTTGGTCGGAGAATAATATTCTTTTTGATATAAAATTCCTTTTTTAGAATCTACTTTTTGTAAGTATTGTGGATTTTGAATAATGAACTTTAGAATATTATTATCAATAGTTCTTACTTTTTCAAAACTTTCAATCTTATAATCTAATGATAAATTATATTTAAGATCATTTAAAAAATAACTTTTATTTTTAGAATAAGATTTTATTATTTCTTCTATTTGACTTAATTCATTATACATTGTTTTAAAATTATTTCCTGAAAAATTAGTATGATTTATTGATAATTTTTGTTCAGGATTGTTTAAATAAAAATCAATATTGTTATCAAGAATAAATTTAATCATATTTTTTATAGAGTTTTCTATATTATAGCTTTCTTGAATTGTTGAATCTAAAGCGACATTAATTAATTTCGAATAAAGATAATAATATTTTGTACTAGTATATACTTTTAAAGATAATATTGTGTAGCCCCAAACACATTGAAAATATGGTTTCATAGGAAACCGAAAGATATATTTTCCATTTTCTTCTATTTTATAATCCATTTCATAGTTTATCCCAGATATATTCAAGATAATTTTTTCAATATTTATATCATAAACCTCTACATCACATATGTATGATTTAAAATGGTACATAAGAAAATTTTCTTTTTCTCCAAATTGAAACTTTTCATCTAATAGCACTTCTTTTTCTTCATTTTCATTTTTTAAAATAATTTTACAATTTTTCATAAAACTACTTCCTTATCTTTGAAAAAAATAATAATGCTTCATATTTTTATCACCTTTAATGATTATATTTTCTACTATTTTTTGACATTTCTCCATTCCACTTAATTGAACCTCACAAAATATTTTTAAAAATTCCCTGTATTCATCTCCATATCCTTCTAACAATGGTAATAATTTTTGTGAAACAGCATAATCTAATGAAATCAAGTCATTTTTTCCTTTTTCAAATAATTCATTGCCTTTTATACAATAATTTTTTATCATTTTTTGAACTCTAGGACTTACTATAATATTCTTAGCTTTTAAATATTCAATAATTTCTCTAAATCTATTCTCTAAAGTAGGAGATAATTTTTTATTTGCAACATTTTTTAATTCTTCAAATATATAATATGGTATTTTTTCTTTAGAAACTTCTAACACAATACTTTTTAAATTACTTATATCTATTTCATTATTTTCTAATAAAATAATCCAAGCTCTATCTATTAATCTAGGAGAAAGAACCTCAGTTGTATGATCATAATTGATAGTAGCTAAAAATCTTAATGTTTTTGGTAATAAATATGAATAATCATCCCCTATATTAATTATTCTTTCTTCATTTTCTTCCATTTCACATACATTCATAAAATCTGCCCAATAATATTCCATTGGACTAAGATTTGCTTCATCTAATGTAAAAATAAATGGATAATCATTTATATTCTTTCTTTCTTCAAAATCTAATCTTCTTAATGAATCAAAAATCTTTTTATTAGCATAATCTATTTGTTTAGTTAATGGATTATAATATCCAATAAAATCCCTTTTTGAAGTCCAACCTTTTTCTACAGAAACTTCTAGATATCTACTATTTTCTTTAGTATAAAGACCTAACGCTTTTCCAATTATTCTACATAAACTAGTTTTTCCAGATCCTGGTTCTCCAGCAAAGATTGTTAAAAATCCTTGTGAAAGACAAAGTAAAATATTTATAAGATCATTTCTTTCTAACTTTCTATTAGCTTTCTTATCAAAATATTCTAATTGATCTATTATAAATTCAGAAACATCAATCTCTTTTATTTTTTCTCTTTGATCTAAATATTTAAGAAATTCATTTTTCAATTCCTCTTGATATTGTCTATTTTCAATTTCTTCTAATTTATTAAATGTAAAAAAATCAAAATAATTATTTCTATATTCTTTTTTTATATTCTCTATTGCTTCCTTCAATAAAAGTGCATGTCCTTCTAATCCTTCTTTACTATATTTTTCTGCTTCTTTTTTCAAATCAGTTATTTTATTTTCTAATTCTTTAATTTCAGTATTAATATCTTCTTTTTTTCTTGAGAGATATTTATTTTCTTCTTTTAATTTATCTAAATCATTAACAACATTTAAAGCTTTAAGTTTATTCTCATATTCTTCTTCTTTTTTCTTTATTTCAGTCCCTAAGACATTCAATTCTTCAGTTTTTTCTAACAATTGATTTTTTAGATCTTTAAGTTTGTTATCATTATGTATTTCTAATTCCTTTTCTCTATTTTTTAAAATTTCTTGTAATTTTTTCTCTTCTTCTTCTACCTTATATTTTAAGTCATCTAATTTTTTCTCTTCTTCTATCTTTTTATTATTTAATTCTTGAATAATACTAGAAATATCTGAGTTTTTTTGGATTTCTGAAAAATTTTCAGTTGCAATTTTTTTACAAATATTTTTTAATTTTTCTTCATCACTAAGAATATCTTTTATAATTTTCTCTTTAATCTGGAGATATATCTCATTTTCATTAATTTTATCCTCAATAATTTTTTTTCTTTCCTCTGAAAGAAATATGGTATCTTTCTTTAATTTTTCTTTTAATAAAACTCCGTCATTTTTGCTAAGATTTCCATCGCTTTTTATTTGATTAATAAATTTACTTATAATAAGATCTCTTTTCATAAAATCTTCTTTCTCTTCTTCTATACCATTTCTATTCTTTATTTCATCTGACATTATTATTTTTTTAATAAAATTTTTAGTATTTATTTCATAGATAATATCTGTCAAATTTTCTAAATTATATTTATTTGTATAATGTCCTATCGAATCTAATACTTTAAAAAAATACTTTCCTTCTTTTAGTTCATATTTTACAGGTCCATAAAGATTATTTTTAAATTCAAAATATATCTTTGGAGTCAATGGTTCACTATCTAAAATTAATGGAACCTCGTCATGTTTAAACTTAAAAAAATCAAAAATAATATCATTAAAATCAATAACTTCACATATTTCTTCATCAAGATATTCTAATATAATTTTATTAAGGTATGTAAAATACTTTGTTGAAATCTCTGATGTTTCAATATAGTTACTATCTTCTTTTAAATCTTCAAAATTTTGGATTTTTAATATTGCAACATCTACGGTATCTAAAATTTCAATATTTGAATCATAAACTCCGTTAATATCATATTCTCCTCTTCTTGCTATTATTTTTAATTTATTACAATTTGGATAAATAATTTCATTTATTTTTTCTAATTTATTTCCTTTTATTTGATATAATAATTTTAAAAAATATGTTGCCTCAGCTGCTCTTTCAATACTTATAATATATCTTTCCATATCATTTCCTTTCCACTCTTTTTTCTTTTTAAATTAAATTATAGTATTATTATAACATTTATAGCTAAAAAAGACTAGTATCTCTGAAGTTTAAAAACTATACAAAATTAACCTAAAATATATTATTTCTTATATTTTTTACACTAAATACTGTAATTTTTTATATATTTTCTACACTAAGTTCTTTTTCTATCTCAGCTATATTTTTCAAAATACTCTCTTTATATTTTCTAAAAGCTACTAAAAGCTCCTCTTTACTCCTTCTAAATATGCAGATATTTCCATTGTAATATGAATAATCATCAGTTAAAAATTTCTTAGGAATTTTATTTAATGAACAACCTAAAGCTGTTACTAAACTATCCTCTGTTTCCATTCCTATTTCAACCTCTTGTAAAATAATTATATGTGAAAATTCTATATAGTATAATCTATCCATACTCTCTCCTTTTTTATCATTTTAATAGTTTTGCAACTTATAAAAGACATTTTTGATATTAATTATAAGTTTTACCTCTTTAAAATTACTCTTCTGTATTATATTTTTTGTATTCACTCTTTAAACTATCATTAGAAATTTCAACAAATAATTCTTCAAAAGTTACCCAATTTAAAATTAACTTATCTAAATTCTTTTCAACTATCTCTCTATATTTGCTCTTTCTTTCTACTCCTTTTTCATCATTAAAAGGTATTACTCCTAATTCCTTAATTAAGTCAAGTTCTCTTAAAAAAGTTCCTCTTATATTTCCCTTATATTCAAAATATTTACAAGAATAAAATCTTGTATTAAGTCCTAGCTCATAGTGTTTCTTATATATTTCTGGAGTTATTAAAGTAACAAATATATTTCCTTTAAAATTTTCTCCAGCAAAGATTAAAGCATTTTCTATTACTCTTTGAAGTTGATTTCTGATAGAACATTTACTTACTCCAACAGATAAATCACTTTTCCATTTGGCCTCACAAAATACAAAATCTTGCTCCTTATTAGTAGTATCTAATTCTATTCCTGATTCCGTGTTTCCTCTTTTCTTTATACTTCCCATAGCCAAGTCAAGATAAGTATTTCCCTCTTTCTCTCTATGAGTTAATGGTTGGGCTTCTACTCCTATCTTAATAGTGTCTTTTGGGTTAGTTTCTTTCCTAGTCAATAATTTATATAGGATATTCAACTTACTTTCTCTAATATATTGCTCCACTATTTTTAATACTAATAATTGCTCATCTGCTCCTTCTACTTCCTTACTTGCTCTATCCAAAAGTTTACTATTTCCTAATATTTCTATATCCCAATACAGTTTTTCACACTTTGTTTCATAGTTATTATAATCATTAAGATGTATAGCTCCTAATTTTGTATATAGGTTTCTTGCCCTATCATTACCACTCATTATAGATACACTTACACCTTTATACTCTTTTTCCCTAGCATACTCTTTTAAATGATTTATAATCTTAGTTCCTACTCCTTTCCCCTTATACTCATCTTTTATATGTAAAGAATCTAAGTATAAAGTATCTTCCATCTCTTCATCTGGAGTAAAAGCTCCAAATCCTAAGAATATATCATTTTCAAATGCTCCAAATATACCATTATTCTCTTTAGTTATATATTCTTTCCATATTTTGCTAAATCTATCTAATGTAATGGTATCTAATATCTTATCTGGTATAATTCCTTTATATGTTGCTCTCCAACTTTTAACATAAAGTTCTGCCATCTCATCTATCTCTTTTTCTACTAATAATCTTATATCCATTTTATCCCTCTTTATTCCCTTATACTTAGTAAAATAGTGAAGATTTTACTCTTCACTATTTTTTCCATTATTCAATATAACTACTTATTACTTTCTTACCATCAAAGACATAACCTAGCTTAATTATCTCTTTTGCTCCGTATCTTTCTAATTCTACATAGTATTTATTATCATCTATCTGTTGCAAAGCTTTTTCCACTTCTTTCTCTGGTTTCTTAGTATAAGCTCTTTTCAATTCTAAGATATATCCTGCTTTTGTCTTATCTTTTGGAAACAGTATTATATCTGCTCTACCATATCCAGCTTCCA
>OGNW01000734.1_pt1 | contig 24642 bp, 23 predicted proteins | sample 1573591 | NCBI WGS metagenome assembly OGNW01 (sample SAMEA2581894, study PRJEB24529) | metagenome | biome: Human gut stool | place: China | collected 2011
GAGCGGCAGCGAAGCAGACGCTGGGAGCCGCAACCCGGGCTCCTTTAATAAAATGGGCGGACGAGGCCGCAAAATAAGTATAGCATATTTTGCGACAAAAGAACAGGAGCTTTTCCAGTCAGAAAAGCCCCCTGTTCTTTTTTTACGCCTTTTCCCACAACTTTTTGACTGTTTTCTCAAAAAGGTTGACTTTTTGAACAAGACAAACTACATTGAGTTGTAGATACCGAAGGAAAATACAAAGAAGGAAAGGAAGGAAAGAGGATTGACCGAAAAGAAACACCGCAGCGTTATCTTATTTGGCGAGTGGCAGCGCCCGCTGGGGGCGCTGTCGCTGGAGCAGAAGGGGATGCTCCTGGACGCACTGCTGGCCTATCCCGAAGGGAAGCGGCCCGATTTCACCGACCCGATGCTCCGGATGGCGTGGACCTTTATGGAAGGGGGCCTCGACGAGAACGCCCGCAAGTGGGAGGAGACCCGCCAGCGCCGGGCCGAGGCGGGGACAAAGGGGGCCGAGAGCCGCTGGCACAGCGAAGAGCGTGGCAAAAATAGCAAATGCCATGCGCCGATGGCAAAGATGGCTGTATCTGGTTCTGATTCCGTCTCTGATACTGGTTCTGCATCTGATTCTGAGCCTGATATTGTCCTCCCGGATGGGGAGGCTGACTGCGCTGACGCGCCCCTCCCGCCTCCGGACGAGCCCGATTTTTGTCCGCCGGACGAGGGAGAAGTCCGGGACTACTTTATCCGGAAGAGCGGAACGGAGGCTCAGGCCGACCGGTTCCGGGCGTTCTATGAATCCAACGGCTGGCGGGTGGGTCAGAACCCCATGCGGAACTGGCAGGCAGCGGCCACGGTCTGGATGGCCCGCGACCGGGAGCGGCCGGCTCCCGCCGAGACGTACGTCCCGAAAAACAAGGCGTTCTATGCCACCCGCCCGCCTGAGCAGGCAAAAGACTTTCTGAAAGACGCGGCCCTGAGAAGGCAGGCGATGAGGAAGAGAAGGGAAGCGGTCACACAATGACCTCCACCGTGCTCCCCCCGCTGCGGGCCTTTTTTACGACCACCTGTTTGTCGATGCGCTCCTTGAGCGCGGCGACGTGGGAGATGATGCCCACGAGGCGGTCGCCCTCGGTGAGGCCGGCGAGGACCCGGATGGCCTGCTCAAGGCTCTCGTCGTCCAACGAGCCGAAGCCTTCATCGAGGAAGAGGGTGTCCAGCCGGATGCCGCCCGCCGCGCTCTGGACCTCGTCCGAGAGGCCAAGCGCCAGCGCCAGTGAGGCTTTGAAGCTCTCGCCGCCCGAGAGGGTCTTGACGCTGCGGCGGGTGCCGTTGTACTGGTCGATGACGCCGAGGTCGAGGCCGGACTGGCTGCGCTGGTTCTCGGCGCCCACCCGCTCCAGCTCGTACTGCCCGGCGGTCATCTGCATAAGGCGGGTGTTGGCGTGGACGAGGATGGCGTCGAGGTAGTTCATCTGGATGTAAGCCTCGAGGCGTATCTTCTGTTTGCTGCTGAGGGTGCCGCCCGCCGTGGAGGCGAGGGCGTTCACCCACTGCCAGCGGCGTTCCAGCTCCGCCCGGGCGGCGGCGTGCTGACGGTAGAGGTCAGCGGCCTTCCGGTTGGGCAGGAGGCGGGCCGTCAGGGCCTTTTCCTGAGCCGCGAGAGCGGTGCGCCGGGCTGTCAGAGCGTCCCGCTGGGATTCGAGGGCGGGCAGGTCGGGGGCTTCGCCCGCCTCCGTCTGCTGGGCCGTCAGGGCCGTGACTGCGGCCTCGGCGGCGGCGTAGTCCTGCCGGGCTCTGGCCAGAGCCGACGCGGCGGCATCCATCCCGGCCCGGAGGGCGCAGCGCTCGTTTTCCAGCCCGGCCAGCGCCCGGCGGGCTTCTTCCCGGCCGGCGGCGGGCAGAGCGGCCCGGGCCTCGGCACACTGGGCCTCCAGCGCCTTGGCGGAGGCAGACTGCCGGGCGGCTTCCTCGGCGGAAGCCCGTGCCTCGGCCTCGAGGGCAGAGCGCTGGGCGGTCTTTTTCTGCCGCTCGTCCTCCTGCCGGGCCTTGGCGGCGAGGGCGGCGGCATTCTGCTTCTGAGCCTTGTCGAGGGCTTCCTGTGCGGCGTGCAGGGCCTCGCTCTCTTCGGCCAGAGCCGTCTTCAGAAGCGAGACGGTCAGCTTCACCGGCCCCTCCGGTGAGGTGAACCGCTCCGGCAGCAGGGCCTCGGCGTCCCGGCGGAGGGTGGCTTTGGCCTCCCGGTCTGCGGCCACGGCCTTGGCGGCGGCCGCACTGGCTTCCTGTGCGGCGTGGTCGGCCTCGTCGGCGGACTGTCTGGCCGCGTCTACCCGGGCCTGAGTGGGGGCTTCGGCGGGCAGAACGGCCCGCTTCGGGTGATGGGTGCTGCCGCAGACGGGGCAGGGGGTGCCGTCTGTCAGCCCTTCGGCCAGCAGGCCCGCCTGCGCGTTGAGAAAGGCCCGCTCGAGGTGGTCGCGGAGGGCGTGGGCGCGCTCCTTTGCGCCGTCGGCGAGAAGATAACGCTCCTGGGCCTGCCGTGCGGCCTGCCCCCGGCGCTGCCCCTCGGCGAGGCTCTGGGCCAGCTGCTCGAGGGCCGTTTCCCGCCGGGCCAGCTGTTCGGCCCGGGCCTCAAGGCTCACGTTCTCGGCCTCCGCGCCCCCAAGGGCGGCGAGGCTCTGCTCCAAAGCGGTCAGCTCTCCGTCCAGCTGCCCGAGGGCGGCGCGGCGCTTTTCGGCTCTGGCGTTCTCGAGGGCGGCGGCGTCCCGGGCGGCAGAAAGCTTCTTTTCGAGGCTGTCCAGCCTGTCGAAGGCCGCGAGGTCGGCTTTCGCCCGCTCGAGCTTTCCGGCCAGCGCGTCCAGCGCGGGGGCATCTCCGGCGTGGCGGGCCGCTTCGGCCTCGGCGGCGTCCAGAACGGGCCGCAGAGCGTCCTGCCGGGCCTGCGCGGCGGTCAGCTCGAGGCGGAGCTTCTCGGCCTGTTCGGCCCGGCCCAGCGTCTGCTGAAGCTTGTCCAGCTCTGCCTCGGCCTCAGTCCGGGCGGAGGCGGCGGCGTTCAGTGCCTGCTCCTGCCCGGCCAGCAGGGCGTCCAGAAGGGGAAGCGCCGCTTCCGGCGACGCCTGCCCGCCCGCCTCGCAGAGGGGGACCAGCTCGTGCAGAACGGCTCTATCGGCGTCCCCCTCGGCCCAGCTCAGGCCGGAGAGCAGCTGCCCGATGCGGACGCTCTGCTCCTCCCGCTGGCGGGTGAGGGCGGCGTTCTCGGCCTGCAGCCGCTCCTGGAGACGCTGGTAGGGCTGGGTGCGGAACAGCTTGCGGAAGATCTTGCTCCGCTCCTCGGTGGAGGCGTTGAGCAGCCGGGTGAACTGCCCCTGGGCGATCATGGCGATCTGGGAGAACTGGTTGTAGTCCAGCCCGATGATGTCCACCACGGCGGCGGTGACGTCCTTGGCCCGGGTGACGGGCGGACGGCCGTCGGCGTAGGTGAGGCAGGCGTCGGCCTTTTCGGTGGTGAAGCCCTCGCCCCGGGCTTTCGGGCGGAGGTATTCGGGATTGCGGCGGACGGTGCAGCGCTGTCCCCGCACCTCGAATTCCAGTTCCACGAAGGTGGGGGTGCCGGGCTCGGCGTACTTGCTGCGGAGCATGGCCCCTTCCCGGACGCCGCCGCTGGAATGGTCGTAGAGGGCGTAGGTGATGGCGTCGAAGAGGGTGGTCTTGCCCGCGCCGGTGTCGCCGGTGACGAGGTAGAGCCCGCCTCTGCCCAGCTGGGCGAGGTCCAGAACGGTCTCGGCGGCGTAAGGCCCGAAGGCCGACAGGGTCAGTTTCAGGGGCCTCATGCTTCGTCCTCCTTCCAGATGTCCTCGATGAGCGATTGGCAGAACGCCGACTGTTCGTCGGAGAGAGGCTGGCCGTTCTGGGCTTCGTAAAAGGCCGCAAAATGCTCGAGGGGCGTTTTGCTCTCGGCCCGGGCAGCGGCGTCGGGCGTCTCAGCGGCCCGGGTGCGGCGGTTGTCGTAGTCCAGCCGCATGAGGTTCGGGTAGATGCCCCGCAGCCGGGCCAGCGCGTCGGGAACGTCCTGCTCGTCGGTGAGGGTGATGTGGAGGTAGTCGTCCGTCGGCGTGCCGTCGTAGGCCCGGCGGTCGGTGAGCTCCATGTAACTGCCCCGCAGCTCCCGCAGGTCGTGCCGGGGGGTGAGAGGCGCGGCCTCGAAGCGGACGCTGCCCTTTTCGCCCAGGGTGACGAAGAGGGCGGCTTTGTGCTGATGGGCCTCGGAGAAGGAATATTTGAGGGGACTGCCCGCGTAGCGCACGGTGTCCCGCCCCACCTTCTGGGGACTGTGGAGGTGGCCCAGAGCCACATAGTCGAAGCCCTCGAAGAGGGAAACGTCGATGCTGTCCACCCCGCCCACGCTGGGCTCTTCGCTCTCGCAGACCGCCGCCCCGGCCACGAACTGGTGGGCCACCAGCACGTTCCGGCGGGCGGGGTCGGGTGCGCAGGCGTTCAGCACGCAGCCGATGGCGTCGTTATAGCTCTCGATCTTCTCGTCCGGGAAGACATGCCGCACGGCGGCGGGCTTCAAAAAGGGAAGGAGCCAGATGTCCACCGGGCCGTATTCGTCCGTCAGGGTGATGGGCGCGGGTGGTGCGGCAAAGACCGGGCTGACGTACACCCGGCTCCCTGCCAGCAGCCGTGCGCCGAAGGCGATGCGGTCTGCCGAGTCGTGGTTGCCGCTGACGGCAAAAACGGGCAGTCCCCGCGCCGCAAGCTCGGTGAGGAACCAGTCCAGCAGCCGTACCGCCTCGGCGGGCGGCACGGGCTTGTCGTAGAGGTCGCCTGCCAGCAGAACGCCGTCCACGGGCCGGGCGTCCAGCAGGGAGAGGACCTGCTCTAAAATGTAGCGCTGGTCGTCCAGCATGGAGAATTCGCAGACCCGCTTGCCCAGATGCAGGTCGGAGAGGTGTAGGAAACGCATGGGGACACCGCCTTTCGTTGGGATGATTTTATTATAGGAGAGTTGGGGGCGTTTGTCGAGGGGGCAACGGCGACGACCGCCGCCAGTGGCGGAAACAGGGAGGAGCTGTTGGGGCCGCGGCCAGCAGGATGCGAGGCCCGCACCAAGGGCCGAAGCAGACGCTGGGAGCCGCAACCCGGGTGCGAAGCACCTCTGGCGAGCCGGGCAGGCCCACGCTGGACGCTGAAAGTTTTTTGATTTCGGAAACAGTAGTGCCCTGCTACAGAGGGAAAGTGTCTTTGTAAACTTTCCGCGCACCGCTTGACTTTTGCGCGGGATGGCATATAATAAACTCAGGAATGTGAATACTCCATTGGTTTCACCCCAATGGAAAAGCCCCCAAGGAGCCGCGAACTCTCAGGGGGCTTTCCTTTTAATTAGGCTTTGCGGTTCTCATCGTATCTGTCAAGCCATTTGCAGATAAACCGCGACGTTACATCTGCTGCGACAGACACCAAGAATGTGAATATATACTCCATTGTTTCACCCCCTCTCCCGTGGATTACGGGGTGAACCGCAAAGCAAGTATATCATAAATTCTGACAAAAAGATATGTCAAATCGAAAAGAGCCTCCCCTTTCGGGAGGCTCTTCCGTCTTCACGTCACGCGGCAGGGAACATCTTTTCCCAGGTGTCCTTGCCCACGGAGCCGTCGGAGGTCAGGTTGTGGCGGGTCTGGTAGCGCTTGACGGCGGCGACGGTGCTGGCGCCGAATTTGCCGTCGGTGGTGAGCCGCTCGCCCTCGGTGTTGAGCTTCTGCTGCACCAGCCGGACGCAGCCGCCCGCGCTGCCGCTCCGCAGCACGATGCCGGGGTAGGGGACGATGAGGCCGTGCCTGGCCGTGTAGCGGGCGTAGAGCACGTTCCAGGTGTTCGAGCCCACTTTGCCGTCCTCTTTGAGGCCGTACCGGAGCTGGAACTCCCGGACGGCCTTCTCGGCGTTTGCGCCGAACTTTCCGTCCACAGTGAGGGCAGCGTGCCAGGTGCAGCTGTCCCGGATGCCGTTGAGCCAGGTCTGCACGAGGGCCACGTCCGGGCCGGAGCTGCCGCGCTGGATGAGCGAGTAGTAAGCAGGGATTGCCATAGTGTTGTCACACTCCTTCCGCGCTCATCCTATGCGGCGGGCCGACGGCCTGTTCACCCGGCCAGCACCACGTCCTCCCGGGGCGCGGTGAGGCCGTCCCACCACTCCACGAACCGGAACCGGACGATATACTCCCCGCAGACAAGGTCATTTTCGGCAGGCGTGTCGTACCCGCCGCAGGCTGACCGGCAGAGATCCGGGTAGAGCACGCACCACCAGTTCCGGCCTGCCCGCCGCGTCCCGATGTCCAGCCGCACCGCGTCGTACCGCCCGGCGGGCAGAGCCCCGCCGTCATAGCGCCGGGTGGGAAAGTACATATTCACGAGGCAGGCTTTTACCGGTGCGCGGATGCCGAGAGCGGCCAGTGTCTGGCGGGCCGTCAGCTCGAAGCGGACGAGGTTTTCCGCCGCCCACGCCCGGGCGTCGGCCCGGCTGTCCGCCGGGCAGGCTTCGTCGGTGAGGGCCAGCACGGCGTCCCGGACAGCCAGCTTCGCGCTCTGGTCGCGCACGGAGTCGGTGTCGGCCCGGATGTGGAGCCGCAGGGTGTCGGCGGCAAGCTGGTCGGCGATGGTGAGCTGGCTCTGCGCCCAGCCTGCCCCCAGCGACAGCAGAAGGCAGAACAGCAGCGAGGCGCACAGCGCCCCCATTTTGCGGCGGGATAACATAAAAAACAGGCCCCCTCTTGGAAAGTTTATCCAGAGGATGGGCCTGTTTTTAGAAAATTATTCTTTAATTTTTCAGCGACTGCATCGGGGCGGGGAGTCTGCCGCCGCGGTTGATGAAGACGGAGGGGTCACGCTGGTTGACCGGCATGATGGGGCCGTAGCCCAGCAGGCCGCCAAAGTCCAGCACTTCGCCCGCCTTGCGGCCGATGGCCGGGATGACGCGGACGGCGGTGGTCTTGCTGTTGACCATGCCGATGGCGGCTTCGTCGGCGATGAGGGCGCTGATGACGGCAGGGGTGGTGTCGCCGGGGATGATGACCATGTCGATGCCCACAGAGCAGACAGCCGTCATGGCCTCCAGCTTCTCAATGGTGAGACAGCCGCACTCGGCGGCGTGGATCATGCCGTCGTCCTCGCTGACGGGGATGAACGCGCCCGACAGGCCGCCAACGTGGTTGGAGGCCATGACGCCGCCCTTCTTGACGGCGTCGTTGAGCAGGGCGAGGCAGGCAGTGGTGCCGCAGCAGCCGCAGGTCTCAAGGCCCATCTCCTCGAGGATATTGGCCACGCTGTCGCCCACAGCGGGGGTGGGGGCCAGCGACAGGTCGATGATGCCGGCGGGTACGCCCAGCTCCTTAGAGGCGAGGTTTGCCACCAGCTGACCCACGCGGGTGATCTTGAAGGCGGTGCGCTTCACCAGCTCGGCCACCTGGTCGATGGGGGCATCCTTGGGCAGCCGGGCCAGCGCGGCGCGGACCGCGCCGGGGCCGGAGACGCCGACGTGGATCTCGCAGTCGGGCTCACCGGGACCGTGGAAGGCACCCGCCATAAAGGGATTGTCCTCGGGTGCGTTGCAGAAGACCACCAGCTTTGCTGCGCCGATGCACTGACGGTCGGCGGTGAGCTCGCTGGCCGTCTTGACGGCCTCACCCATCAGTTTGATGGCGTCCATGTTCAGGCCCGCCTTGGTGGCACCGATGTTCACCGAGCTGCAGACGATGTCCGTTTCGGCCAGTGCGCGGGGGATGGACTCGATGAGGCGCAGGTCGCCCGCCGAGAAGCCCTTGTGGACGAGGGCAGTGTAGCCGCCCACGAAGTTGACGCCCACCTTCTTGCCGGCGGCGTCGAGGGTCTTGGCAAAGTCCACCGGGTCGGCATCCGGGCAGGCACCCAGCAGCATAGCGATGGGGGTGACGCTGATGCGCTTGTTGATGATGGGGATGCCGTACTCGGCGCTGATGTGCTCCACAGCCGGAACGAGCCGGGCGGCGCGGGTGGTGATCTTGTGATAAATTTTTTCGCAGGCTTTCCTGGGGTCCGGGTCGATGCAGTCCAGCAGGCTGATGCCCATGGTGACGGTGCGCACGTCCAGATTGTCCTGCGTGAACATCTCGATGGTCTCGAGGATGTCGCCGGTGTTCATCATGCTCATAGCAGTCTCTCCTTAAATGGTGTGCATCGCGTCGAAAACTTCCTGGCGGGTGAGGTTGATCTGCATCCCCATCTCAGCGGCCAGAGCGTCCATCTTCTGGTGCAGCTCCTCGTGGGAGACGCTGCACTTGGAGATGTCCACCAGCATGATCATGGCGAACATGCCCTGCAGGATGCTCTGGGTGACGTCCTCGATGTTGATGTTCAGCTCACAGCAAAGGCCCGAGACGCGGGCGACGACGCCCACGGTGTCGTGGCCGATGACGGTAATGAATGCTTTCATAATTCCTACCCCTTTTTATCATATTTTTGTTGGACGGCTGGCTCTGCTGGGGCAAAACCACAGGCAGACCGGGCCGCCCTGCTGACAATTCCGCTTCCAGTATAGCAGATTTCACGAAAAATGAACACTCTTTTTGGAAAAAAGAGCAGGGGAAAAGGGAAAAAGAATGTCTATCTCCGGCAGAACTTGCAAAAACCAGATGCAAACCGCCGGGCAGTGTGCTATACTTATCTATAAATATCGCCACAGGCTGAACAAAGGAGAGACAACGATGGAACAGCTTCTGAAGATCCTTGAGGACAATGCCCGGATGTCGGTGGAGGACATCGCGGCCATGCTGAATAAATCCCCCGCCGAGGTGGCGGCTATGATAGACCTGGCCCGGGCGCAGGGCATCATCAAGGGCTACAAGACCCTCGTGGACTGGGAGAAGGCCGGCGTGAACCGGGTGGAAGCCGTCATCGAGCTGAACGTCAGCCCCAAGAAGAGCCGCGGCTTTGACGAGATTGCCGCCACCATCGCCTCCTTCGACGAGGTGGAGAGCGTGCTGCTGATGAGCGGCGGCTACGACCTGCAGCTGGTCATCAAGGGCCAGACCTTCCAGGAGATCGCCCTCTTTGTGGCAAAGCGGCTGTCGCCGCTGGACGATGTGCTGTCCACGGCCACCCATTTCGTGCTCCGCACCTACAAAAAAGAGGGTCGTCTGTATCAGGACGAAGAAATCGATGAAAGAGAGTGCACCGTGCTGTGATGGATTACGATAAACTGATCGCGCCTGCCGCTGCGGCCATGCGCCCCTCCGGCATCCGCAAATTCTTCGACCTCGCCGCCGAGATGCCCGAGTGCATCAGCCTCGGCGTCGGCGAGCCCGACTTCAAGACCCCCTGGGCCGTCCGTGAGGCGGGCATCGAAAGTCTCGAGCATGGCCGCACCCGCTATACTTCCAACGCGGGCCTGAAAGAGCTGCGGGCCGAGATCGCCCGCTACCTCGACCGCCGGATGGGCCTGAAATACGACCCGGCAAAGGAAGTCCTCGTCACCGTCGGCGGCAGCGAGGCCATCGACATGTGCATCCGCACTCTGGTGCAGTCCGGCGATGAGGTCATCATCCCGGAGCCGTGCTTCGTCTGCTACGAGCCCATCACCACCCTGTCCGGCGGTGTGCCGGTCCATGTGGCCTGCCGTCAGGAAGATGAGTTCCGCCTCCGGGCCGACGCCCTGAAAGCCGCTATCACCCCGAAGACCAAGCTCCTCATCATGCCCTTCCCCAACAACCCTACCGGCGCGGTGATGGAGCAGGAAGACCTGGAGGCCATCGCGGAAGTCCTGCGCGGCACCAACATCATGGTGCTGTCGGATGAGATCTACGCGGAGCTGAACTACGGCCTGCAGAACCACGTTTCCATCGCCACGCTGCCCGGCATGGCCGAGCGGACGGTGGTGGTCAACGGCTTCTCCAAGACCTACGCCATGACGGGCTGGCGGCTGGGCTATGCCTGCGGTCCCGCGCCCATCATCAAGATCATGACCAAGATCCACCAGAGCGCTATCATGAGCGCCCCCACCACCAGCCAGTACGCCGCCATCACGGCCCTCAAGGACTGCGACGGCGAGATCGAGCGGATGCGCAACGAGTATAATATGCGCCGCCGCCTCGTGGTGAAGAGCTTCAACGATATGGGCCTGAGCTGTTTTGAGCCGCGGGGTGCGTTCTATGCTTTCCCCTGCATCAAGTCCAGCGGCATGAGCAGCGAGGAGTTCTGCACAAAGCTTTTGGAGCAGAAGCATGTCGCCATCATCCCGGGCAACGCCTTTGGCGCGTCCGGCGAGGGATACGCCCGCGTGTCCTACGCCTACAGCGTGGAGCATCTGATGGAGGCCATCCGCCGCATCCGGGAGTTTTTGAACGAGAACTGCAAGTGAGGAGGAAAAAACCATGCGCGATCGTGTGACGGTCCTGGCCCCGGCCAAGCTGAATCTGGCGCTGGACGTGGTGGGCATCCTGCCCGGCGGCTACCATGCGCTGGATATGACCATGCAGGCCATCTCGCTCTACGAGCGGGTGGTCATCCGCCGCAGTCCCTACCTCGATCTGGCCCTGCCCGGCAGCAAGGTCAAGCCCGGCCCGGGCAACACCGCCATCAAGGCGGCGCTGGCTTTCTTCCACTATACGGGCCTGCTGGCGGGTGCAGACATCACCATCTATAAGAGCGTCCCCGTCCGGGCCGGTATGGCTGGCGGCAGCGCCGACGCTGCGGCTGTTCTGGTGGGTCTGAACGAGCTGTACGGCGCCCGTCTGTCCATGAGCGAGCTTTGCGCTCTGGGTGCCGGTATCGGCGCAGACGTGCCGTTTGCCCTCATGGGCGGCACCTGCCGGGTGCAGGGCCTCGGCGACCTTATCAAGGCACTGCCGCCCATGCCCGAGTGCTGGTTCACGGTGGTGATGCCCGGCTACGGCATCTCGACGCCGGAGGCTTTTGCGGCCTACGACAAAGTCGGCAGCAGCGTCCACCCCGACTGCGCCGCCCAGGAAGCCGCCATCCGGGCGGGCGACCTGGACGCTGTCTGCGCCGCTGCCGGAAACGCCCTCGAGGAGTGCAGCGGGGCTAAGGACAACGAGGCCATCAAGGCCGCCCTCCGGGAGAACGGAGCCGTCACCGCCCTCATGACCGGCAGCGGCGCGGCGGTCTTCGGCGTGTTCCGCACCGAAGCCGAAGCCAAAGCCGCCGCCGACGCCCTCCGCGCCCGCTGGCCGCAGGTCTATACGGCCCAGCCTGTCAGGGGAGGGGCGGAGGTGCAGATACTGCGGAAGAGATGAAGCCTCGCCTTCGTACAACCTCTCAGTCGGGCTTGCGCCCGCCAGCTCCCCTTGTAGGGGAGCCTCTGGCGAAGAGATAAAGTTTCCCGCTATGCCAAGGCCTCCCCTCGATAGGGGAGGTGGCATTGCGAAGCAATGACGGAGAGGTTATTCCTATAAAATGCATAACCCTCCTTCCCGTCGGGCATACTGCCCAAAGGAAGGAGGGTCTTTTTGTGCAGACCTTTTATAAAATCTGTCTCATCCTCATGATCGTCGGCGGCATCAACTGGGGCCTTGTGGGCCTGTTCCAGTTCGACTTCGTCGGCTGGCTGCTGGGCGGCAGCGCGTCCATCTGGTCACGCATCGTGTTCACGCTGGTGGGCGTGGCCGCTATCTGCGGTATCCCGGGCCTGTTTACAGACGAGACCGGGGAGTAGAGACAAAAGAAAAAGGCTCTCATGCCGGCAGGAAATACGGCACGAGAGCCTTTTTGATACCTATAAAGAATCCCGCCCGGACGTCTGCGGCAATCAAACCTACCCTTGCGGACAGGTGGGTGCTCTGTCTCCGGTTTCGCGCTTCCTCATCGAGCCTTCATGGTCGACCCATGACGGGGAGGTCTGCAATCCACCGACGAACTCCAAGCTCCCGTTGAATGATTAGTAGGATCATATAAACCGCAACAAATCGCGCCGGGCAGGAAGTCTTTGCTGAAAGATCACTCGATCTCGAACTGGTCGCTCAGACGCTTCTCGAACAGCTTGCTGACTTCCAGCAGGGTCTCATCGTCCTCGACCACGTCGAGATACTCGCCCTCGTCGTCCTCGCCGACGCTCAGGATGACCAGCTGGGCGTCCTCGTCCAGGTCTTCCTCATTCTCGGCGTATTCGACAACGGCCAGGTAATGCACGCCCTTATGGTCCAGAGCGTCGATCACTTCAAACGTGACCTCATTGCCGTCCTCGTCCTCGAGGGTCATCAGGTCGGGCTGATATTCCTCTTCGGTCTCAGCGGCGGACTTGTTCATATCTTCTGCCATAAGTCACGTTCTCCTGTCAAATATCTAAAAAATGGGATAACTATCACACCCTGCCCGCTCTGCTCCTTCTGAGCTGTGGGTTCCGGGTACGCCTATAGTGTAGCGTTTTTTTGCCCGCTCGTCAAGATGTTTTTCGCATAGAAATCCAATAACAAATTTTCACGCTTTTCCCTCTCGCTTCCCGGGCCGGAATGTGATATACTATAGCGATAGCTTTTGAAAAGCCATCTTTGCTATAATATATGGACAGGGAGGCCCGATCATGAGAGCCTTGAAAAAAATAATGGCGGCACTGGCCCTGACGGCAGTTCTGGCCGGGTGCAGTGCGGACAATATCCTCTCCAGCATCCAGGGCGGGAAGGCCGGCACGGTGCAGACGGTCAGCCGCCCGGCCGTGGAGTCGGCAGAGCTGCAGTTCACCCACCCGGCGGCGGGGGACACCATCGCGGTGTTCGATACCTCAGCAGGCGTGTTCAAAGCAGTGCTTTTTCCCACCGAGGCCCCGCAGGCTGTGCAGAATTTCACGACTTTGGCCCAGCAGGGCTTTTACAACGGCCTGACCGTCACCCGGGTGGAGAAGGACTTCGTGGTGGAGGCCGGGCAGGGTGCGGACGGCAGAGGTACCACCATCTGGAACGGGAACCGTTTCTCCGCCGAGACCACCGATAAGCTCCACCACTATTCCGGCGCACTCTGTGCCGCAGCGGACGCCTCCGGCGACTGCGCCAGCGTCTTCTATGTCATGGAGACCCTGCCGGGCAGCAGTTCGGTGACGCAGGAGCTCATCGACCAGATGAACGCCGCCGGCTGGCGGGCCGACGTGGTGAGCGCCTACCAGACGGCGGGCGGCGCACCCTACCTCGACTACACCGACACTGTTTTCGGGCAGGTGTACGAAGGGATGGAAGTAGTAGACACCATCGCCCAGACCGGCGTGGACGAGGCTCAGCGCCCGACGGAGGCTGTCACCATCAACAGTGTGACCATTACGAAATACGAATAAGAAGCTGTTTTTCCGCCCTCCGGGCGGTGGGACGGCTGCAAAAAAATCACCCGCCAACTGGCGGGTGATCTGCGTTTATGGGGGAAAAGGGACAGGTCAGGTATTCTTTACCTGCAGAGTGATGGCGATGTAGGTCTTCCCGTTATAGGTCGTGGCTGCTACGCCTACCTTGGTCCAACGGCCAGCTTGATTAAAGTTCAAGCTGGAAGCCTTATTGTCCTGGGCGATGCAATCGATGAGATCTTCCAGCTTGGTATTCTGATAATCGTATTGGGCGATAAGGGTCAGAGTGGATTTATCTCGATCAATATTTACTTTGTGGTAGACCCCGTATCCTCCAATGTTGCCCTTCAGTTCGGCGTCCAAATCGGTGTTGGCAAGCTCGTCTTTGGCAATATCACACATATCAACGTCATATTTTAGACTTTTGGTGGAGGAGTTGCTTCGGATGGCCCGCATCACCTCGGCTTCGGCTTGGGCCTCCGGGCCGGAAGAACCGCCGCCACCGCTGCAGGCGGTCAGGAGCAGAAGGGTCAGTGCACCGGCCAGAAGCAGGGCAGTCAGCTTTCTCAGTTTTGTCATGTGGGTCGCCTCCAATCGTTTTTGTGTTGGTGAGTCCAGTTGTTTTTTCTCATGAAGAAGCGTCCTCTCCGGCCATCTGGTCAGGGGGTTCTTCTACCCTCATTTTATCGGAGAAGAGTCGGTGCTGTCAAGCCGGAAAACTATACAAATTCGGCTCAGGAAAATTGTGAAAACAAACCGGAAAACGACGATTTTCTGTGGACTTTGCAACAAACTGTCCGGACTTCGCAAAGAAACTTTGCCACAGGGGCGGCGGGGGCGTTCAGACCTCCCCCGGGTGCTCCTTCCGCCACTGGATGTAGTCGTCCAATATCACCGTCGCGCTCACCGAGTCGAGGATGCTTTTCCGCTTTGCGCCGAAGGTGCCGCTCTCGTCGAGGAGGTCAGCGGCAGCGCAGGTGGTCTGGCGCTCGTCCCACATCCGGACGGGCAGGCCGCTCCAGATCTCAACGGTTTTGGCCAGCTTGCGGCTCTTGCGGGCGCGCTCGCCCTCGGTGCCGTCCATGTTCAGCGGCAGGCCGATGACGATGAGCTCGGCTTCGATCTCCTTTGCCACCTCGCAGACCCTGGCGGCAACTTTGTCCCGGGCCTTGACGGTGATTTGGGGCGTGATGGGGGAAGTCAGGAACTCGGTGCGGTCGCAGGTGGCGAGGCCGGTGCGGCTGTCGCCGTAATCTACTGCTAAAATTTTCATGCAGGTGTCCTCTTTCTGAGATGATTTTTTCTTCATTGTACCACAGAATAGATGTCGCTGCAATTTTGTGGTACAATGATAGAAAAATGAGGGCAAGCCGCCCACGATAGAAAACTGACCCAACGGAGAGATTCACCATGTTAAAACTACTTTTAGGCGGTTCCGGCAGCGGAAAGACCACCCTGCTGTACCAGCGCATCCGGGCGCGGGCCGAGGCGGGGGAGAAGAGCATCCTGCTGGTGCCGGAGCAGTTCACCTCGTCCACCGAGGGCCGCATCCACCGGGAGCTGGGCGACGCGCTGAGCGGACTGGTGGAGAGCTTTTCCTTCACCAGCCTCGCCGAGCATATCCTGTCGGCGGAGGGCGGCTCTGCCGTCCAGACCCTCAGCGACGCGGGCCGTGCCGTGCTGGTGCGCCGCGCCCTCGAGGAACTGCAGGACAACGTCCATTACTATTACCGCCACCGCCGCTCGGCCGCCTTCTGCCAGATGGCCGCCGAGACCATCGACGAGCTCAAGAGCGCGGGTCTCTCGGGCCAGCAGCTCTATGAGTTGGCGCAGGACTGCGGCACCGACAGCGCCAAGCTCAGCGAACTGGCCCTCATCTTTCAGGGCTACGAGACCCTGCTGGCCGGGACAGGCATGGACCCCTCCGACCGGCTGGAGCTGGCCGCATCCCGCCTCGAGGCCGCACTGGCCCGGGGCGAACTGCCGGAGTTCCTGCGGGACAGGGCCGTCTTTATCGACGAGTTCGACACCTTCAACGCCCCGAAAAAGCGGCTGATGGGCGCCCTGCTGGCCTCGCTGCCCACCGTGACGGTGGCCCTCTGCGACAACGGCACCCCGCTCGTGCCGGGGGACGTGAGCCTTTTCTCCGGCGCGAAGCAGGTGGCGGCCCAGCTGCGCCAGCTGGCCCGCCGGAACGGCACTGAAGTGGCCGTGCCGGAACTGCTGCGCCGGGATATGCGCCACGCCGACGCCCCCGGCCTCGCCGCTGCGGCCCAGCTGCTGGCCGCGGGCCGGTGTGACCCGCCTCCGGCCTGTCCGGAGATAAAGCTTTTCGCCGCTCCCAGCCGGGAGGAAGAAGCCCGCGCCGCCGCTGCTGCCATCCGCCGCCTCATGCGGCAGGGCGTCCGCTGCGGGAAGGTGGCGGTGGTCTGCCGCGACATCTCGAAATACCGCGCCGCCGTGAAGTACGAGTTCCGGATGGCGGACATCCCCCTCTACTGCGACGAGCCGACGACTCCCGAGTTCAGCGCCCCGGCCACGGCGGTGCGGTGTCTGCTGGCCATTGCCCGGGGTGCGGAGCTGACGGAACAGCTCACCACGCTGGCCAAGACCGGCCTCTGCACCCTCACCGAGGAAGAGGTCTGCGCCCTTGAGAACTACGCCTACACCTGGTCGCCCAACGCGGCGGCGTGGCGTGCGCCCTTCGAGAAGAACCCCCGGGGCTTCGGCGATGTGGAGCCCACCGACGAGGACAGAGAAAACCTTGCCCGGGCCGAAAAGGCCCGCGCCCTTCTCATCACCGCCGCCGACGGCCTGCGCGCGAAACTCCGCTCTGCCAACGCCGAGCAGATGAGCCGCGCCCTCTACTTCTGCCTGAAGGAGCTGGGCGCGGAGGACGCTCAGGCCGCGCAGGTGGAGGCCATCCGGGCCGAGCGGGGCATCCCCGCCGCTGAGGAAGCCGCCCGGGAGTGGAACGTGGTCATGGGCCTGCTGGACGAGATGGCAAGCCTGCTGGGCGGCCAGAGCGTCACCATCCCCGAGTACGAAGAGCTGTTCGGGCTGCTGCTGCGCTCGTCCGACCTCGGCCACATTCCCCAGACGCTGGACGCCGTGGTGCTGGCCAGCGCGGGCAAGATGCGCCTTGACGCACCGGACTATGTCTTTGTGCTGGGCCTCTCCGAGGGCGAATTCCCCGCCGCGCCCGGCGAGACGGGCCTGCTGACCCACGCCGACCGCGACGCCCTGATGGCGCAGGAGATCGAGCTTCCGGACTGCTTCGAGAACCGGGTGGTGCGGGAACAGATCTGCTTTTATAAGGCCCTCACCGCCCCGGCAAAGGGGCTCTGGCTCAGCTGGCCGAAGGGGCAGGGCCAGACCCTCTGCGCCGCCCTCGAGCCCATCGTGGACGTGCTGAGACCGGGTGCGCCGGAACTCGACCTGACCGACCTTGCCGCCACTGCTGCCGACGGCCTCGACGTGCTGGGCGGCGGCTGGCCCCTGACGGAGATCGAGCGCGCCAGCCTCACCGAGGCTCTTCATGCCCCCGGCGGGGCGGAACCCGAGGGCCTCGCCCTCCTGCGCCGGATGGCGGGCCGCAGCCCCCGTCAGGTCAGCGACCTCGAGGCGCTGGAAACGCTGCTGGGCCGGCGGCTTCGCATTTCGCCCAGTCAGCTCGAAAAATACTACACCTGCCGGTACGGCTATTTCCTGCAGTACGTGCTGGGTCTGCGACCCCGGAAGCGGGCGGAGCTCTCTGCCGACCAGAGCGGAACCCTCATGCACTGGGTGCTCCAGATGGCCCTCGACCCTCACCCCGGCCCCGACAACCCCTGCGCTGGCTTACAGCCCTTCCTCGACCTCGACGACGAGGCCATGGCGGCGCTGGCCGGGCTTCTCGTAGATGAGTACGCAAAGCGCTACCTCCCCGAGGACACGGCCCGCTTCGCCTATCTGCTCTCCCGCCTCAAAAAGAGCATGACGGGCCTGCTTTGCTACCTGCGGGACGAGCAGCGCCAGTCCAGCTTCAAACCAGTGGCCTGTGAGCTGAAGATCGGCCCCGGCGAGGACGCCGTGCGGGGCCAGACCTACCGCCTCTCGGATGGCCGGACGGTGCAGCTCATCGGCACCGTGGACCGCGCCGACGAGTGGATCGAGGAGGACGGCACCCGCTGGGTGCGGGTGGTGGACTATAAGACCGGCACGAAAAAGCTCGACCTGCGGGAAGTCTACTGCGGCCTCGACTGTCAGATGCTGCTCTACCTGTTCAGCCTGACCCGGGACGCCGACGGACGATTCACCGGGGCAGAACCTGCGGGTGTGCTGTACCTGCTGGCCGACCCGGCCCCCGAGACGACCACCCGGGGCAAGGCTGCCCGGAGCATGGAATACAAGCTGGACGGCCTCGTCCGGGACGAGCAGAAGGTCTTCGACGCCATGGACGCCGAGGAGACGGGGCGGTATCTGCCCTTCAGCTTCCGGGGCGGTGTACCCAGCCCCTACCAGAAAGAGAAACGTGCCGACAAGGCCAAGCTCTCCCGCATCCAGCTCCATCTGGATGACCTCGTGACCCGGATGGGCGAACAGCTCTACAGCGGCTGCATCGCCGCCGAGCCGCTGGTCACGGGCCGCAGCCCCTGCCGGTGGTGTGACTACGGCTTCATCTGCTGCCATGAGGACGGCATCGGAGAGCGGGTGCTGGACGCCCCTGCAAAGCCTTTTGAACCGGAAGAGAAAAAGGAGGAAGACCAGTGAGCGAGACAAAATGGACCCCGGCCCAGCGTGCCGCCATCGACGACCGGGGCGGTGCGCTGCTGGTGAGCGCCGCCGCCGGCAGCGGCAAGACCGCTGTCCTGACGGAGCGGGCCGTCCGGCTCATCACCGACCCGGAACATCCCGTGGACGCCGACCGGCTCCTCATCGTCACCTTCACCAACGCCGCCGCCGCAGAGCTCCGCGCCCGCATCGGGCAGGCGCTGCTCCGCCGCAGTCAGGCAGAGCCGGGCAACACGGCTCTCCGCCGCCAGCGGATGCTGCTGCAGAGAGCCCCCATCTGCACCATCGACGCCTTCTGCCTCGACCTGCTCCACAAGCACTTTCAGGCGCTGGACATCCCGCCGGACTTCACCCCTGCCGACCCCGGCAGCGTGGAGATGCTGCGGAACGCGGCCCTCTCCGAGACGCTGGAAGCGGCCTATCAGGATGCGGACTTCTGTGCCTTTGCCGACCTCTACGGCAAGGGCCGCACCGACAAGGCGGCGGGGGAGGCTGTTTTGCAGGTCTATGACTTCCTCCGCGCCCTGCCGGACTACGATAAAAAGCTGGACGAGATGCTGGCCCCGTGGCAGGACGAGAACGGCTTTGCCCGCACCTGCTGGCATGATATTCTGATGCAGGAGGCCGCCCGCTCTGCCCGGGCCGCGAAGGAGCTGCTCTGCGCCGCACGGAACGACTGCAGGGAGGACTTCGTGACTGCGCAGGCCGACGCCGAGGCCAGCAAAAAGACCCCTGCCGCCAGGGAAAAGGCCGTGGCGGCAGTGAACGAGAAGTTCGCCGAACCCCTCGAGCGGCTGGAAAACTCCGCCGCCCTGCTGGGCGAGGTGGAGCGTCTGGCCGGGGCGGGGGAATGGACGCCCCTCTACGACAGGCTGACGCCCTATGTCCTCGGCATGGAACAGGCCCCCGGCCTCAAAAATATGAAAAAGCGGCTCACCGGTGAGCACAAGGACGCCGTCAAGACCCGGGCCGACGAGGCCGCGAAGCTCTTTGAGAAGATCGAAGACCTCATCAGTTGCAGCCTCGACGAAGCCGAGCTTGACCGGAAAGCCGCCGAACCCTGCCTCCGTGCCCTCTTTGCCGCCGTGCGGGACTTTGACGCCCGCTTTGCGGCCCGGAAGCGGGAGAGAAGATTGCTGGAATTCAGCGACTTCGAGCATCTGGCCCTGCGGCTCCTGCGGGACGCCGACGGCCAGCCCACCGAGCTGTGTCAGGGCATCCGGCAGGGCTACGCCGCCGTCATGGTGGATGAGTATCAGGACACGAACGCCCTGCAGGACGCCCTTTACCGTTGTCTGGCCAGCCCGGCAGGGGATGACCTCTTTCTCGTGGGCGACTTAAAGCAGAGCATCTACCGCTTCCGTCAGGCGGACCCCAGCATCTTCCGGGAAAAGCTGGAGAGCTGGCCCCTCCTGCCCGGCGGCGAGGCCCGCCCCCGGCCCGAAGACGGCAGGCCCGGCGAGAACGCCATGCTGGCGCTGGACGCCAACTTCCGCTCTGCCCCGCAGGTGGTGGCGGGCATCAACTTTATCTTCGAACAGCTCATGACGCCCGCTCTGGGCGACACGGCCTACGGCGACGGACAGCGCCTCGTCTGCGGCGCACCCGGCGCGTACGAGGGCAGTGTGGAGGCTCACTTCCTGCCCGACGATGCCGCCGAGACGGACGCAAAATATATCGCCGACCGCATCGAGGCGATGGTGGCTTCCGGTGAGCCGGTGCGGGACGGCGGCACCACCCGCCCGGTGCAGTACGAGGACTGCTGTGTCCTGCTGGCGGCGAGAGGCGACTTTCGGGCCTACGCCGAGGCCCTGACGGCCCGGGGCATCCCGGTCTACGCCGACGCCCGGGAGAACCTGCTGGACGCGCCCCACATCCGCCCCCTCATCGCCCTGCTGCGGGTCATCGACAACCCCGCGCAGGACATCTACCTCGCTGCCGCCATGCTGGGGCCGATGTTCGGCTTTACGGACGACGACCTCGTCCGCCTCCGGGCCGGGGCGCAGACACCCGATCAGCACACCCGCATCAGCCTCTACGGCGCAGTTTTACAGGCCGTCCAGAGCGAGGCGGAGGATGATTTCACCCGCCGGGTGCAGGCGTTCTACCGGCGTCTGACGGCCCTGCGCCGGATGGCCCGGAGCGTGCCGGTGGAGGAACTGCTGGAAGAAATTTTTGTTTCCACCGGCTACCTCGCCGCCCTCGGTGCCATGGAGAACGGCCAGCGCCGCCGGGAGGACGCGCGGCGTTTCGCCTCCTTCTGCGCCGGGGCGGGCGTGGGCGGCATCTCGGCCCTCGTCCGTGCCATCGACGCGGCCACACTGGCGGGCTCCACCGGGCAGGAGACTGCCCCCGGCGGGGCGCGGCCCGGCTGCGTCACCATCATGACCATCCACCGTTCCAAGGGCTTGCAGTTTCCGGTGGTGTTCGTGGCCGACACGGCCCGGCAGTTCAACGCCGCCGACACCCGCCAGCCCGTCCTGCTCCACCGCGTCTGCGGCGCGGGCCTCCGCCTTCGTCCCGAGGGCGGCGAGGGGGCCTATAAGACGGCGGCCTACACCGCCCTCTCCACGGTCCATGCCGCCGAGATGCGGAGCGAGCAGATGCGGCTTTTGTATGTGGCCCTCACCCGGGCGCAGGATAAGCTGATCTTGACGGTCCCGCTGGGCATCGGCCGGACGTCCAACCCCTTCGCCAAAGCTGCCGCCTTCCTCGCCGCCGGGGCGGGGGAGACCCTGAACGCTCAGGCGGGCAGCTTCGCCGACTGGCTGCGGGCGGCGCTCCTCGTCCACCCCAACGGCGGGCCTCTCCGCCGTCTGGCGGGGAACCTCGAGCTGCCCTTTGCGGACACCAGAAGCACCATCGCCCTCACAGTGCAGGCCGATGTCCTCCCGCCCGAAGAAGCCCCCGCCGAGGCGGAAGAGCCGCCCCGGCCCGAGGCCGACCCGGCCCTTGTGGAGACACTGCGGCAGGGCTTCGGCTGGCGGTATCCGGCGGCAGCGCTGGCGGACATCCCGGCCAAGGTCAGCGTGACCAGCCTCGTCCACGCTGCTGAGCAGACCACCCTCGAGCGCCCGGGCTTCCTCTCGAAGGACGGCCTCACCGCCGCCGAGATGGGTACGGCTCTCCATGCCTTCCTCGAGCACGCCGACTTCGGGGCGCTGGCCGCTGTGCGGGACGCAGAGGACGACGCTGTTCTGGATGCCGTCCGCGCCGAGCGGGAGCGTCAGGCGGCGGCGCAGCTCACCCCCCGCCATTGCCGGGAAGCTGGATGTCTATAAGATACTCCGCTTTGTGCGCAGCGAGGCGTTCCGCCGCATCTGCGGGGCAGAGGATGTGCTGCGGGAGCTGGCTTTTATCACGTCGCTGCCTGCCGCCGAGGTCATGGCCGCTCAGGGCCGCGCCCTGCCCGACGGCCCTGCCGCCGACGCCGGGGTGCTGGTGCAGGGCATCGCGGACATCGTCCTCGTCTACCCCGACCACCTCGAGCTTCTGGACTACAAGACGGACCGCCGCAAGGCCCCTGCCGACTTCGTCCGCGCCTACCGCGCTCAGCTGGAGCTCTACGCAAAGGCCATTGAGAAGCGCTTCGCCCCCCGGCGGGTGACATATAAAGGGATATATTCGCTGGAGCTGGGGGAGCTGATTGAAGTATAAAATGACAGGAGCACAGAAAAATGGGAACACTGCTTTTAGGCGAAATTGAATCGGCGCTCCTGCAAGGATACTTCGGTGAACTGCGGACGAAAGAAGTTGTGGTCACAGAAGAACGGATGGAGCACATCCGGGAGCGCCACCCGCAGGATGTGGAGCTGTTCATACTTTATGGAAAAGAGACCGTCGTGAAGCCGGATATTCTGCTGGTCGATGAAAAACATACCGGAACAGTCTTTGCAATAAAGCGCCTGCCCGAAACGAATCTGAATGTAGTCGTCCGGCTCGTGATGGAAACAGACCGGGAAGACCGCAAAAATTCTGTGATGACGTTTTACCGTATCCGGGAACGCAATCTGAAAAAGCTGATGGAGAAAAACCGGCTGCTTTACAGCCGGGAATAATCGTGGTATAATAAGCATAGGATAAGAGTGCATTTGAAGTAGAGAATGTGCTGCTACACACCCACTGGGTCAAAAGAAATGCGGGAACGGGCACACCCGCCAGATGCAATCAACGGGGGAACGGCAGAAATGCTGTTCCCCCATTCCCTTGTTCGGGCATCTTTTTTTGAAAAAGCGCATAAAAATGCTTGACAGCCTCCCCGGGGTGTGGTAGAATATTCGAGTAAAGAAAGCAGCTACGGCCTGTGCCGCGCTCGCCTTGAGGGGTAAGGACCCCCGGGCTATACCCTGAACCGATTCGTCTTGAAGACCGAATCGCGCTTTTGAGTGAATTTCGCGCGGCTGTCCCGAAACTGGGGCGGCCGCGTTTTCTATGCCAAAAAACGCAACACTATGGACTATTGTTTGGAGGTGCATTCATTATCGCTACCGCTGGAAAGTCGAAGGAACTGGAGATCAACGGTCAGATCCGTGACCGTGAGGTTCGCCTGATCGGAGCCGACGGCGAGCAGAAGGGCGTGGTCAGCATTCAGGTGGCCATGCGCGCTGCTGAGGACGCCGGACTTGATCTGGTCAAGATCGCCCCGCAGGCTGTCCCGCCTGTGTGCAAGGTGCTGGATTACGGCAAGTACCGCTTTGAACAGCAGAAGAAGGAGAAGGAAGCCAAGAAGAACCAGAAGGTGGTCGAAGTCAAAGAGACCCGCCTCTCGCTCAACATTGACACCAACGACTTCAACACCAAGCTGAACCAGACGGCCAAGTTCCTGGCCGCTGGCCACAAGGTAAAGGCCTCGATCCGTTTCCGCGGCCGTGAGATGGCGCACAGCGCACTCGGTGCTGACGTGCTGAAGCGCTTTGCTGAGGCCCTGCCTCAGGCAAGCATGGATAAGCCGCCGGTCCTCGAGGGCCGCACGATGTCCATTCTGCTGATCCCGAAACCCAATAAGGACTAATTTTAGGAGGATACTAAAATGGCTAAGATGAAACTGAAGACGCACTCCGGCGCTAAGAAGCGCTTTAAGCTGACCAAGAACGGCAAGATCAAGCGCGGCCATGCATTCCGCAGCCACATCCTGACCAAGAAGACCACCAAGCTGACCCGTGGTTACCGTCAGCCCAGCTACGTTGATAAGACCAACGCAGCTACCATCAAGAGCATGCTGCCCTACGCCTAAGAGCGAGCCGCAGGCAAACACATTCTACTGAGATAACTAAAGGAGATATAAAAAATGGCACGTATTAAGGGCGCAACCATGACTCACAAACGTCGCAAGAAGATGCTGAAGCTGGCCAAGGGCTTCTACGGCTGCAAGAGCAAGCACTTTAAGATGGCTAAGCAGCAGGTCATGAAGAGCGGCAACTACGCTCTGGCTGGCCGCCGCATGAAAAAGCGCCAGTTCCGCAACCTGTGGATCTGCCGCATCAACAACGCTGTCCGTCCTCTGGGCATGAACTACTCCAGCTTCATGGCTGGCCTGAAGAAGGCTGGCATCGAGCTGAACCGCAAGATGCTCAGCGAGATGGCCATCAACGATCCCAAGAGCTTCGCAGCTCTGGTCGAGACCGTGAAGAACGCCTAATAGACCTTAAAAAAGACGCCCGCGCGTATCAAATACGCGGGCGTCCTTTTTGTATGTTTTGGTAGTTGGAGGAAAGACGGATGGAGAAGATCACCAGCCGGGAAAACGCAAAAGTCAAATACGCCTGCCGTCTGGCGTCCAGCGGGGCATTCCGCCGGGCCGAGGGCCGCTTTCTGGCTGAGGGGCGGAAGCTCTGCCCCGAGCTTTGCCGGGGCGCAGAGCTGGAGACCCTCTTCTGCACCGAGTCGGCGCTGGAAAAATGCCCGGAGCTTTCGGAATTGCCGGGCGAACACTACCTTGTGGAAGACCATGTGGCCGATAAGCTGGCCGACGTGGGAACCCATCAGGGCGTGTTCGGCGTCTTCCGCACCCCGGTGCATACCTTAGAAGAGGTAAAGACCGGCGGGCGCTACCTCGCCCTCGAGCGGGTGCAGGACCCCGGCAACGTGGGAACGCTGCTCCGCTCTGCGGCGGCCTTCGGCTTTGACGGCGTGCTGCTCAGCGACGGCTGCGCCAGCGTCTTTGCGCCCAAGACCCTTCGGGCCTCCATGGGCGCAGCGGTGCGCATCCCCGTCATCGAGGCGGGGAAGATGCCTGAGGCCATCGCCCTGCTGCGGGAGAAGGGCATCACCTGCCTTGCCGCCGCCCTCTACCAGTCCCAGCCCCTGAGTGCGGCGGCGTCCGGCTATCCGGACGGCGTCTGCGTCGTCATCGGCAGCGAGGGTCAGGGCCTCACGGATGAGACCATCGCTGCCTGCACCGGCACTGTCCGCATCCCCATGACCGACCGGGTCGAGAGCCTGAACGCCGGCATCGCGGGCAGCATCCTGCTCTGGCATTTCCGGGAGGAGAGTCTGTGACGCGGGCCGGGGAGGGGCAGCTGAGCCTTTTCCCGCCCGACCCGGCCCCCGACCCGCTCCTG
>OGNW01000735.1_pt1 | contig 24607 bp, 18 predicted proteins | sample 1573591 | NCBI WGS metagenome assembly OGNW01 (sample SAMEA2581894, study PRJEB24529) | metagenome | biome: Human gut stool | place: China | collected 2011
GGTATCGTCTAGTGGCCTAGGACGCGGCCCTCTCACGGCTGAAACTCGGGTTCGAGTCCCGGTTCCGCTACTAAAAAGCTAATAAGTTAATAACAAACTTATTAGCTTTTTCTTTTTTTAAAACGTCCTTGTCTTTGGGATGTAACGTGCAAAAATGTGCTCTTTGACGCGGGAGTGATACGGTATCATGGCATTCCCATATCTGGTAAGCTTTAGGGGTAATCTGAAGATTGGTTTAACTTAAAAGTATTGAGGGGGGCTTTGATAGCTTTCACACAGAATCCTTATGGATAGAAGGTTTCAATATCTGTTATGTGTGAAAGGAGATTATATTGACTTTACCGATGGGTAGAATTCCTTTCATCGACATAATATTACTTTCTCTTAGAAAGCTTTTTGTCTTTCGGAAAGCATGTTGTTTTTCGCTGCAATACTATAATAGGAACTTTCGAAGTTTTTGATTTAATTTCCCGGGGAGGATAAACGGAACCGGACAGAAGCTTTGGCGGTCCGGTCCTAAGGGGCTGAATAAAAAAATCCGAGCTTTAGGAGAACTCGGATTTTTAAGCTTTTAGAAAAAAGTCTTTCTATGTGGTGTATAATTTCACAAACATAGATGGATGTGGAGGAACTTTTTTTCTTTTTACTTGCAATATTTTTGAATTAAGCTGTCCACTACAGTGTCTCCTAATTCTTTTGCTTTGGCAAAGTTCGTACAAGCTTCTTTGTTATTCTTTTGCTGCACCTGACAGTATCCCAGCATACGATATGCTGCAGCTGCTTTAGGATCGAGGGAAATTGCTTTCTTTAATGCTTCTACAGCTTCATTAAATTGTCCTACACGCAGATGTACAGAACCTTTTTCTATCCACATTTCTACATTTTCAGGAGACATTTCTACGGCTTTGTTGATGTCGTTGATGGCTTGTTGATACATTTTGCATTGAATTTCGGCTTGTTCACGTTGTAGATAGAAAGCAGCGGTGACACGCCCTCCGATGGCATCGTAAAATTTATCATAGTCAACCACCGCTTCACGATATTTGCCTGTTTGTGCTTTCATCTCGGCGCGTTCGTAAAAATAAGGAGCAGCTTCGGAAGTGTAAGGAGGAGTGAAACGGGCAATGGCACTATCCATAAGAGCAATCACTTCATTCATCTCGGTTCCTTCTATTAACTGCTTTGTTTTGGCGGCCGAATAGAAAGTGGCGGCAGATGCTAAAGGAGTCTGATTTACTTGCTCATAACTCTTATACGCATCTGTATAGTTGCGCATTGCAAATAAAATATCGCCTTCCAATTGAATATAAACCGGTTGTGCATCTGTTGCGATAGCTTCGCGAATGATATTTAATGCTTTGTCGTAACTCCAGTCTCCGTATGCTTTTTTGCCTTCTTCAAGGTTAATGCAATAAGAGTAGATTATCTTAGCCACATTATATTGTCCTTCTGTTTTGTTGCCTGATACGTCCATAGCCTTTTTCAAATCGGCTTCGGCCAATGCATTATGTTCATCATCTCCGATGTTCATGTAGTAGCCGGCACGACGTGTATACCCTTCGGTGCTGTTGGGGTATGCTTGTAAAAAATCGTTTAGAGTTGCCAGATAGTTTTTGGCATCCATCTGTGATGAAGACATATAAAGATATACCAAGGCCTGGTCTTCTGTTTCGGGTAATGCCTTTGCAATGCCTATTTTATTCAGATTGATGTCATTGGCAGATAAGGGGGAAATACTTAATGATTCGCCGTAAGATGCACCGATGGCATAGCTTTCTTTATCTTCTTCGGATGCACTTTTCTGAATCAGTCCCAGTACTTCGCCATTTGCATTCATAATGGGGCAGCTTACGGTTTTGTCACTTGTGGTCATTGTCAGTGTGTAGTAGTAAGCTTTGTCGGCAATAGTATCTACTTGGGTCACTTTACCGGTTTGGCAGGTAGCCGCTTTTTGTGTGGAGTAGGGGAGCAGATAAACAGTTTCTCCTACTGCGGCAGGTTGTGTGGCTACTTTCAGAGCGGTTATTTTTTTCTCGGTTTCTGTACGGAATTTAATGACATCATACATTGAATTTGCACCGGCAATGCGTGTTACCGGCAGTTCTTTGCCATCGGCGTTGATAATGACGGCACGTTCTGCGTCTTCAAACAAAGAGTAATCAGACAGGGCTGTACCGTTATTATCGATATAAAAACCGTTACCGGTATTTTTAATTTTGTTTTCTTTATCGTAAGTTACGATAGAAAAAACAGCTTTCTTAGCTTTGTCGGCCCATTTGGGAGTGTCTTGGGCATGAACCGATTGGATGGCCATGCAACACATCAGAATCAAAAGTACTTTCTTCATGATATAGTTTTTATTGTTATTCTTCAGTAGTAAAGCCACGCTGTTTCACGGCTTCGTAAATCAGGATACCGGCGGCAACAGATACGTTCAGTGATTCGATTTTGCCCAGCAATGGAATTTTAATCCATTCGTCACACAATGACAAGTGCTCGTAGGGCACACCCGTATCTTCTGCTCCCATAATAATACAAACAGGGTCTTTGTAGTTTGCCTTGGTATAGTCATAGTCGCCTTTTTCGGTAGCTGCGACAATCTTGAAACCGCTGTTCTTCAAGAATTTGATGGTTTCGGTCAGGCTTTGTTCACGGCAGACGGGCAGCGTATGCAAGGCTCCCGCAGAAGTCTTCATGGCATCTGCATTGACACTGACACTGTTTTTGGCAGGAATGATAATCGCATCTATTCCGGCACATTCGCAAGTGCGGGCAATGGCACCAAAGTTGCGTACATCGGTAATGCCGTCCAGCATGATGAGCAACGGATTTTTTCCTTGTTCAAAAAGGTAAGGAACAATATCTTCTGTTTTTTGATAAGTAATGGCTGAAATAAAAGCTATGACTCCCTGATGGTTTTTGCGGGTGATGCGGTTGATGCGTTCCACCGGCACGCGTTGCACAGGAATCATCCGTCCCTTCAATTCGGCAAACAATTCTTTGGAGAGTTCGCTTTGTATGTCTCTTTTTACTAATATCTTGTCTATCTCTTTTCCGGCTTGAATGGCCTCGATAACGGCACGTACACCGAAAATCATTTCATTTTTCTCTGTCATATTCTTTATTTATATCCTAATAAAACTTTTGCATTGTTCAGTGCGGCATCCGTCAAGGTAGCTCCACTCAACATATTTGCTATTTCTTTCACTCGTTCTTCGTTGGTCAGCCGGCGTATGTGGCTGTTGGTTCCTGTATCGGTATCTTCTTTATATACCTTGTAATGTGTGATGCCTTTGGCGGCTATTTGCGGTAGATGGGTAATGCTGATTACCTGTCGGTTTTGATTTCCCATTTTTTCCATGATGAGTGCCATCTTTTCGGCGATGGAGCCCGATACTCCGGTATCTATTTCATCGAAGATGATGGTGGGGAGTTTCACGGCTCCCGCTATCATGGCTTTCAGGGATAGCATGACACGTGCGATTTCACCGCCCGAAGCAACAGAGGCTACATTTTGCAATGTCCCGTTTTTATTGGCCGAGAAAAGGAAAGTAACACAGTCCATTCCTTTGGAATCCGGTTCTTTTCGGGGAGTAAGCTCTACCATGAAACGAACGTTGGGCATGCCCAAAGGGACCAGCAGTGATTGCATTTGTTTTTCAATGTCTTTGCCGGCCTGTACACGCAGTCCGGTCAGGACTTTGGCTTGTTCCAGTACTTTGTTGTACAAGGTGTCCTTTTGCGCAGTCAGCTGCGCAATGCGGTCATCAAATGAAGTAATGGCGTTGAGTTGTTCCCGATAATCGTTTGTCAGGGCGATTAACTCTTCGATGGTCTGCATACGATGTTTTTGCTGCAAAGAATAAATAAGATTCAGCCTTTCGTTCACAAAGTCGAGCCGGTTGGGGTTGAATTCTATTTCTTCCTGTGCACCGGCGATGTCGTGCGACAGGTCTTTCAGTTCTATATAGCAACTGTCCAGCCTGTTTATCCATTCTTGTGCCGGAGCATATACTTTGGCAATGTTTTGCAAGGTCTGCATGCACTCTTTGGTGGCAGAAAGAAGGCTTCCTTCATCTGAGGACATGATTTGGTCTACCTTATACAAGCCTGCTTTTATATCTTCGGCATGGCTTAATGTCTCAGCTTCCTGTTCCAGTTCCGCTTGTTCTCCTTCCCGTAATTCCGCTTCATTCAGTTGCTCCAATTGGAAACGGATATAATCTTCATTCTGACGGCTTTTTTCTGCCTGAGCGATAAAGTCTGCCAATTGCTTGCAGATACTTTTATACTTTGCATACAGGCTTTTGTAGGAGATGAGTTCTTGTTCGTCATGTGCCAGTATGTCGAGTACGTTCATTTGAAACTCTTCGTGGTTCAGCAGTAAGTTTTGGTGCTGGCTGTGCACGTCTATCAATTTCTCTCCCAGTTCTTTCATTTGTACCAGTGAGGCAGGGGTATCGTTGATAAAGGCACGGCTCTTCCCCGAAGCATAAAGTTCGCGGCGTATGATGCATTCTTCGGGGTCATACTCCATGTCGTTTTCAACAAAGAAAGGCTCCATTTGATAAGTCGAAATATTGAAACGGGCTTCTACGATACATTTATTGGCACCTTTCTTGATTGCTTTGATATCAGCCCTTTGTCCGAGCAGCAAGCCGATGGCGCCCAAAATGATAGATTTACCTGCGCCTGTCTCTCCGGTGATGACCGAAAAACCGGGGGTAAAACTGATATCGAGCGTATCAATTAATGCATAATTTTGTATATAGATAGATTGCAGCATATTCTTTTTTTAATTCCTTACCAGTTTATCTATAATGTCACACGCCACTTCCCGCTTGCTTTTCAGGGGATAGTCAGTGTATCCTTGGCGGTCGATGATCGTTATTTTGTTCGTGTCATAACGAAAACCGGCACCCTTGTCATTCAGTGAATTGAGCACAATGAAATCAAAGTTCTTGCGTTCCAGCTTTCCTTGTGCGTTCTGCCGTTCGTCGTTTGTTTCCAGTGCGAAACCCACCAGCTTTTGGCCCGGCTTTTTTTGTTTTCCCAGCGAAGCGGCGATGTCTTGTGTCGGTTTCAGTTGTAATACCAAATCGTCTTTTTCTCTCTTAATCTTATGGTCGGCCACACTTTCCGGCGTGAAGTCGGCCACGGCAGCGCATAAAATGCCTGCATCGGCATCGGTAAATTCACGGCTGGCGGCTTCATACATTTCTCCGGCACTTTTCACATCAATGCGGCGGATGTGCGGATGCTGTGTTTTCAGTGTGACAGGACCGCTTATCAAGGTTACATGGGCGCCTCGTGAGGCGCATTCCTCTGCCAGCGCAAATCCCATTTTTCCCGAAGAATAATTGCCAATGAATCGCACCGGGTCTATTTTTTCATAAGTGGGACCGGCTGTGATAATGATTTTCTTGCCCGCCAGATCCTGTTGCTGTTCAAAGAACTTTTCCAGTTCTTCTATGATTTTTTCCGGTTCTTCCATTCGTCCTTTGCCTACCAAATGGCTTGCCAATTCTCCTTCTCCCGGTTCTATGATATGATTTCCATACGAGCGCAATGTCTCCAGATTCCGTTGGGTGGAAGGATGTGCAAACATATCCAAGTCCATGGCCGGAGCCACAAAGACAGGTGCTTTCATTGACAGGTAAGTCGTAATCAGCATATTGTCGGCTATTCCGTTTGCCATCTTTCCGATGGTGGATGCTGTTGCCGGAGCTATCACCATGGCGTCAGCCCATAAGCCTAAGTCCACATGGCTGTTCCAGGTGCCGTCCCGTTGTGCAAAAAATTCACTGATGACGGGTTTGCTTGTCAGTGCCGACAAAGTGATGGGAGTGATGAACTCTTTTCCTGCCGGTGTAATGACTACTTGCACTTCCGCTCCTTTTTTGATAAGTCCTCGAATGAGTATAGCCGCTTTATAGGCGGCTATACTTCCGGTTATACCTAATACGATTTTCTTTCCTTTCATGCTCATTTAGTAGTCAGTCCTGATTCGCGTAGTCTGATTTTAGTCAATACGTTTTTGGTGTTCAGCGTAAAGTCACCGTTTAAAATCCAGCTATAATAGCCGGGGTCTTTTTGCAGCACTTCGCTGACCGACATTCCTTTGTATTTGCCAAAGTTAAATACTTCCACGCCCTTTTCGTCATATACGATGCGGCCGGCAAAGTCTACATTTTTGTTGAAACTGGAGTATTCAGCCAAAAATGCCATATCATTCTGTAATTCTTCGGGATAACGGTCTAATTGTGCTTTCAGTACTTCATATGTAGCACGGGTGTCGGCCTCTGCAGTATGAGCGTCTTCCAGGTTTTTTTGGCAATAAAACTTATAAGCAGCCGATAAAGTCCGTTGTTCCAGTTTGTGATAAATTACCTGCACATCAATAAATTTGCGTTTCATCATATCAATATCCACTCCGGCGCGAAGAAATTCTTCTGCCAAAACAGGTATATCGAAGCGGTTGGAGTTGAACCCGGCCAAATCGCATCCTTCGATATCGCGTGCAATGTCTTTAGCTACTCCCTTGAAAGTAGGACAGTCGGCCACGTCCTTATCATAGATACCATGAATGGCCGAAGACTGTTCAGGGATATGCATTTCTGGGTTGATGCGCATGGTCTTGGTCTCTTCATTGCCGTTTGGATACACTTTCAGATAGCAAATTTCTACTATTCTGTCGGTGTTTATATTAGTACCTGTTGTCTCTAAATCAAAGAAGACAATCGGGTTCTTCAAATTCAATTTCATTCTGTTTCGAGTTGTAATTTATTATATTTAGTCATTCAGCATCATAGGCATCAGCAGCATCAGCACGTCTTCCTTCTCTTCCTGTTCGGCAGGAACAATGACACCTGCGCGTGATGGGTCTGCCAATTCTACAATTACCTCTTGGGCAGTCAGGTTATTCAGGATATCTATCAGGAAAGTCGATTTGAAACCGATGCTCATGGCATTGCCTGCATATTGGCAAATCAGTGTTTCTTCTGCTGAGGTTGAGAAGTCGATATCCTGTGCCGAAATCTGTATCTGGTTTTCGCTGAGGCGCAATTTAATCAAACTACTTGCCTGCGAAGAGAAAACAGAAACGCGGCGCAAAGCGCTGATAAGCATCTGCCGGTCGATAGTCACTTTATGCGGATTATCTTGCGGAATGACAGAATTGTAGTTCGGATAGCGCCCTTCAATCAGACGACATACCATTCTGTAGTTCTCCAGAGTAAATATAGCATTGCGGTCATCGAAGTCGATTTGTACATCTCCCTGTTCTTTGGGCAGGAGGTTCTTCAGCAAAGTGGCCGGTTTCTTGGGCAGGATAAATGCGGCCTTTTCATCGCCGTGAGCCACAAAAGTCTTGTTACGTACCAACTTATGGCCATCAGAAGCTACGAAGGTGATATCTTCGGTAGTGATATCAAAATAAATACCATTCATCACCGGGCGAAGCTCATCGTCGGCTGTTGCAAACAGAGCTCGGTTGATGCCTCCCAACATTACAGGTGCTCCTATAGTCACATGGACAGCATTGGCGCCCAGTGCAGGAGCCTGAGGATATTCATCTGCATTTTGTCCTATGAGACTGTATTTACCGTTTTGATATTGTACGGTGATTTCCAGGTTATTTGTATTCACTTCGAATGTCAGTGGCTGTTCCGGAATTTCTTTCAGGGCTTCGAGTATGGTTTTGGAAGAAACAGCAAAGCGTCCGTCACCGTCATTCTCAATCACTTCCAAAGAGGTGGACAGGGTTGTTTCACTGTCGGATGCAGTTAAGAACAGTGTCCCATCCGTCAGCTCCATCAGGAAACAATCAAGGATGGGCAGCGAGTTCTTAGAATTGATAACGCGGCTAATAGCCTGTAAATGACTGAATAATCCAGTACTTGAAACGATGAACTTCATAGTTTTATATTATTATATTTATATTCTACATATAGGTCTCATTTAACTGCCAAAGTTACGAAAAGATTATGGTTTGCACGCAAAAAATAGCGAAAAAATTAGTTTACTCGCCGGGAAAAGCGTAATTTCGTGCCGAAAATTAAATTTTATCATAATGGAATTAGCAGGAAAAGTTATAGCGGTTCTCGAACCGAGAAGCGGAGTCTCAAAAACTGGAAATGAATGGAAAGTGCAGGAATATGTGATTGAGACACACGATCAGTATCCGCGTAAGATGTGTTTTGATGTATTTGGTGCAGACAAAATAGCGCAGTTTAATATTCAGGTGGGTGAAGAATTGAATGTATATTTCGATGTTGATGCACGTGAGTGGAACGGGCGTTGGTTCAACAGTATTCGTGCTTGGAAAGTGGATCGTGTGAGTGCTCAGGCTCCTGTAGCACCTGATGCTCCGTTCCCGCCGATGAATGCAGCCCCGGCAGCTCCGGTAGATTTTGCTTCAACAGACGAGAAAGACGATTTACCATTCTAAATTCTACTAAAATATTAATATACAAATCCGGTTGATCCTTGATGAATTGACCGGATTTTTTATTGTATAATGTTAATGGAGTTTTTATTGGGGATATGATTTTATGAATTTGGAGGTAATAAGTGTTACGGACTAGCACCGAATGTCTAAATCTAATCAAGGTTATATGTATTTTTTTTAGCTTTATATTGGAAGGAAGATTATTTTCGATTTATGGATTGTGGGTATGGCTATTATTTGTAGGAAAAATGTATAGAAAATTAGTATGCATATATCGTTGTTCAAAAAACTATTTGCAAAATAATAGAAAGGTTTGTGTTGGTATTATTATAGATAAATAAAAAGACCACGTGCTCTGCAGGAGGTGCACGCAGTCTTTTTATAGTGTATATGAAACTATGATTTGTTTATGAGTTCATGCTCATTAGGAATTCTTCATTGTCACGCGTATTTTCCAAACGGCTTTTTACAAAATCCATAGCTTCGATAGGGTTCATATCTGCCAGATATTTACGCAGAATCCACATGCGGTCGAGTGTAGTCTTATCAAGCAATAAGTCATCACGGCGGGTGCTGGATGCAACGATATTGACAGCAGGGAAGATACGTTTGTTGCTAAGGTTGCGGTCGAGTTGCAACTCCATGTTACCTGTACCCTTGAATTCTTCGAAGATTACTTCATCCATCTTAGAACCGGTATCAATCAATGCGGTAGCGATAATGGTAAGTGAACCGCCGCCTTCGATGTTGCGTGCTGCTCCGAAGAAACGTTTGGGTTTATGTAATGCATTGGCATCTACACCACCCGACAATACTTTACCCGAAGCGGGGGAAACAGTATTGTATGCACGAGCCAATCGGGTGATAGAGTCTAAGAATATCACGACATCGTGACCACATTCTACCATGCGTTTTGCTTTTTCGAGCACGATACCTGCAATCTTGACGTGACGTTCTGCCGGTTCATCAAATGTAGAAGCGATAACTTCGGCATTGACACTGCGGGCCATGTCAGTTACTTCTTCAGGACGTTCGTCAATGAGCAGCATAATCATGTAGACCTCGGGGTGATTGGCAGCGATGGCATTGGCAATATCTTTCATCAAGATGGTCTTACCGGTTTTAGGTTGAGCCACAATCAGTGCACGTTGTCCTTTGCCGATGGGGGCGAACATATCTACCACACGGGCAGAAAGGTTATCACTGTAACCACCTTTGCAAAGTTTGAACTTTTCGTCGGGGAACAGCGGAGTGAGGTGGTCGAATGGAACGCGATCGCGCACTAGTCCGGGGTCTAGACCATTGATTTTTTCTACTTTCACCAGCGGGAAGTATTTTTCTCCTTCTTTGGGTGGACGGATAGAGCCTTCGACTACATCGCCTGTCTTCAGGCCAAATAGTTTGATTTGTGACTGTGACACATAAATATCATCTGGCGAAGAAAGGTAGTTGTAATCTGATGAACGAAGGAAACCATAACCGTCAGGCATGATTTCTAAAACACCGGTTCCTGTCAGAATACCTTCAAATTCGTAAGGCTTTTCTACCGGCTTACGCTCGGGAGCCGATTGTTGGGGTTGCTGTGGAGATTCCAGACCTTCTGCGTTGTTATTGTTGGTCGGACGCTGGTTGTTATAATTATTATTGTTGCGTTGATTGGGGTTGTTGTATCTCGGGTTTTGTTCGCGTGGTTGGCGAGGCTGGAATTTAGAAGCTGGAGTGACAGTGGGAACAGGTGCCTCATTTTTGGTTGCTTCAAACTTTCCAAGTAATTCAGTAGGAAGTTCAATCTTTTCCGAAGGGAGATCTTCAATTGGAATGAAGTCGTCTGTATCGCTATCGAAATCCAATTCGGGAAGAATTACCTCTTTTTCTTTCGGAGTATTGGTTGCCGAAACTTTTTGAGGAGTAGTGTTATTGGTTTCTTCTGCTGTTGTAGCAGGTTGTTCTTCTGTCTTGGCAGCAGTTTTATTCTTCGTACCCGGCTTGCGGCCTCTTTTCTTCGGCTCAGACTTTTCAACTGCTTCTGTTACTGTTTTTTCTTGGATGGGTTGAGCTGTCTCAACTGTGGAAACTGCTTCTTTTTCAGCCTCTTCTGCGATGTGTGCAGCCGTTGTTGGAGTAGCTGCTTCTAGCTTTTGTGCTTTATCTTTGGTGGCAGTATATACCTTGTCACCTTCTTTTTTAACACTGATACGTGATCTCTTTTTAGGCTGGTTTTCTTTGCGGTCTTCATTTACTTTGGCCGCTGCTACTTTTTTGGTTGCTCCGACTATTGCTTGCTCGTCCAGAATCTTATAAACGAGTTCTTCTTTTTTCAGAGACTCTGTTTTAGTGATACCCAACTCTTTGGCGATTGATTGTAATTCTGACAAGTCTTTGTCGTTTAATTGAATGATGTTATACATATAGTATATGTTATTAGTAAAATATTTTTTTATTGTGTAATCAAAGAACGCAATCGGCACATGAAATGTCTTGAGATCGCAGTTCATAATTTATGATTACGGGATTTAATATGTTATAGATATTATATCGGAACGTAAACGAAACTTGCCAGATTGGCAAATTCTGCGTTTACTGATGCAAATGTAGCTGTTTTTTTTGAAAAACTCTTCAAATAGGAGAAAAAAATACCATATTTTTAAAATTAATAAAAAAAGACGCTTCAAAATATCGGCCTATGTTTCTCTCGGTACCGATGTTAAATGAACGTAAAAAAAAGTCAGATTGTTTAGGCATATCTGTGTTTTATAGCGGAAAAAGTGCTAATTTAGCCCATGAAAATTTGATTTTTATTATTAAAACATTGAATAAACATGAAAAAAGTGATTTTTACAGAAAAGGCTCCTGCAGCTATAGGACCTTATAGTCAGGCGATTGAGGCAAATGGTATGGTATTTCTCTCAGGTCAGTTGCCTGTAGATCCTGCTACCGGTGAATTTGTTCCGGGAGGAGTTGCCGAACAGACTGCTCAGGCTTTTGAAAATATCAAGCATGTATTGGCAGCAGCCGGTTTGACTACTGCAAATATTGTAAAGACTACTGTTTTTTTAGCGGATATGTCCTTATTTGCAGAAATGAATGCTGTTTATGCCAAGTATTTTGAAGGTGATTTTCCTGCCCGTTCTGCAATAGCAGTTAAGGCATTGCCGAAAGGTGCATTGGTGGAAATCGAAAGCATCGCTGCAAAATAACAGCTATTATTTTGTCTATTGTAGGGGAGGAATATATCCGACCCTATAGTGAATATAAGTTTTAGTCTGGTGACGGTTATAGACTTCGGTTTCATGTCGGGTAAATGGATTAATGAACATGAGGAAAGTAAATTTGAAACAACTCGATAGATGGCAGTGGTCAACTATTGTGCTATCTATCATTTTGGTGATGGCATTTTCTGTATTTGTTTATCGCTATGAACCGTTTCGGAGTGGTTTCGAAATAACAGATCAATTAGGGGGGAATGTGTTTCCGGCTACTATACTTTCTACAGCTACTACGGATGGAGACTTGATTGTTCCTGCCGATTCCGATTATATTGGTAATCCGAAATCAGGTATTGCTATTCGTATAAAAAACAGCTATGCCAATAGTAAATTGCGTATTGAAGTGGCTGAAACTCCTTTCTTCTCTGAATCTGTTTCCGAATTTATTTTGCCTAAGCCCGGTAAGGAATATCTTGTTTTCCCCGACATCATTTGGAACTATCAGGCTTTGCGTGACAATAATCAGGCAGTGCCCGTTAGTATATCTGTCAAGGCGGAACTTAACAGAAAAAAAATGCCTCAGCGATTGAAAACCATTTCTATGCGGAGTATCAATGAGTGTCCGCTTGGTTATGTAGACGATAAAATGAAATTTCACGATACAGGTGAGTTTTTTGCCGCTTATGTGAACGAGGAACATCCGCAGATAGACAAACTTTTGCGTGAAGCATTGGACACGCGCTTAGTCAATCGTTTCCTGGGGTATCAGGGAGATACAAGTCAATCCGAAAATGTGGATAAGCAAGTTTATGCTTTATGGAATGTATTGCAAAAACGTAACTTTAAATATAGTTCCACAACCAATAGCAGTTTGTCGTCGAATGTGGTTTATACTCAGCGTGTGCGTACGTTGGATGATGCATTGGAGTCTTCGCAGATAAACTGTGTAGATGGGAGCGTGTTGCTCGCCTCATTGCTCAAGGCGATAAATATCAATCCTATATTGGTACGTATCCCCGGGCACATGTTTGTGGGTTATTACACAGACAAGACTCACACCGATATGAATTTTCTGGAGACAACAATGATTGGAGATGTGAATTTGGACGATTTCTTTCCTGATGAAAAACTGGATTCTACCATGGTGGGGAAATCGCAGAATCAAATGTCGAAACTTACTTTTGAGAAATCAAAAGAATATGCCAATAAGAAATATAGAGAAAACGAATCGCTTATCCATTCGGGAAAAGTGAATTATATGTTTCTGGAGATAGACAAGAAGACGCGTGCGCAAGTACAACCTATTGGTAAGTAAGTTTGTTATAAAAGGTATGGAATTAGTTTATATTTATCATAGCGGATTTGCCCTGTTGGGCGATGGGTATACTGTTATCATGGATTATTACCGTGACACAGAAGACAAACAGGCGGAAGCTGCTTTGCGCAGGTTGATGAATGAACAGCCTGAAGAACCGGTGGTGGCACCTGAACAGGGAAAGGTGCATGATGAACTTTTGCACCGCCCCGGAAAGTTATATGTGCTGGCCAGCCATTTTCATCCAGATCATTTCAATAAGGAAGTATTGGACTGGAAAACACAGCGACCAGACATTATCTATATCTTTTCGAAGGATATTCTGAAACACAGAAGAGCGCAGAAAGAAGACGCCGTCTGGTTGAAAAAAGGAGAGGAATATGCTGATGAAACCTTATCGGTCAGGGCATTCGGATCTACGGATGTAGGAGTATCTTTTCTGATAGAAGTAGAGAATAAGAAATTTTTCCATGCCGGCGATTTGAATAACTGGCATTGGATGGAAGAAAGTACGGAACAGGAATGGAAGGGATATGAAAAGAATTTCCTTCATGAAGTGGATAACCTGTATGATTATACGCATGAACTGGATGTAGCAATGTTTCCTGTAGATCCGCGTTTGGGACGTGAATATATGAGAGGTCCCGAACAGTTTGTGAAGAGAATAAAAACAAATATTTTTGTACCGATGCATTTCGCGCCCGACTATGGGAAAGCAAATGCTTTCCGTGCTTTGGCAGAAACCCATGGAACACATTTTATAGAAATAAAGTATCCCGGACAGATTATAAAAATTTAAAGAAATATGAAAGTAAAAGGAAGATTTGATCATTTTAATATTGATGTAACGAATTTGGAACAGAGTATTCGATTCTACGAAACTGCATTGGGGCTGCATGAAGCCAATCGAAAAGTAGCTGCTGATGGTTCTTTTATTTTAGTATATATGGCTGATGATCATAGTAACTTCTTGCTGGAACTGACTTGGTTACGTGATCATCCGCAGCCTTATGAATTGGGCGAAAATGAAAGCCATCTTTGTCTGCGTGTAGAAGGAGATTATGACGAAGTGCGTAAATTCCATAAAGAAATGGGATGTGTATGTTATGAAAATACAGAGATGGGGCTATACTTCATTAATGATCCGGATGATTATTGGATTGAAGTATTACCGGTGAAATAAATAAATATAAAAAATAGGAACTATGAAATACATTGCTCCCGGTGGCTGGTTCTCGCTGGAATATCCTGCGGGTTGGCGTGAGTTTGAAGATACAGAAGAGAGTTTTTTATTTTATGACCCCGACAAATGGAGTGGAAATTTCCGTATCTCGGCTTATAGAGGTGCTGACACAAACTATGGAAAAGAATGTGTCAGTTATGAATTGAAAGAAAATCCGGCTGCTGAATTGACCCTGATAAGAGGTGTGCAATCGGCTTACAGTGTGGATAGCTTTCAGGAAGAAGGCATTTGGTACACCTCTCATTTTTGGGTTATTGATTGTCGTGATATATGCGTGGAATGTTCTTTTACGGTAGCTAAGGGTGGTGATAAAACTGTTGCCGAGAATATTATCGCCAGCATAGAAATACGCAGTGAAAATAAGGCTTATCCTAAAGAGATTATTCCTATTCGAGTGCTTGAGATAGGCGAGGTGAATAGTGCTTATGAATGGGCCTCAAGTACGATAAAGAAACAGCTTACAAAAGACTTCTCTTCGCAGGAAGAGGATATCGAAAAGATTCAGGAGGTAATGGATAGCGGGCGTTTCCAACCTCAACAGCGTATGGCTTGGGAGAACTTCGGTGTGGCTTTTGGCACAATTCTGGTTAATGAGATGGAAGGCATGGAATGGGTGACAGTGATAGACGGAAAGGAAGAATATCCGGCTTTGCAGTTTATGAATTCCGATATGCTGATTGATCCTGCCGCCATAGTATGGAATAAAGCGAAGAAAAACCTTCCTTGTGACCTGAAGGCTGAATTTAAGAAAATTAAGCGCGAAGCGGAAGCTGTGTTGGATGATATTAATTAAAAAAGAGAATGGTTCCATATTTACAGATAGACGGACTTACAAAATCGTTTGGTGATTTGGTTTTATTTAATCAAATTTCTTTGGGGGTAGCCGAAGGACAACGTATCGGTTTGATAGCCAAGAACGGTAGCGGTAAGACTACATTATTGAATATTATAGCCGGAAAAGAAGGTTATGATGAAGGCAGCATTGTGTTTCGTCGTGATTTGTGTGTAGGCTACTTGGAGCAAGATCCTCACTATCCCGAAGAACTGACTGTGCTTGAAGCGTGTTTCCATCACGGTAATACTACCGTGCAACTTATTAAGGAATATGAAAGGTGTATGGAAACCGAAGGTAATCCGGGAATGGAGGACCTGCTGGCACGCATGGAACATGAAAAAGCCTGGGATTATGAACGAAAGGCAAAACAGATTCTTTCGCAACTTAAAATCCGTGATTTCAATCAGCAGGTGAAGCATCTCTCGGGAGGACAGCTCAAACGTGTTGCTTTGGCGAATGTGCTTATCACGAAGCCTGATTTCCTTATTTTGGATGAGCCTACCAATCACCTCGACCTTGATATGACGGAGTGGTTGGAAGATTATTTGAGACGTGGCAATATCAGTCTTTTGATGGTGACTCACGACCGCTATTTCCTTGATCGTGTCTGCTCTGAAATTATCGAAATAGACAATAAGCAGGTTTACTCTTATAAAGGTAATTACAGTTATTATTTAGAAAAACGCCAAGAACGCATAGAGGCGACAAATGCCGAAATAGCCCGTGCCAATAATTTATATCGTACGGAATTGGAATGGATGCGCCGTATGCCACAGGCACGCGGACATAAAGCGCGTTATCGTGAGGAGGCTTTTTATGAGCTGGAAAAGGTGGCAAAACAACGTTTCAATGACGGTAATGTGAAGCTGGAAATGAAGGCGTCATATATCGGCTCGAAAATTTTTGAAGCAGACCATCTTTACAAGAGTTTCGGTGACTTGAAGATTTTGGACGATTTCTCTTATATCTTTGCCCGATACGAGAAGATGGGAATTGTGGGAAACAACGGTACGGGAAAATCCACCTTTATCAAGATTCTGATGGGCGAGCAGAAGCCGGACAGCGGTACGATAGATATTGGCGAGACGGTGCGTTTCGGATATTATTCGCAGGATGGCTTACGGTTTGATGAACAGATGAAAGTGATAGATGTGGTGCAGGATATTGCCGAAGTAATTGAACTGGGCAATGGTAAGCGCCTTACAGCTTCGCAGTTTCTTCAGCATTTTCTTTTTACACCTGAAACGCAGCACAGTTATGTGTATAAGTTGAGTGGGGGAGAGCGGCGCCGGCTTTATCTCTGTACGGTGTTAATGCGTAATCCAAACTTTTTGGTACTGGACGAACCAACCAATGATTTGGATATTATTACTTTACAGGTGTTGGAAGAATATCTTCAGAACTTTAAGGGTTGTGTGATTGTGGTGAGTCATGACCGTTACTTTATGGATAAGGTGGTAGACCACTTATTGGTATTCAAAGGACAAGGTGATATTCGTGATTTTCCCGGCAACTATTCTGATTATAGAGATTGGCGCGAAGTGAAAGAGCAACGTGAGAAGGAAGCCGAGAAGCCGAAAGAGGAGAAAACGGCACGTGTACGGTTGAATGATAAACGCCGTATGACTTTCAAGGAAAGGAAGGAGTACGAGCGGTTGGAAAAGGAAATAGGAGAACTGGAACAGGAGAAAGCAGATATAGAATCTGCCCTTTGTAGTGGAACCTTGAGTGTAGAAGAGCTGACCGAGAAATCGAAGCGATTACCGGAACTGAATGATTTGATTGATGAAAAATCAATGCGTTGGTTGGAACTGAGTGAAATAGAAGGGTAATGAGGTATTGTTTAGTTTGTAGGGGCGAGGTTTGCTCGCCCGAAAACAGTTTGCTTTGTGTCTTCGGGCAGGCAAACCCTGCCCCTATAGCTGACGATGGGATAGACCGGTTTGGTTTTGACACATTCCTACAGTTTATAATATAAGTGTAAGGAACTGTTGTAACTGCCTGCCTGAATATATCTTATACTTATTTTTTATCCTCTTTCCCATACTTACTGGGACTTACATTGAAGTGCTTTTTAAATACCTCTCTGAAATATTTGCTGTCGCAAAATCCTGTCATTTCTGCTACTTCTGTAATTGAGTACTTTTTTTTCTGCAACAATTGTGCAGCCGTATTCAGACGGAAGTCTCTGATATAATCGGCGGGAGACTGTCCTGTCAATGCTTTCAGTTTGTTATAGAAACTAGTGCGGCTCATGTTATGTAATGAGCATAAAGAGTCTACGGTAAAATCTGTATTATCAATATTATTTTTTATATTGTTCTTTACGTCGGTTATGAACTTCCAGTCCAGTGTGTTGGCTTCAGCAGGCAACAATCCCGGCTTTTCTGAATCCATTTTAGTGGCCATCGCATATCTTTGCCGTAATAAATCTCTGTTGGACAGTATATTGGATATTCTTGCCTTTAGCATTTTGATGCTGAATGGTTTGGTGATATAACCATCTGCACCGGTTGCCAATCCATTTAGAATATTCTTCTCATCGTTTAACGCAGTGAGTAATACGATAGGAATATGTGATGTTTCAATATTTGTTTTAATAGCTGTACATAGTTCATCTCCGCGCATTTCGGGCATCATAATGTCAGAGAGGATCAAGTCAGGCCAAAATTCTTTAACGATAATCAATGCTTCTTTTCCGTTGCTGCAAGCTTGTATGGTATAAGCTCCTGCAAGTGATGTGGCGAGATAACTGCGCAATTCATCATTGTCTTCTACGATGAGAATGCGTTGTAATAATGCGGCTTCAATCATTTCCTGTAGCTTTTCGGGCGTTTCTGTAACTTTCGCTTGTTCGACAACTTCTTTGACCGGCAGTTCTTGATTCGGCTCTACGATGCTGTAATGACGCAGATGCTCATAACCTTTATAGAAAATAAGTCTGATGTCTGTTCCCTGATGTTCGGTACTGTCGATATTGATTTTTCCTCCATGAAGCTTTACCAATTTCCATACCAACATTAGTCCGATTCCGCTACCGGTTATTTTAGAATTGATGGCATTGCTGCCACGGAAGTGCAGTTTGAATATTTTCTTTTTTTCTTTGGCAGGAATGCCAATTCCTGTATCAGATACCTTGACTTTCCAAGAGTCTTTGGTCTCGGTGACGCAGACGCTTACATGACCATAATCAGGGGTGTATTTCAAGGCATTGGATATGATATTCTTTAAGATGGAGTCCATCTTTTCTTTGTCAAACCATACTTTCGTTTCCTTGAAATTACTTTCGTAAGTAAAATCTATATTCTTTGTGGCTGAATAAGAATGAAAACCATTGCATAAGTTTTGCATATAAGTATTCAGCTCAAATTCAGCTATGTATAGCTTAGGGGAATAGACTTCGGTATGTTCGAAGTTGATAAGATTGGTGGTCAAACGTAACAAAGCGTCCACATTTTTCAGAGCAGTTTTCATACAGTTGAGTCCGCTTGCCGTCAACTGTGCTTTTTCACTCAACTCTTCTAATGGAGCTTTGATCAGGGTTAGCGGCGTGCGCAAGTCATGTGCGGTATTGATGAAAAATTGAGTTTTTTCATCGGAAATCTTTTTCTGTTTTTTTAGATAGATAATTCTGGTAATGATAAAAAGCAAGAGTATCCCTAGCACTATATAGCATAATATAGCCCAAAAACTGAGCCATGCCGGATGTGCGATTATGACATCGATGGTGCGTTCTTCGAATATGACATTCTGTTCCTCTTTGGACACAGCACGAATATACAGTTTGTATTTTCCGGGTTTCAGATTGGCGAAATGGATTATGTTTTCTGCTCTCGGGGGACTCCAGGTAGTATAAAAGCCTTCCAGTTTCCAGCTGTAAAGCACATTGGATGGAAAGTCGTAGTTGATGGTCGATACTTTTAGTGAGAAAGTATTTTGATTGTGAGACAGTTTCAATACTTTTATATCATCGATATCTTCCGTCAATGGAGAATTTTCTTCACCGGAGAATACAGGCTGATAGGATAGTCGGAAATCACTTAGAATAATTTTGGAAAATTGATAATGAGGAAATTTAATATCCTTGGGAAACTCGATGGCACCGTCTATGCTGCCGAATATAAATCCTTTATCTTTGAGTAATACACCGGCAGAAGCATTGAAGTTGGCAGACATAAGCCCTTGCTCTTTAGTCCAGTTATAGAATAATTTATCTTTGCTGGAAAAGCAGGTGATACCGTTTTCTGTACTCATTATGATATTTCCGTTCACTTCGGGCAGTATGGTAAAGATGCTGTTGGTGAGTAGTGCACAATTATCTGTGTGGAATTGTTTGAAGGTATTTTTGCCGGGGTTATAAATTATTAGACCGGAACCACTGGTACTGACGTACAATAATCCGTTGGGAGCTTGATAAAGAGTATTGATGTAAGTAGACTCTCCGGGAATCTCTATATATTTATATTGGCTTGTGTTCTTATTTAGCAGATACAAACCGGTAGCAGTGCCAATCCACATGTGGTCACTGTCTTTTTCTCTGATAGATGTAATTGAATTTACCCCGGGGTATAATTTTACCTTATTATTTTTTAAGTCAAAGCATTTTAGATTGTAATATCCTCCGGACCAGATATTTCCTTCGGAATCTTTTATCATATCTCGGATGTATTTGTCAGGGCGCATATTGATGGGCGTCAGCAATGAAGGAGAGAAGTACTCCACAGAAAGTGCTTTCTTGTTAATTTTGTAAATACCGGAAGTATATCCACCTGCCCAAATAATTCCGGGAGTAACTTCGCACAAAGCAATGAATATATGGTTCTTATCTTTGAGTTGTTTGTCAAAAGAACTCAGGAACGAATGCCATTGACGTGTTTTAGTATTGTAAAGACTGATACCGTTGCCGGTACCAAACCATAAGTCTCCTTCGCTATCTTCGATGATGGTATGCACATGATCATTAATCAGAGATTGCTTGTTGCCGATGGAATGTTTTATCCAGTGGTAGTTTTGATATCGGTTGTCGACTATGGTGATTCCCGTAGGATAATTGGCAAGCCATATTCTCTTTTCCTCATCCACATAGATATCATTGATGATATTTCCCATCATCTCGTTATTGCTTTCGTAGTTGGTAGTGAGATAAGGATGTATCACGCCACTGTTAGCCTGAATTTTGTAAATCCCCATACCTTCGGTAGCAATTAAAAGTTCATTCTCGTTCAGGGCACTGATTTGGGTAATATTGACATCGCTTAAATCTGTTTCGGAATGAAGAATTTGGCGCGTGGGCAAATCATAGGCAAAGATGCCCTTTTCGAATGTTCCGATAAACAGTCGTTTCAATACTCTGTGATAATAGAGTTCGCTGATTTGCCCTTTGATTTCATCCAATGGAGGAATGGGAATTGGCTGTAACTCATTGTCATTTATACAGCAATAGCGTATTCCCTTTTCTGTCGCAATAAAGAAATGGGAGTTGTCTGATTGTACCATAGAGGTAATGTTGCTGCTCAGTGGGTTGTAAATACGTGAAATTTGATCACTCTGCGTATTATATAGTATAATCGAATCTTTGTCGCACAGCCATATATTGCCTCGATTGTCTAAATAGCTGTATGAAATAGACAAGGATAAGTTGGCAGGTTTATAGGTGGGTATAAATCTGTCAAACTGATGATGATATTCAAATATTTTTCCGGTTTTACCTACAATCCATAAGTTTTCTTTCTCTCGAAACAGCCATGTAAGATGATTTTGGGCATTTCTTTTATTTTCTTCGTCAACTAATTTATAGTGTTTTATTTCTTTGCCATTATAGCGGTCCATTCCCTCATTGGTAAGAAACCACATATATCCTTTTGAGTCTTTTTGAATGTTGAATATTCTTCGGTTGCTCAGTCCGTCTTCTATCCCTATATATTTGTACGTTTGCCCCATAGCGATAAAAGGCAGTAAAAAGAACATGAATAATATATTCCTTTTCATGCTAATTTTGGTTTTCAAATATGTAAACGCGATAATACTGATATGTTAGTTTTACAAAGTAAGAGAAAAAGAATAGAAGATACAACTAAAATGTATTCTAAATTAAGAAACAGTTTTAATTTTCTTATTTCTTTACTCAGTAACAAAAGTATGTGGCAAGTATTGGATATGTTTTTTTACTTCGAAATCAAAAATAGGCTTTTCCTTTAAAGAAAAGCTGGGTGTAAGCCACATTCTAAAAGATAGAGAACAAGCCGAGAAATAGGTTGAAAATATAATTCTTTGGCAGAAAAAAAGTGTAATTCTGATTGTTAATGAATTACACTTTTATTATTTTTGTATACATATTATTTCATAATAAAATGCAACTACAGAGTTATGAAAAAGATTATTTTATTATACTTCATATGTTCTTTTTCTATATATGCGCAAGGACGGAATTTTCTTGCAAATGAAAAAACGAATGGAACAAGTACTATAGATAGTTTGTTCTCTTCGGTTAACAAACAATTGTCTGGTTATCCTTCAGAGTGTATATATCTGCAAACAAGCAAAGGAATTTATGAAGCAGGTGAAGACCTTTGGTTCAAAGCTTATCAGCTGGATGTACAAACCTTCGGCTTATCGGATAAAAGTAAGACTCTTTATCTGCAAATGATTAATCCGAACGATAGCGTAGTCTGGCAAGAAAAGTATCCGATAGAGAATGGTATCGTATCCGGTCATGTTTACATCGACGAAAAACTTTCGGAAGGCGATTATTTTCTGGAAGGCTATACAAAGCACTCTTTTTACAAGAATGATACTATCGGAATAACTCCTACCCGCAAAATAAGGATAGTAAAGAATATAGCCCGTTCGGAAGTAACGGAGAGCCTTAAAGATACAGTCTTTCGTTTTGAAACATTTCCCGAAGGAGGGAATCTTGTGTCCGGCCTTTTCTCCAAGTTAGCTTTTAAAGCAACCGATGGTAAAGGGAATCCGGTAGCTGTGGAAGGAGCCATCTATGAAGACGATAAGTTCCTGTGCGGAATAAAAAGCGTGCACGATGGAATGGGGGCTGTTTCCTTCACTCCCTTAGTGAATAAAAAATATAGGATTGAATTGAAGAATGGAAAAAGCTATCCGTTACCCGAGATTCATTCACAAGGAATGGTTCTGAACCTTCGCGGGCAAGATAAAGAGCACCTGGATTTTGTCCTTTCACAAACCGAAGGCTTTCCACACCGGCAAATTTATCTCTTGGGGCAAATGCGCGGAATGATTTGCTGTATGGCGAAAGGGATATTAAAGGACAGTCTTAAAATCTCCATCCCGCTCGATAATTTCCTGTATCAGGGCATAGCGGAGTTTACGCTTTTCGACAGTTCCATGCAGCCCGTTGCAGAACGACTGGTCTATGTTCATCCTCAAAAGAGACTGTATATAACGGCCGAACCCGCAAAGACAAGTTTTGCCATTCGGGAAAAAGCGTCAATCAAAATAAAAGCGACAGACGAAGAAGGCAAACCGGTAAGGGCAAATCTGGGTATTAGCGTATACGACCGGGCATATAACAATCCTGCTGACCCTGTGAATATCTTAGCTTATTGTTATCTTTCATCCCAGATACGGGGCAGAATCTGTAACCCCACTTATTATTTTGATGAAAAGAACAGTGACAGAAAAGAAGCATTGGATCTGTTGTTGCTTACTCAGGGCTGGAGGCGATATGTATGGAATGCAGTAGAACCTGATTATCAAGGACAGCCTTTTTTGACGGACGAAATCAATGGCATACAAACTCTTAAGAGTAAGAAAAAGGCCAAACAAAATGAAGGGGCAGAACAGCTTATTCAGATTTTCGGTGCAAAGGGAAACTCTCAGTTTATTTGGACAGATTCCACCGGACATTTTATGGTTGACCCGGACAAGATGAAAGCACTTCAGGGAGGATATGTGTATTTGAAGCCCATGTTGTCGAAAGAGTTCAAACCAACATTGGAATTAGTGGATTACTTTCCTTTGATTGATAGTATAAAGAAGAAGAGGCCTTATTATTATCCGATAGCGGAACTGTCACACCATAAGAGGGAACAGCTTCTAGATTTGCCTGTGATAGGCAGTGACAGTACTATACTACTGAGTGAGGTGACTATAACAGCAAAAGGACATAAACCGTTTAGAGATAAAATGATGGGACGACTGGATAGCTTAGCACAAGTGAACTTAGGACCATGGGTATGTAAGCATGGTTGGTTGGAAAACTATAAAGAAGGATATACCCACCATCATGATCCTCGCTATTGTCCATGTGTAGTTGATGACGGAGAGCCGAGAACCGCTCCTGTAATAGGTAAACAATACACAATAATGAAAGCGGAATATTATACTTGTGGGGCGAGAGGAGGTTGGTGTTTTAAACCATTAGATTGTCAAACGGTTACTTATCAAGGAGTATTGTATACCGAAGAAGAACTTCTTCGAATGAATAATCTTTGGCGTACCAAAGGTTATTATGGAAAAAGAGAGTTTTACCAACCGGACGAAATAGACATGCAGCTTTCCACTCCTGACGCCCGCAATACTTTATTATGGGCTCCGTCAGTTATTACAGATGAAAAAGGAGAAGCGGAAGTTCATTTCTATTGTTCTGACATCAATACCGGATTTATCGGGGTCGTAGAAGGCGTTGATGGTGATAGATTGGTGGGAACTACAAAATGTGAATTTAGAGTATTAAGAAAATAAGAATTGTATATGAAAGAAATAAGCATATACAGAACAATTATTTTCCTGTATAGGAATATACCTAAGGGCTCCTATGACCTATTCTCAACAATCCATAGATTCCGTAATCTGTAAGATGAGAGAAGATATTTCTTCCCGTCCTTCTGAATTAATCTATTTTCAAACAAGTAAAGACATCTACGAGACCGGTGAAGACCTTTGGTTCAAAGCCTATCAGCTGGATGTACAAACCTTCGGCTTATCGGATAAAAGTAAGACTCTTTATCTGCAAATGATTAATCCGAAAGACAGCGTAGTCTGGCAAGAAAAATATCAAGACGGTATCGCCAATGGTATCAAAGGCGGTATCATAATAGGTGAAAATATCGGTAAATACTAGTAAGATTTTGGTAAATATATACTTAATTGGGATTAAGTCAAAAAGTGTGTGAGCATAATATTTTGAGAAAATTCGGGTCACTTATTATTCTTGGGGGGTAAATGTCATACCACAAGCAAAGGGAAGAATAAGCCGTTTCCCATGGTCGGCCAAGGTCTTTTAAACGGAAGATTATTACAGTCTGCGACGGCAGACTGTACAGTCTACTGCAATGGACTGTACGGTCTACAGTAGCGGACTATACAGTCCGCTGCCGAAGACTATAGTAATCTGACGGACAGACAGGCATAATAGAAAGGATGAAAACGCTTAGTCCGGCTAATGAAACAACGTAGGGAGGGCGCCTATTTATGTAGATATCTTCGGCTTAACGAAAAAAGGAACCCGTTTTTAGCGGATTCCTTTTTAGCGGTGCGTACGGGACTCGAACCCGTGACCCCATGCGTGACAGGCATGTATTCT
>OGNW01000747.1_pt1 | contig 24175 bp, 21 predicted proteins | sample 1573591 | NCBI WGS metagenome assembly OGNW01 (sample SAMEA2581894, study PRJEB24529) | metagenome | biome: Human gut stool | place: China | collected 2011
AGACTCTTTCAACGAAGCAGGTGTCATGGAAATGTCCGTCGGTCGGATTGCCTCATGCGCGTCCTGTATCTTCTTCTCAGTCTTTTTATTTGCTTCTCCTGCTGCTGAATACTCTGCGCCGTAATTCTCTGTGATGTACGCTCTCGCCGCTGCATCTGCTTCCTCTGAAATACGGGTAGAATCAGTACGCAGGTACGTGATCACACCGATCGTACCGCTGCCCTTTACGTCAATTCCTTCATACAGCTGCTGTGCAATACGCATCGTCTTCTGTGTACCGAAGTTGAGCACCTTTGCTGCCTCCTGCTGCAAAGTGCTGGTTGTAAACGGAAGCGGCGCTCTTCGGATACGCTCTCCCTTTTTGATATCTTTTACTTCGTATGTTTCTTTTTCCAAAGCCTGTAAAATCTCATCCAGCTCCTCTTTGGAATGGGTCGTCATCTTCTTTTTCTCGGTTCCATAGAACTTGGCAGTGAGCGGTCTTTTCTCTCCTTTCACCTTTAAGATTGCATCCAGACTCCAGTATTCTTCCGGAATAAATGCATTGATCTCTTCCTCCCGGTCCGCAATGATACGAAGTGCTACAGACTGCACGCGTCCGGCGCTCAATCCCCGTTTTACTTTTGCCCACAAAAGCGGACTGATCCGATATCCTACCATTCTGTCCAGAACACGTCTTGCCTGCTGTGCGTCCACCAGATCCATATCAATATCTCTTGGTGTTTTTAATGACGCCTTGACTGCATTCTTTGTGATCTCGTTGAATGTAATACGGCGCATTTTTTTCTCATCCAATTTCAGCGCTGCTGCAAGATGCCATGAAATTGCCTCTCCTTCACGGTCGGGGTCGGTCGCCAGATATACTTTGTCGGCTTTCTTCGCTTCCTTTCTCAGGTTTGCGAGAATCTCCCCTTTTCCCCGAATGGTAATATATTTGGGCTCAAAGTCATGCTCCACATCGATTCCGAGCTGACTTTTCGGCAAATCTCTGACATGCCCGTTTGATGCCGCTACTGTATAGTTCTTTCCAAGAAATTTTTTGATCGTCTTCACTTTCGCCGGTGACTCCACAATTACCAGATAATGTGCCATTGAAACATTTCCTCCATCCGGCGCCCTCACGCCGTCATTTCACTTTTATATAATAATTTTTTGAGATTTCTCTGATATATCCCTGTAATTCCAAAGACACTAAAAGCTTTAAAACTTCCTCCGGGCGCAGCTTTGTTTCTTCTGTCAGCTGCCCCACGCTCTTTGGATACAGACCGACACAACTATACACCATATATTCAGGACTTTCAAGCATTTTTTCATTTTTGTCTGATTTTTCACATTCCCCGCTATATGCAATGCCCATCTCATCCAGCAGATTTTCCGGGCTTAAAAGAATTCCGGCCCCCTGAAAGATCAGGCGGTTACACCCTTGACTTAAGCTGCTGTTAACAGGCCCCGGCAGCGCATAGACATCCTTTCCCTGCTCCAGTGCCAGATCTGCCGTGATCAGTGATCCACTCCTCTCTCTTGCCTCCATAACGAGCACAATATCTGACAGCGCGCTGATGATCCGGTTTCGCCTCGGAAAATGCTGCGGAAGCGGCGGTGTGCCGAGCGGGACTTCTGAAAGGATCCCGCCTTCCTGCTCCAGGATATCCAGATATAATCCCATATGGTTTTTCGGATAACAGACATCTACCCCGCTCCCCAAAACAGCAAAGGTCTTTCCACCTCCCAGCAGAGCACCTCTCTGTCCGATCCCGTCTACGCCGCGCGCAAGTCCGCTGATCACCTGAATTCCACATTCCGCCAGTTTTTTCCCATATTCCAGCGCATATTTTTCTCCATAGGGAGTACAGCTTCTCGCTCCCACAATGGCTGCCGCACGCGCAGTATTATCCGGCAGCTTTCCTTTCACATACAACGCATACGGCGGATCATAGATTTCTTTTAAACGACCTGGATATTCCTTTTCTCCCCACGGGATCACCGAGATTCCTTTTTGTCTCATTGCTTCATAATTTCTGTCCAGCTCCTCTTTCTTTTTCGCCTCCAGCAGCTTCCAAATTTCCTGTTCCTTGAGCAGCTGCATCTTTCTGAGTGCAGTTTCTTCTATATAATAAATGGCTTCTGCTGTCCCTGCTTTTTCTTTTAATTTTATTTTTGTCCGATCCGGAATATTTCGGATTCCGGCAAACCAGTATTCATACTTCATGCGTTCTTCCTCCTATCGTTTCCAGTACTTCTTATCCGGCGTCCGATAGCCGATTGCCTCACACAAATGCTGCTTTAGAATTTCCTGACTTCCGTCCAGATCTGCGATCGTTCTCGCCACCTTTAACACTTTATGATAAGTACGTGCTGTAAATCCAAAGGCAGCAAATGCCTGCTTCATCACTTCGTTTTCCGGCTCTCCCAGACGGCAGAATTCTTCTGTCGCCCGGCTGTACAGTCTTGCATTTACCTTTGTTCCTCCATAACGCCTTCTCTGCAGATTTCGCACTTCACATACTCTCTGCCGGATTGCTTCCGAAGATTCCTGTGCTTTCTTCTCCACCAGTGAGTCATATTCCACCCGGGGCGCCTCTACACACAGATCGATCCGATCCAGAAACGGCTGACTGATCCTTCCTAAATAATTCTGAATCTGCACAGGCGTACAGGTACATTTCTGCATATCCGGATAGCATCCGCAGGGACATGGATTCATCGCCGCGATCAAAATAAAATCCGCTGGAAATACATAATTTCCGTGTGTTCTCGCAATCCGCATCTGGTGCTCTTCAAGCGGCTGTCTCAGTACCTCGATCACACTTTTCGAAAACTCCGGCAATTCATCCAAAAACAAAACACCGCCGTGTGCGAGTGTGATCTCTCCCGGCGTCGGGATCATCCCGCCTCCAGCCAGTGCTGCCCTTGTGGCCGTATGGTGTACACTGCGAAAAGGCCGGCTCTGGATCAGCGGTTCTTTCTCATCAAGAAGTCCCATAATACTGTATATTTTTGTAATCTCCATGCTCTCTTCTAATGTCAGAGGCGGCAGAATTCCGGCAATCCGTTCCGCTGCCATGGTCTTTCCGCTTCCCGGGGGGCCGATCAAAAGAAGATTATGTCCGCCTGCCACTGCAATCTCCGCTGCACGCTTGACGGCTGCCTGACCCTGCATTTCAGAAAAATCCGGCTGCGGATTTTTTACCGTCTGCTTTTTGGCTTGATTCCTTGCTTTTTCTTTTTTTCTCTCTCCTGAAAGAATCTTTGTAATCTGCTTAAGATGCTTTACCCCAATGATCTCGATTCCTTTTACAAGTGCGCCTTCCGCCTCATTTGCTTCTGGTACAATGCAGCGTTTCACTCCCGCCTTTTTTGCCTCCAGAACGATCGGCAGAACACCCGGTACTTCCAGCACACTGCCATCCAGTCCCAGTTCTCCTATAAAAAGCGTATGCCTTACCCCCTCTGAAATCTGACATCCCAATGCAATCATCACTGCCACTGCAATGGGAAGATCAAACGACGCTCCTCTCTTTCTTACATTTGCCGGCGCCAGATTGACGATCGTCCGCTTGGCTGGAAATGAAACTCCACTGTTTCTGATTGCTGTGCGCACACGCTCTGCTGCCTCCTTCACTTCAGAAGAAAGGTATCCCACCATATGAAATACCGGAAGCCCGTTGCTGACGTCAGCTTCCACATGAATAAATTCTACCCGCAGCCCGATCACTGCTGCAGATAATACTGAGCAAAAACTCATCACACACTCCTTTTCCAAGAGCCGGTACGTTCAGTCCCCACATAACTGATCTTCTAATAAATTTGTAACTTGAAAACGTTGGCCGATACGGCCTTTTGAATCAATAGATCTTATACTCTCCAGAGCGGATCGCTCCGGGAATGTAGTCTTACTATATCTCTCCTGCGCGCTGTTTGTCAACTACTTTTTTCTGCCCGTCCTCTTTTCAAGTGGAAAAGCACAAATCATGCCTTCTTTACATACACTGTTATCAAATGTGCTTTGAGGTGCTGTCTTGAAATCATTTCCAAATCCCCTCACCCCTTCCGAAGAAAAAGAATATATTCAAAAATATACTGAGGGTGACCTGCAGGCAAAACACATTCTGATTGAACGGAATCTGCGGCTCGTTGCACATGTGATCAAAAAATATCAGTATGTGGACGAAGATCCCGAAGATCTGATCTCAATCGGAACCATCGGTTTAATCAAAGCCATTGTCACCTTTAATCCAAGCAAAGGAAACCGTCTGGCAGCCTATGCCTCCAAGTGTGTGGAAAACGAAATCCTGATGCATCTGCGCGCACGGAAAAAGACGTCAAAAGAGATTTCTTTATATGAACCCATCGGTACGGACCGGGAAGGAAACGAGATCAAATTATACGATATTATCGAAACGGATGAAGACGACATCCCGGAACGGGTATGCCTGAAAGAAAATATCCAGAAGCTGTATGAAAAAGTAGAAAACGAGCTCTCCCAGCGGGAAAAACTCGTTTTAAAAATGCGGTATGGACTTTATGGCGGCGAGGAATACACGCAGAGGGAAGTCGCCAAACAACTGGGAATCTCCCGCTCTTATGTATCCCGGATAGAAAAGAGCGCGGTCGAAAAGCTACGCGTCTTTTTCTGCTCTTCGTAAGATATCATATTTGTCCGCCTTCTGATCCAGCGCCACATATAACACCTGTTTTGAGTGAGGAGCACTCTCCTGCTCCTCTCCTTCTTCATTAAGGATACGCTCTACTTTCGCTTCCACATTTTCCCCGTTCGGCTTCATGATCTCAATGATCTCACCCACAGAAAACTTGTTGCGCTGTTCGACCCGGCACAGACCGTCCCTGCCCTCTCCGATAATTCCGAGATAGGTATACTCTTTCACATACGTGTTGCTGTCATAGATCTGTGTTGTCTCATCCGGTTTTCCAAAGAAGAATCCTGTCGTAAACTGGCGGTACGTACAATTGGAGATCTGCTCCAGATACCACGGCATATTCTTTTTATATAATTCCGGATCCTTCTGATAGTCATCGATCGCCTTTCTGTAGGTTCTTGCAACTGTTGCCACATAGAGCGCGGTTTTCATACGTCCTTCGATTTTCAGACTGTCAATTCCCGCATCAATAATATCATCGATGTGCTCTATCATACACAAATCTTTAGAATTAAAAATATAAGTGCCTCTTTCATTTTCATAAACCGGCATAACCTCTCCCGGTCTGGTTTCTTCTACAATCGAATATTTCCATCTGCACGGATGCGTACACGCACCCTGATTGGCATCTCTTCCGGTAAAGAAATTGCTCAGCAGACATCTGCCGGAATAAGAGATACACATTGCCCCGTGGACAAAACTCTCAATCTCCATTTCCGCAGGAATCTTCTCCCGGATTCCCTTGATCTCTACCAGTGACAGTTCTCTGGCAGACACCACTCTTTTGGCTCCCAGCTTCCACCAGAACAGATATGTCTCATAATTAGTATTGTTGGCCTGCGTGGAAATATGCACCTCCACCTGGGGCCAGACTTCTTTGGCGATCATGAACATTCCCGGATCGGAAATGATCAGCGCATCCGGCTGCTCCGGCTTCATATCCCGCAGCTCGGCAAAATATTTTCTGGCTCCCTCGAGATCATAATTGTGCGCCAGAATATTGGCCGTCACATAAACCTTCACTCCATGTGCATGGGCGAATGCAACTCCTTCCGCCATTTCTTCACTGCTGAAATTTTTTGCCTTGGCCCGCAGTCCAAAAGCTTCTCCGCCGATATAAACAGCATCCGCGCCAAAAATAACAGCCGTTTTTAATACTTCCAGGCTGCTGGCCGGGATTAAAAGTTCCGGTTTTTTATATGTCATTTTATTTCTCCTCTTTTTCTGCAACAGATTCTCTTTCCTGATAAGCACACCATGTCAGATTTAGCGGAAGCATTATCATCACCGGCAGCATATAGCGCAGTTCTCCGTTGACCGGGGAAAGAATGCATACCGCAAACACCAGCAGTGTGGGTACTATCAGCAAAATCCGCTTTCCCTTTTTCGATCCCAGCAGATACACCACATATCCCAGCAGCAGGTATCCGTGAAATCCCGCATTATACAACAGGGAGATCAGCGGGAAAAGTGGGATGATAATCCCACGATATGCGAATATTGGGTAGGATTGTGGGAGTGCGTAGCACGGAACAATCCGTAGGCATCAAAGTCGGGGGCTTTTGACCCCGACATCATAATATATAAGGATACACGAGATGAAGAATTTATGCAAACAAAACTGGTATCAGATCACATTACTTTTTCTGTTTTGTGTCACAGTATTTTTAAGATTCTATAAACTGACCGTTTTACCGGATGTTTTACATATAGACGAAGCCGCTCTTGGATATAACTCCTGGTGTCTGGCCAATTACGGTACCGATCGTTATCTCAATGTGCTGCCTTTCTATCCGCAGAATTTTTACGGTGGCCAAAGCCCTCTCTATACTTACCTTGTCGTATTGCTGATCAAGTTTTTCGGGAAGGGGAATCTGTCCGTTTTTCTGGTAAGATTTCCTGCTGCCTTTGCCAGTCTTCTTCTGTGGATCACCGGCACCAGGAGCATGTCCCTTATCTTTGATAATAAAAAAATCACCCTCGCTGCTGCTCTTTTTCTGTGTTTCTGCCCGTATTTTGTGATGTCCGGACGTTATGCCCTGGACTGCAATCTGATGTTGTGCTGCATTTCCTGTTCTGTTCTTGTACTGCTTTTGTATCTGAAAACAGGAAAACTGCATACTTTACTTCTGTCCGGAGTCTGCTTCGGTATCAGCTTGTACTCTTATGCATTGAGTTATCTGATCATACCTATTTTTCTGGTTCTGATCTCTCTTTACATGCTTTACCATAAAAAAATCACGTTTCCCAGAATACTGTTGTGGGCGGTCAGTGTCTGCATTACGGCATTGCCCGTGATCCTTTTTGCCTACACACTTCTCTTCCATGCAGAGCCAATTCATTTTCTCGGCTTTACAATTTCTCCTATTTCCGGCAACCGCATGGATGAAATTTCTTTTTCCTCATTGGGTGCAAATCTGTGGAACAACCTTAAGATCACTCTGACATACAGTATTTATCCTATGGATTCCGTGGATAAATTCTATACCTTATACCCGGTTTCCATCCCTTTTATCCTGTTGGGAATGTTATGTTCCGTTTATGACTTCGGAAATTCCTTCCGGACACGCTGTTTTCATTCCGGCACAGTATATCTGTTCTATTTCATCAGCTGCTCCTTTGTGGTTGCTCTGACACCTACAGATCATCTATATCGTGCCAACAGCATCTATATCTGTTATCTGTTCTTTTTTCTCCGTGGTATCCGGGCATGTTGCGATTTTCTTACCGTTTACCGGAAAGCATTTCTGCGCATTCTGGCTTATGGCTATGTGCTGTGGATTGCTTCGTTTATGCGTTACTATTACACTATATATTCCGTGCTGGATCTGCATACCTATGCAAATTCCTTCTATTTTGCCGATATTTCCGACATTGTCACCTATATTGACGAAAATCTCGGGGATAAAGAAATCTATGCGGACTGCGTTGATGTAGAGGAGTTTTTGTATTTTTATTATCCTATTTCTCCTTATGAGCGCGTTCCCCTGTCCGCCCGGGAAGAAGACGATGAAATCCCCAAGCATTATATACTGAATGCTTCCACTCCGCTCTCTCCTTCCGCAGCCTACATTGTCCGCAAAGAAAATCAGGAATTTATTTCTTATCTGAACGATTCCGGACTTTCCTGCCATACGGTAGAATTTTCACCGTATTACTTATTTTATTTTGATTGATTGCGAGGTATCCACAAATGAAGGATCTGAAATCTCTGGTGAAAAAATACTGGTATTCCGCAGCCATCCTGCTGTTGTTTCTCATTGCGGTCTTCCTGCGCGTTTATCGTCTGGAAAACCTGCCTGACGTTCTTCATATCGATGAAGCAGGACTGGGTTATAATGCCTGGTGTCTGGCTCATTACGGAACCGACCGGTATCTCAATGTACGCCCTTTTTACCCTCAGAATTTTTATGGTGGTCAGAGTCCTCTTTATACCTACTTACTGGCTCTGCTGATCCGGACAGTCGGACAGGGCAACCTGTCTCTTACGCTTCTCAAAATTCCCGCCGTCCTTGCAAGCCTGTTGCTGTTTTTTGTCGGGACCAAGAGTATCCGTCTGGTGTTCGATGATCAAAAATGGAGTATTGCTGCTGCTTTCCTGTTGACAATCTGCCCCTATTATATCATGTCCGCCCGTTTTGCCCTGGACTGTAATCTTATGTTGTGCTGCTCAGCTGTAGCATTGCTGTTTCTCATCCGTTTCACACAGACTAAGACCCTTCGGAACCTTATATTATCCGGAGTCTTTTTTGGTATCACGATGTATTCGTATGCACTGAGTTACTTCCTGATCCCTATTTTTCTGATCTGCATTTCCCTGTATCTGCTATACACGAAAGAAATATCCTTCCGCCGGGTTCTGCTCTCGGCTGCATGTGTATGTATTACAGCTCTGCCCGTAATATTATTTGTATGCTCCCTGTTATTCCACTGGGAAACCATTCATTTTCTGGGGCTTACCATATCTCCCATCGCCTCCGAGCGCATGTCCGATGTGGGAGTCACTTCTTTCTGGGAAAATATAAAAGATATCATAAAGATTACCTTGACATGTGGTTCCTACCGTTTAGATGCCGTACCTAAATTTTACACGCTTTATCCCTTATCCATTCCTTTTATTGTTCTGGGATTTATCGGTGCAGTTTACAGTTTTCTTGTCTCTCTGTACAAGCGGACTTTTCAGGCCGACAGTATCTATCTGCTGTTCTTTCTCAGCGGTCTCATCACCATTGGTCTGTCCGGATCCGGCTATGTCTACCGGGCTAACAGTTTCTTTATCTGTTATCTCTTCTTCCTGATAAAAGGACTTTTCCTTTGCTGCCGTTTCCTGTCCTCTTATCACACAGGCTTTATGCTCCTTTTGTCCGCCGGTTATCTCTTATGGTGCATCTCTTTCTGCAGCTTTTATTTCCGGGTCTATACCATGACCGACGTCTGCCCGAATTATCTGTATTCCATCTCCTTCCGGGAGTGTGTGGATGATGTGAATCTCAACCTGGATTATGCGGATCTCTATGTGGATCTGGTCAACATGAAGGAGTTTTTCTTCTTTTATTATCCCGCATCTCCTTATGATACTCAGGATGAAGAAACCTTTACCGACGGTATACACACTTATCATTTTCTCACCGACTATTCCACGAAGATCAGTCCTTCTTCCGTCTATGTGGTATACAAAAAGAACAATGAATTCCTGCAGAATCTGTCAGAGTCCGGACTGGCTTACCAGACCTGGGAATACCCGTATTATTATGTTATCTATTTTGAGTAACTGTGCTTTCCTCTTTCTTCGTACTCAGTGTCACTCCATCACCTACCGGCAGGATCACCGTCTCCAGTTCCGGATGATGTTTCAATTCATACAGATATTCCCGCATTCTCGCATGTATTGTACGATTTCTGCGTTCTACCGCAAAACGGGATTCTATGATATCACCGTCCTGTAATACGTTGTCGGAGATCAACAGTCCGCCGGGGGGCAACAGGCGTAAGATATCCGGCAGGAAATGAATGTACTGTCCCTTCGCCGCATCCATAAAAATCACATCATAGGTGCCTTCCAGTTCCCGCAGGATCTCCGTAGCATCACCCTCCAGCAGAGTGATCCGGTCTTCCCTGCCTGCCTTACGGAAGTTCTCTTTTGCAATAGGAATTCTTTTCTCATATTTTTCGATCGTCGTGATATGACAATCCTCCGGTGCATATTCACTCATCAGTAACGCAGAAAAGCCGATAGCAGTCCCGACTTCCAGGATGCTCTTCGGCTTTGTAAATTTCAGCAAAAATTTCAGCAGACTTTGCATGGATCTGCGTATGATGGGAACCTGTGTCTCCAGAGCGAATTTTTCAATCTCATTCAGCCACGCCGGATTCCCGCTGTCCAGGGAATCGATAAACGCGGACATTCTCTCGTCTATGATCATACTGTCCCTCATTTCACACTTTACTGTGCAACTGCAGTGGTATCCTGTGTCTCACCGGTAATCGCACTGCCGTTGTCTATAGTCTCCACTGTCTCTTCCGTTGCGCTTTCCGTCTGTCCGGCCATGACTTCCATCATTTCCTCTGCGGTCATGGCAGTACTCAGCTCATAAGTTCCGGGCTGCCAGTCCTTCTTATTCTCAGATAACAGATACTGTAATGCGAACAGTCTGCTGTCACGTGTCAGGCCCTTTTCCTGCATAATTGTGCCAATCTCCGTTGCGGACATGTCCGAGGTCAGGGTTACTGTGATCTTACGTCCCTCTCCGGCAGAGACCGCCGGTTCTGTGAAAATACGATAACCATAGTCGTAGCATGTAGACGCTCCGGTGTACACCAGATATACCACGATCACTGCAAATGCCACTTTTAAGATAGCGCCCAATACGGCACCTGCCAAATTTGCTGCCTTCATGTGTTCTGTCCTTTCTTATCCAAGTAATCCGCATTTCGATCCATACATTCGCAAAATCGTCTCTTCGAGACTTTCCTTTTGCTCACTCAAAGTGCATCTGATCGGTAACGTAAAGTCCGATCCCCTGCATCATACGGCAAAATGCCAGCTCCGCCGCCAGAAAATCCGACACCAGTGGATTCTCCCGGAAAGCTTCGTTTTCTCTGGTAAACTGATCCAGCTTATCAAAGTTGGTGTCCTTGCTGGTCTGCAATTCAAAATTTCTGGTCCGGAATTCATCGATCTGTCTCTTAAGTTCCGGTTGCTCCTTCACGCGGGCCAGCTGCTTCTGATATTCCAGATAAGCGTCGGTATTACGAATCGCCTGTACCATCTGCTCTACAGCCTGATTTACATTTTCGTCCGATGTAATCTTCATCTGCTTACGACCTTTCCAGCAATCGCTGCTATTACACTTCCATAATGATCGGAAGGATCATGGGACGTCTCTTGGTCTTCTTCCATACATAATCGCCGAGGACATCCTTGGTGGTGGTCTTCAGTTTACCCCAGTCCGTAATTCCCTTATCCAGACATGCCTGCAGCGCATCATCCACGGTGCGTCTGGCTTCCTCGATAAGTTCATCGGATTCCTTCACATATACAAAACCTCTGGATACAATGTCGGGACCTGCTACCAGTTCTCCACTGGCCTTGTCCAGACTCATGACCACGATCATAATACCATCTTCTGCCAGATGCTGTCTATCTCTCAATACTACATTTCCGACATCACCGACACCCAGACCGTCGACCAGAATAGCTCCTACGGGTACTCTGCCATTGACCTTGGCCTGTTCCTCGCTGACTTCCAATACATCTCCGGAGGACAGGATGAAGATATTGTCCTTACTGATGCCCAGACTCTCTGCAATCTTGGCCTGTGCCTTCAGATGCTTGTATTCACCATGCACGGGTACTGCGTACTTCGGATGGATCAGGGTATAGATCAGCTTGATCTCTTCCTGGCAGGCATGTCCGGATACATGAGCATCCTGGAAAATAACATCTGCGCCTTTGCGGAGCAGCTCGTTGATGATCTTGGTGACGGACTTTTCATTGCCCGGGATGGGGTTGGAGGAGAAGATTACGGTATCCCCCGCACCGATCGTGATCTTACGGTGCATATTGTTGGCCATACGGGACAGGGCTGCCATACTTTCGCCCTGGCTTCCGGTGGTGATAATCACCTGCTGCTCATCGGGATAATTCTTCATCTGATCCAGATCCACCAGTGTATTCTCGGGAATATTGATGCACTCCAGCTTGATGGCGGTATCCAGGATATTTACCATACTGCGGCCTTCCACAGCCACTTTACGGCCAAATTTGTATGCCGTATTGATGATCTGCTGTACACGATCCACGTTGGATGCGAAAGTTGCCACGAAAATTCTGGTGTTCTTATGTTCTTCAAATAAAGTATCAAAGGTCTTACCCACTGTTTTCTCAGAAGGGGTAAAGCCGGGACGCTCTGCATTGGTGGAGTCGCACATCAGTGCCAGTACACCCTTTTTGCCGATTTCTGCAAAACGTTGCAAATCAATGGCATCTCCATATACCGGTGTGTAGTCTACCTTAAAGTCTCCGGTGTGCACCACAATACCGGCAGGGGAATAAATGGCCAGTGCTGCGGCATCTACGATACTGTGATTCGTCTTGATGAATTCCACACGGAAATCGCCCAGATTGATGGACTGACCGAACTTCACTACTTTACGCTTGGTCTTCTTCATGAGATTGTGCTCGGTCAGCTTGTTCTCGATAATACCCATGGTCAGGCGGGTAGCGTAGATGGGAACATTAATATCCCGCAGCACATAAGGCAGTGCTCCGATATGATCCTCATGTCCGTGGGTGATAACAAAACCCTTTACCTTGTCGATATTGTCCTTCAGATAAGTCACATCCGGGATGACCAGATCGATTCCCAGCATATCATCTGCCGGGAAAGACAGACCACAGTCCACCACAATAATACTGTCCTCATACTGGAAGGCAGTAATGTTCATACCGATCTGCTCCAGGCCTCCCAAAGGAATGATCTTCAGACCTGAAACGTTACTATTCTCTTTTTTCTTTTTCAACGAAATTACCTCCAAATTCTATACGTCTATACAACTGTTCTTAGTGTATGTATCCCGGCGTTAGAACGGATTGTTATGCTCTGCAAACAAAGATCTGTGATTTACCTCCTGTTTTCACGGCTCTCTTCTCGAAAACTCCCGTGAAAATCAGATATCCCAGATCTTACGATTTCATCAAAATAACGGTTTTTTCTCATGCCCTTCGTGTATTCCCTGTCACTTTTGGCATAAAATCCATTATATGTCGAAATCGGCAAAGCCTCCAATATCCCTCTCTGCCAATCATACAAATCATATATAAATATAAGACCGTCCTTCTCGCAGAACCGCCTGTATTTATCATATATCAAGGTCATAAGCCTGAAAACACGACGTGCTTGCACGGGAGTGATTTTATGGCTTAATGACCTGCCCCCAATATGAGCATAAAAGCGGAGCGAATGCTTCGCGATATGCGAATATTGGAACGGATTGTGTGAGTGCATGGCACGGAACAATCCATAGGATATGATCTAAATTAAATCAACGTCCTCTAACATATCCGCAAATACTCCGGATACCGCTTCCAGTTCTTCATCATCGGAGACTACATCATAAATGCTCTCTTCTTCACCATCCTGAGACATATCCTTCAGGAGCAGGGCATCTCCGTCTCCCTCTTCCACATCGGTTACCAGGATGTAATTGTGTCCACCGATCCTGGTCTGTTCCAGTACATAAAATTCTACAGGTTCTTCGCCCTCCGGGCGAAATGTAATCTTTTCCAATTTACTCATTCTGTTTCCTTTTTCTTCTCATTGTTCCTGCGATCCAGATAGCCCTGCAGGATCAGAGTAGCTGCGATCATATCCACGTAATCCTTACGGTTCTCACGGCGGATTCCCGCTTCCATCATGGCTTTGTCCGCTGCCACAGTCGTCAGTCTCTCATCCCAGAAATATACCGGGAGACCGGTCCTGCGCTCCAGCTTCTCCTTGAACTCCTTGGTCAGTTCCACGCGGACACCCTCGGTATCGTTCATGTTCTTGGGAAGTCCCAGTACGATCTCTTCCACTTCATTCTCCGCGATCAGTTCTTCGATCCGGGCCAGCGTCTGTCGTAATTTATTCTCTTCTTTGCGGCGAATGATCTCCACACCCTGCGCTGTCAACAGCAGACTGTCACTAATCGCCACGCCCACGGTACGTGAGCCGAAATCCAACCCCATAATACGCATGTGGGTCCTCCTGATAACTGTAATTATTTCCAGTGTTTTGTCCTGATATACTCCGTGAGCAGTTCTTCCACCAGTTCGTCACGCTCTACCTTCATGATGAGGCTGCGGGCATTTTTGTGACTGGTAATATAAGTAGGGTCCCCGCTCATGATGTAACCTACGATCTGGTTCACCGGGTTGTATCCCTTTTCCGTCAGTGCCTCATATACGGTAGAAAGCACCAGCTTCACACCGGTCTCAGGTTCTGTCTCTACCTTGAAGTATTGTGTATTTCCTAAGTCCTGCATACGATCCTCTTTTTCTGCCATAGGGCAAATCTTTCCGTTATGCCTTATATTACCGCATTTACTTTGAAAATTCAAGGGGTGATAGTAATAGGATTTCATCCGTCAAAAACCCCTGTACCCTGCCGCATATCACGGTATTTGCAACATTTTTTTTATTTTCCTTCACAGAGACAGCCAGTTTGACATAATCTCTCGTGTGTCCCAGCAGATATTCCATTCCGCCGATCTCCTTGGTCTCCTCCAGAAGCACCTCCGCCTCCCGTCCCACATAGTGGGTCCGGAACTGCTTCGACTGTTCCTTCTCCATAGCCAGAAGTTCCGCACTTCTGGTGGTCTTCACGGGATCCGGCACCTGATGAGACATCACGGCCGCTCTGGTGCCTGCCCGTTTGGAATACTTGAAAATATGCATCTCGAAGAATTGAATCCGGTCTAAAAATTCCTTTGTCTGCGCAAACTCTTCCTCAGTCTCCCCGGGGAATCCGACGATGACGTCCGTAGTAATGGCCGGATGATCAAACACCTTGCGGAGCAGCGCAACGCTCTCCGCATATTCTTCGGAAGTATATTTACGGTTCATACGGCGTAGCGTGGCATCACAGCCGCTCTGCAAGGACAGATGGAAATGGGGACACAGCTTCGGCAGTGCCGCCATTCTGACTGCCGTCTCCTCCGTAATAATGCGGGGTTCCAGGGAACCGATACGGATCCGCTCAATACCTTCAATATCATGGATCCGTTCCAGCAGATCGATCAGCTTACTGCTGCCGGAATAATCTCTTCTCTCCTCGTCTTCTTTTAATACAGAAACGCTTTCTCCCCGCTTCCAGGCCTCCTCGTCGAAATCAATGCCATAAGAACTGATATGGATACCTGTCAGTACAATCTCCCGGTATCCGTTCTGTGCCATGCCGGTGATCTCCCGGATGATATCCTCCGCCCTGCGGCTGCGGACCCTGCCTCTGGCATAGGGGATAACGCAGTAAGAGCAGAACTGATTGCATCCGTCCTGAATTTTAATATAGGCTCGGGTGTGCTCTGCCGTCTGTTTCAGAGTCATTTCTTCATATTCCGCGGTATGGTTAATATCTATGACAGTAGTGTCATGCAGAGTCTTGTCCACACCATGCCCGGCATTTTCTGCATTCTCCGCCACCGCATCTTCCTGTTCCAGATCCCGTAAATATTCTTCCAAAATAGATGCCAGATCCTTCTTGCGGTTGTTGCCGATCGCCAGATCAATGCAGGAATCCTGCTCCACATCTTCCCTTCCGGTCTGCACGTAGCATCCCACAGCCACTACCAGCGCATTGGGGTTTTTCTGCTTGGCCCGATGAAGCATCTGTCGGCTTTTCCGGTCTGCAATATTGGTAACTGTGCAGGTATTTACGATGTAAATATCCGCGATTTCATCAAATGGTACAATAGTATAACCTTTTTCTTGTAACATTTGTTGCATTACTTCTATTTCATAGGAATTAACCTTACATCCAAGGTTGTGTAATGCTACACTTTTCATAGGATTCCTCACTTTTTTTGTATTGTTTTCGTCTTGACTTTTGAGCGTTCCACCATTAATATAAAGTCAGAAGGTATGACACACATTAAGGAGGTAGTCAACATGAAGACAGTTCAGATTTCTTTAAATTCTATTGATAAGGTAAAATCTTTCGTAAACGATATTACTAAGTTCGATTATGATTTCGATCTTGTATCCGGCAGATACGTAATTGATGCAAAGTCCATCATGGGTATCTTCAGCCTGGATCTTTCCAAGCCTATCGACCTGAACATCCATGCAGAGGATGGCGCTGATGAGGTTCTGGAAGTATTAAAGCCTTATCTGGTATAAGTTACCGATTCGGAATTCCGAATACATAGTAAAACAGAGAACACCTTGAGAGACGCAATCCTCTTGAGGTGTTTTTTATATGCCATTTCAAAAAAGTAACTATTCAGTACCTCTGTTTCCCCGGTTCTGAATAGTTACTCTGCATTCGCACTTATGCTTCCGCAATGATCAGTTCTTTGCTCTCCAGTGCGGTCTTCACCAGTTCATCGATCTTCTCATCCAGATTGTGTTCATGTCTGCGGATCACCTTCACGTTCGGTTTCGTCACAGGATGCTTTGCCACGAAAATGGTACAGCAGTCTTCATAAGGAAGAATGGAAGTCTCATAGGTTCCGATCTTCTCGGATACTTCCACGATCTCCTGCTTGTCAAAACCGATCAGCGGACGATAGACCGGCAGCTCGCAGACTTCATTGGTAGCGATCAGGGAATTCATGGTCTGGGATGCCACCTGTCCGATGCTCTCACCGGTGATCAGGCCCAGGCACTCAGTCTCTTTCGCGATCTGTTCCGCAATCCGCATCATATAACGGCGCATGATAATGGTCAGTTCCTCATGAGGACATTTCTCATAAATATATAACTGAATATCGGTAAAATTGATCACATGCAGATAGATCGGTCCGGTGTAACGGGCAACGATCTTCGCCAGATCCACTACTTTCTGCTTCGCACGCTCACTGGTGTAAGGCGGTGCATGGAAATATACCGCATCGATCTTGACGCCTCTCTTGGCGATCATATAACCTGCCACGGGAGAATCAATACCACCGGAGAGAAGCAGCATTCCCTTGCCACCGGTACCTACGGGCATTCCTCCGGGACCGGGCAGGATCACGGAGTAGATATAGATTTCTTCACGGATCTCAATGTTCAGCATAATATCGGGATGATGTACATCCACCTTCATATTGGGATAAGCCTTCAGGATAGCTTCTCCCATATCCATGTTGATGGTCATGGAATCCTTGGGGTAATTTTTCCGGGCACGTCTCGCTGCCACCTTGAACGTCTGATTGCAATCGGGATATACTTTTGCAATGTAGTCAATCACGGTCTCACACAGCTTCTCAAAGCCCTCATCCTGTACGTGCACTACCGGGCAGATTCCGGAGATTCCGAAGACTCTTTGTAAGTGTGCCACAACTTCATCGTAGTCAAATTCTGACTCTGCATCTACGAAGATACGGCCCTGTGTCTTGTGCACCAGGAATTCTCCCTCACACTTTTTCAGTGCATACTTAATCTGGCGTACCAGAGCATCTTCGAACAGGTAACGGTTCTTTCCCTTAATGCCAATCTCGGCATATTTTATCAAAAATGATGTAAACACGTTCGTTTCCTTTCTGAGTGTTTCTCAAATCGCTTATCTGCGACTGTATCTGCGTAACATAGGTACTATATTGTACAATGCCTGGAGACATACGTCAATCTCTTCTTCCGTGGTAAATACGGAAAAACTGAAACGTATGGTGGAATCCAGCAGGGATTTATCGATGCCGATGGCTTTCAGTGTAGCGGAAGGCTGCGGCTTGTGTGCAGAGCAGGCGCTTCCTGCAGAAACATAGATTCCCTTGTCCTCCAGTGCATGCAGGAGCACTTCACTTCTGACGCCGGCAAAAGATACGCTGACAATGTGTGCCGCCGTTCCCTCACCGTACGGTGCATCCGGCAGAAGTCCGTTGACCGTCACCTGATCCAGTTGTCTTACGCCCTCGATAAATCGTCTCTTGCAGGCGCAGAGTCTGGCATGATCCTCATCAAAATGACTATAGAGCATTTCCGCTGCTTTTGCAAGTCCCGCAATACCGGGCACATTCTCGGTACCGGAGCGGAGGTTCTGCTGCTGTCCGCCACCGAATACGATGGGCTGGATCTTCACCCGTTCCCCTACATACAGCAGTCCGACGCCCTTCGGTCCGTGGATCTTGTGTCCACTGACGGACAGCAGATCAATGTGCATCTTCTTGGGATAGATCCGGGATTTTCCGAATCCCTGTACCGCATCCACATGGAACAGCGTATCCGGGTTCATCTGTTTGATCAGAGCTCCGGCTTCCTCAATGGGCTGCAGGGCTCCGATCTCGTTATTCGTGTGCATGATAGATACCAGAATGGTCTCCGGTGTCATGGCTCTGCGTAAGTCTTCCAGCCGGATACGTCCGCAGGGATCCACCGGCAGATAAGTGACACGATACCCCTGGGTCTCCAGATAACGCATGGTCTGCAGGATAGCGGGATGTTCGATCTGCGTCGTGATCAGATGATTGCCTCTGCGGCAATTCGCCAGGGCGCAGCCGATCAGTGCCATATTATCGGATTCCGTTCCCCCGGAAGTAAATAAAAGCTCTCTCTCCTCCACCTTCAGAATCCTTGCCAGAGTCTCCTTGGCATAGCGGAGGTATTTCTCTGCCTCCACTCCCTTCATATGCAGGCTGGAGGGATTACCGTAATCTTCACACATGATCTTCGTCATCAACTCTGCCACTTCCGGGAATGTCCTTGTGGTAGCGGAATTGTCCATATAGACTTCCATTCTCTTCTTCTCCTTGCTATCTATCTCTTCAGTAACTATTCAGCGCCCTATTCGCCAAATCGACTCTTCCGGGCTTTCCTTTTGCTCTGAATAATTACTATATTCTTCTTATGATTAAAATATGCCGCAGGCAGGCGATCCGTGCCGTCCGCTGTCTAATTTTCCAACTGATACATCAGCCATGCGATAGTCGTAAATCCGGCCGTCTCCGTCCGCAGGATCCGTTTCCCCAAAGTGATCGGTTGAATTCCCGCCTCCGTGGCAAGTCTTATCTCCTCCGGATCAAATCCGCCCTCCGGGCCGATGAAAATAGCGATCTGCTGTCCGGGTCTTGCGCTTTCGATGAGCTGTTTCGTCTGTGGCATTCCTTCCGCCAGCTCGTAAGGTACCAGTTTCAGATCCATTTCGGAAGCCATTTTCACTGCCTGCGCATAGCTCATTACAGGTGCCACCGTGGGGATCACGCCACGCTTACTCTGCTTGGCTGCTGCCTCCGCAATTCCCTGCCAGCGTTTGATTTTTGCATCCGCTTTTTTCTCATCCAGCTTGACCACGCAGCGCTTCATGGACACCGGGATCACCTGAAAGGCTCCCAGTTCCACAGCCTTCTGGATGATGAGCTCCATCTTGTCCGCCTTGGGCAGTCCCTGGAACAGATAGATCTTCGCCGGAAGCTCTACTCCGTCTTCCTTGATAAAACGAAGCTCCAGACGGACACAGTCCTCTTCCAGTGCAAGGATCCCACAGCGATATTCCTTCCCGTCGATTCCATTGCTGACAGCCACTTCTTCGCCGGGGCGCATCCGCAGTACATTTTTGATATGATTCACATCGGTTCCCCGGATGATAACGCTCTTCGCTGCCACGTCGATCTGTTCCGGTTCTACAAAAAACTGATACATAGAAACTCCTATTTTAAGCGCTTAATTCTTTCTTGCGGTAACGCTGACCCATTCTCCCTGGTAGGTCACTTCCAGTACTTCCAATCCAGCGGCCTTCACAGCCTCCACCACGGTCTGCTCCTTGTCATCAATGATGCCAGAGGTGATGTAGATACCGCCCTTCTTCAGCTGATGTACGATGACAGGAGTCAACGGTACCAGTACATCTGCCAGAATATTGGCCACCACGATATCATAACACTCATAGCCTACCTTGTCCTGCACTTCTTTGTCTGTAATGATATTGCCGATCATCATGTCAAACTGTGCCGGATCGATTCCATTCACTTCGCAGTTCTGTGCCACAGCTTCCACAGCACAGATATCCAGATCGGTTCCCACGGCATGTTTTGCCCCGAACATGAGGGATAAAATTGCCAGAATACCGCTGCCGGTGCCGACATCCAAAAGCTCTGTCTCAGGAGTGATGAACTTACGCAGCTGACGGATACACAGCTGTGTGGTCTCATGCATGCCGGTGCCAAATGCCGTACCGGGATCGATATGAAGCACCATCTTGTCAGTATCTTCCGGTTTGATATTTTCCCAGGAAGGGATCACCAGGATATCATCGATATAGAACTGGTGGAAATACTGTTTCCAGTTGTTGATCCAGTCAATGTCCTCCGTCTCATCTACCACAACAGAAGCCTCGCCGATATCCATAAACTGGCGTAAGTCTTCCAGTTCCCGCTTTACATCCGCAAGTACAGCTTCGGTCGTGGTCTTCTCCCCGGCCACTTCCAGACTGCCGTCCTCTTTTTCCTCTACAAAAAAACTTAAATAGGCAATGCCGTCATCCTCCGGTCCGTCCGGCAGGATATCTACAAACATCTGCTCCTTCTCCATGGCGGTCAGGGGCACCTTGTCTTCGATCTGTGCTCCTTCCAGTCCGAGATCGTACAGGGTGCTGATAATAATATCTTCCGCTTCCGTTACCGTCTTTATTCTGAATTTAACCCACTTCATTGTTCTTTTTTTCCTTTCTTTTCCATTGTTCCAACACAGCATATATCATTGCAGCCACTATTGCAATAAAACTGTCGATTTCCAATACGCTGACCGCATCCAGCTTCTCTCTCCAGGTGTACCGGTTCAATGCCTGTCCGTCCACAGTTGCTTCATGTACCACCAGTTGCTGATTTTCCGGTACATGCGCCTTTTCCGTAGTAGTATATACTACCTGCGGCAGATTCTCGGAAATACTTTGATTCACGATCCGGTATTCATATACAGCGCCCCTTTTCAGCCGGGTCTCGATGACGGCAGGGAAAAATGTTGTCGATTCCATGGCATCATAAGGAATTACACCTTCATATATCTTCTGATCCTCTTTCCATATCTCCAGACCCAGAAGTCCGTTCCGTTCTTCCTCCTGATTATAGCTCACCGCGATTTCCAGTGTTTTCAGAAAATCTGTCTCCGCAACAAAATACTGCGAAGCATATTCTCCCACCTGCAGGGGCTCTGTATATCCATAATCCTCACTTAAGGAACTGTCCTTTTTATCTTCACGGATTCCTCCATACGGCCATACAAACAACATGGAAAGTATCGCTGCCAGCAGGACTCCTCTTTCCACCCATTTAATCATTTCCCGTTTCCTCCGTTATGTTCACCTTTAAAATATCAAAATCCGTATTCCCGTCCATATACTGAAATCCATAATGTCCCATATTTTCATAGGTTACGGTATATTTATCCGATTCCTCCAGCAGATGTCCGAAACACTGGAAATACCAGACTCTTTTCCCCACCAGTTCTTCCAGATCCGGCACCTCTTCCATGGTATAAAAGATCTGGTCCGGCATATAGCATCCGAATAGCTGTCCGAAGCGGGAATCCGTATCGTAGACGACCACATCTCCCGGCTCCATATTCTCCGCTATAAATGCCTTCGTCTCTTCCAGATATGAGATTGTACCATATTCTTCATGATAAGAGATTCCGTAGGCCGACACTCCCATCCACACAGTGAAGGACAGACAGGCGATCCATTCCTGTAAATTGATCCTGGATAAAATGATCGCCATTCCCAGCCAGAACAATCCCATGCTATGCATAACATGGCGGTAGGTAAAAAAGTGGGACGCGTGTAATGCCAGCAGCGCCGCCATCAAATAGCTTACTGGGAAAATACAGGTACACAGAACCGCAAAAACACCGTTTCTTCTCCCCAGCCGCTTCCAAAAGAGGATCGCACAGACCAGTGTCAGTACAAAAAGAAGTTCTCCCATTTTGGTCGCATACTTCACTCTGGTTCCGAAAATGAAATTAAAAAATTCGTAAATACCGAATTTGGACTGGTTCGTCGGGTTTCCATCAGAAACCAGCAGATGAAAGAAATCGGATTTTATCAGCCATGCCACAAAAAGCAATACAACGGAACCACCACAGACAAACGGCTTCCAGATCTGTTTTCTGTCCTGCTGCCAAATCACCGCCACCAGATACAGGTAGATAAACAGGTAACTGAACGCGGTAAAGTAATGACTGAAAATACCGCAGAAGGTCGTCAGAAACAATATCGTCCACAGGGCCTTACTGTTCAGCCGCTCCCGCAGGAAATAAGCGGTCAGTCCGCAGACGGTAACTCCAAACACCGTCCAGGAATACATTCTGTTGTTCACACTGATCTTCATCATTGCAGGTGTCAGGCTTACCATGATCATATAAAGGGCTGCTGTCTTCGCTCCCCACTGCCTGCGGATCACAACAGGCCCCAGCAGCATGGACAATACCGTTCCCAGCAATGCAAACATTTTGTAGGCAATAATGCCGTCTCCTGCCAGAAACGACCACAGCCGCAATCCCATATACCATACCGGCACATCCGTATCATGGGCCGCCAGTACCACGCGAATGATTCCCATCATCGTATTGTCATGGGCGGTGCGATAACTGTATGCTTCATCATAGTCGATCCCCTCACTGAGACACAGGGAGAACAATACCGCCGTGCACAGAATGAGGATCAGCCATAAGCCAATGGTTGTAATTTTATGTTTCTTTTCCGAAGTCATTTTTTTCATCTTCATCAGATCATTAATCCTGTCTTCTCTTTACTCTTCTCTATCATATGATTCAGCTTGCGGAACGGCGGCTCCAGTGCCAGTCCCAGCAGCAATGCTACGATCAGGAACAGTGTCATTTTTCCTACATTGATCCAATAATCCACGCCGTACATTCCTGCAATACATTCTTTAAACGCTTTCATGCCAAACTGGAACGGCAGGAAAGGATAGATCCACTGGAATACCTGCGGAAGAACCTCGATAGGGAACGTTCCGCCGCTTCCCGCCACCTGGATGACCATGACTACAATAGCCAGTGCCTCACCCACGTTTCCAAAAGCGAAAGTCACAGAATACATAAAGCAGCTGAATGCCGCACTGGCCACGGCTGCCGCCAGCCAGTATAAAAACCTGTGCTGACACTGTATCTCAATATAATAAAGGTTCCCAAGAACAATAAGCAGTGTCTGTGCCTGTCCGATCAGGAAAAACAGCAGATATCTGCCAAAATATCTCTCATGCGCCTTATAATGATCCCCCGGTTCAATGGGTTTCACACCCACGTGAATAATAGCCACCAGGAACAGCGCTCCCACCCAGATTGCCAGGATCGTATAGAACGGCGATGCCGCAGAGCCGTAATGATCCACCGGATAAACAGGTACCGTCTCCAGTCTGACCGGAGAAGATACGAAGTCTGCCACCGCCGTCGGATCGGCAGCCATAGCGCTTAAAATATCCTCATAGGTCTCCGCACCGGTGATCCGTTTTATATTATCTGCTATTTTGCTGACCTTGTCCAGCAGTTCCTGTGCGATCACCAGGGAATCCTGCAGGCTGACATTACCTTCCTGCAAAGTCTTCTGATACTCTTTCAGAATATCGGAAATTTCATCCATATTCACATCCGTACCGTTCATCATCGCTGCGGCATTCAGGAAAGCCTGCTGCATGGATTTGCCGGTAGCCCGGAAAGAAGGTCTGACATTGTTATTGTAATCACTCATCAGATTATTCAGCTGTTTGTTGCAGATCTGGATCTGTTCCCGGATCTGTGCCCGCAGAGTATTGATATCATGATCCACATCTCCCTTGCTGTCTTGCAGCTGTTTCAGATCCGCTTCGATCGTTTTCAGAGACTGGTTGATCTCCTGAATCTGAGCATCCTGTCCGGTGATCAGGCTTCCCAGCACATCCATATTGGCCTGCATGCCCTGTACCAGTCCGATGGCCGTGCCCAATCCGGTGTCCGTGGTGCTTCCCACATTGTTGCTGCCCATCTGCTCCAGCAATCCATCAGAAAAGACCGACAGATACTGCAACGCTTCCGTGACCATATCCATACTGCTGCTCACCATATCTCCCATAACGTCAACCGCATCGACGCTGGAATTGATCATGGTCTGCATACCGATCATGGTATTTCGTCCATTCTCCAGCATATTATCCATATCCGGAAGCATATTCTGGCTGGTCTCCATGATCATCTCCGCGGAGGTCATAATACTCTGGAAGGACTGTAACATAACCACATAATCCTGCAACTGTGCCTGCATGGTATCCAGAGATTCTTCCACACTGGTCTGCCCGCCGGCATTCACCACCGAAAGGGCATTTCCCGCTTTCATCACCGCTTCTGCCACAGTACT
>OGNW01000764.1_pt1 | contig 23784 bp, 15 predicted proteins | sample 1573591 | NCBI WGS metagenome assembly OGNW01 (sample SAMEA2581894, study PRJEB24529) | metagenome | biome: Human gut stool | place: China | collected 2011
ATTCATTGTATTGTTTCATAGTTGCAACAAGATTTTTTCCGTTGATTCCAACTTTCTTAGCTAATTCTTCTAAATCATTTCCAGAAACAGCATATCCTTTATTGATATATCCATTGATAGCACTTAAATTTTCTCTTACTGTCTCATCAAAGACTAAGAAAGCACTCTTTCCTTCTTGTGCCAATTCAGCTTTAGAAACAACGTCTCTAGTTTCTAACTCATTGATAAATCTCTTACCATCTCTGTTTACAAGGATAGCTCCCTCTCCTCTAACAGATTCAGTAATCATAGCTGTATTGTTGTGTACAACAGTAGGATGAGTTTGGATTTCAGTCATATCAACTAGTGCTCCACCAACAGACTCAACCATAGCAATTCCTTCTCCAGTAATAGCAGGGCTATTTGTTGAACCAAATCCTTTTAATTCAGGCTTATATTTCGATACCATCTCAGGATTAGCTCCAAATCCTCCAGTTGCCATTACTACTGCCTTAGCTTTTATAGTATAAGTTTTTCCTTTATGTTCTACTTTAACTCCTACTACTTTATCTCCATCTTTTAAAATCTCTTTTACTGTGCTTTCAGTTCTAATATCTATTCCTTGTTTTTCAGCAGTTTCAGAAAGAGTAGCAACTATCATAGGTCCTACAGCTTTTCCACCAGTTGGTCTATGAATTCTTTTTACACTTTGTCCCCCTGAATAAGAAACTTCAGTTAAATCAGCTCCTCTATCTACAAGCCAAGTAATCATTTCTCCAGAGTTTTCAGTTAATGTTCTTAATAACTCAGGATTATTTTTATTTTTTCCACCTTTTAAAGTATCTTGATAGAATAATTCAGCACTATCTTTTATTCCTAATTTTTCTTGTAATTTTGATTCAGCCGCATTAATTCCACCAGTTGCATAGTTAGTATTTCCTCCTAACATAGCCATCTTTTCAAGAAGTATTACATTTACTCCCTTTTCTTTAGCAGAGATAGCAGCTGTAAGTCCAGCTCCTCCCCCACCTACTACTACTACATCTGTTGTTGTGTCAGCTACTACTACCTCTTCAACTTTAGCTGGAGTCTTAGCTTTTAAAGTGATTCCAGCAGCAGCCACAGCAGCATCTACAGCCTCTTTTATTCCTTCACAAGTATATGTTGCTCCAGCTACATTGTCAACTTCTGTACTTTGAGCGGCAACTATGTCTTTAGTTATTTGTTTCATTGCCTTTTTAGTAAAGTTAGTTTCTTCATGTTCTACTACCTCTACATTAGTGATTTCATTCCCCTCATAAGTAACTTTTACTTTAATATCCCCTTTATATCCGCTACCAATACCTTCAACAGTAGCTCCATAAGTTGTTGTAAAAAGAAGAGATAATGCAGATATCATGCATATCAGTCTTTTTTTCATAAAAAATACCTCCCAATTATTTTATTATATATTACATGTATTATAATTATAATATATTCGTAAATAGTTGTCAATGATTATAAAATGTTATTAATGTAGTTTTTTAATAAAATTAATTTCTTATTTTTTCTTAAAAGTAAAATTATAATTTCTTTAAGTAAAAAAAGAAGAAAGCTCTATACTTTCTTAGTGAAATATATAGTAAACTTTCTTCTAAAATAAATTATACTAAATCAAACTTTTTTAAATCTTCATCTACAGTAGTAATTCCACCTATTCCAAAATTTTCTACTAAAACTTTGGCTACATTTGGTGATAGGAAAGCTGGTAAAGTTGGTCCTAAGTGAATATTTTTTACTCCTAAGTATAATAGAGCTAGTAAAACTATTACAGCTTTTTGTTCATACCAAGCTATATTATATACTATTGGTAATTCATTTACATCATTCAATCCAAATACCTCTTTTAATTTTAGAGCTATCACAGCTAATGAGTAAGAGTCATTACATTGTCCAGCATCTAATACTCTTGGAATTCCATTTATATCTCCTAAATTTAGTTTATTATATTTATATTTAGCACAACCAGCTGTTAAAATTATTGTATCCTTTGGTAATTTCTCAGCAAACTCTGTGTAGTAATTTCTACTTACCATTCTACCATCACAACCAGCCATTACTACAAATTTTCTAATTGCTCCAGATTTTATATTCTCTATAACAGTATCTGCTAAAGATAAAACTTGATTGTGAGCAAATCCTCCAACTATCTCTCCTTTTTCTAATTCAGTAGGAGCTTGACAAGTTTTTGCTAACTCTATTATTTCAGAGAAATCTTTCGTTCCATCTTCATTTACTTTTACTTTTTTCCATCCTGGATATCCAGCAGCATTAGTTGTAAATACTCTATCTTTATAACTTGCTTCTGCTGATGGAGGAACTATACAGTTAGTTGTAAATACTATTGGACCATTAAATTTTTCAAATTCCTCTTTTTGTTTCCACCAAGCATTTCCATAGTTTCCAAAGAAATGAGGATATTTCTTTAACTCTGGATAGTAATGTCCTGGTAACATCTCAGAGTGAGTATAGATATCTACTCCACTATCTACACTTTGCTCTAGTAATTGTTTTAAATCATTTAAATCATGTCCAGATATTAATATTCCTGGTCTTGTCCCTACTCCTATATTTACTTTTGTAATTACTGGATTTCCAAAAGCAGAAGTATTTGCTTCATCTAATAGAGCCATAACTTTTACTCCATAGCTTCCACACTCTAAGACAAGTGCTGTTAACTCTTCTCCTGTTAGAGAATCATCTTCAGTTGCTAATAACCCCTTTTCTATAAAAGCAAATATCTCATCTTGAGTTTTTCCTAAATTCATAGCATGCTCAGCATAAGCACTCATTCCTTTTAATCCATAGATTAATAACTCTCTAAGAGATTTTACATCTTCATTTTCTGTTCTTAATATTCCTACTTTTTTCTCATTAGAAAACTCTACTATCTCCTCATCAGTTTCTGCTTGCCAATTTACTAAATGAGAAAACTTTTCTACCTCTTTTTTATTTTCTTCATTTAATAATAACTCTAACTCTTTTCTAATTTTTATTCCTTTTCTTATCTCCTCAATTATAGCATTATCATCAAAGTTAGCGTTTGTGATTGTTATAAATAGAGAATTGATTAAGTATCTATTTATCTCTTGTGATACTTTTCCCTCTTTTCTAAGAATTGAGCTATAAAGAGCTACTCCCTTTGTTGTATATATTAATAAATCTTGTAATTTTGCTGTCTTTGCTGTTTTTCCACAAACTCCTATTACTGTACAACCTTTTCCTTGAGCTGTTTCTTGACATTGGTAACAAAACATTTTATTATTACACATATTCTCCTCCTGTTATCTGAATTTTTCTTTACTTAGATAGGTATATAATACTATATTTTTTTAAAAAAATCGGTAACCTATGTTACCAAATTTAATATTTTTTTGATAGATAAAAAATCTATTGACAAACTCCCTAAAATAGTATATCATAAATGAGTAAAGTAGATGCCTGGATGGCGGAATGGTAGACGCGACGGACTCAAAAGAATGTTCGTGGAAGGTTAAAAGTTATTATATTTAAAGACTTTTAAAATACTTTTTTAAAATCGTCCTTGCAAATCGTCTGTTTATTTGAAAATTGTATTTTTATAAAATGCCCGAATGATGAAATTGGTAAACATGATAGACTCAAAATCTATTGGCAGTAATACCTTGCGGGTTCGAGTCCCGCTTTGGGCACCACTACAAATTTAATAATCATATATGTTAGTATGAAATCTTAGCTTGCCGGCTGATTAAATTATTAATATATATGATTTTTTTATTTCTCATCAGTGTTACTTTCATCATCTTTCTTTTTCATCACCTCTTCCACTATTTTAGCAGATTTTTTAATTTTTTTATCTAATAAATGTGAATATGTATCCATTGTTGTAGATATAGAAGAATGCCCTAACCATGCTTGTAACTCTTTCATATCCATTCCTCCATTATACATATTAGTTGAGAAAGAATGTCTCAAACAATGAAAATGAACATCTTCATACCCTAATTTTTGAGTGATTTCTTTAAACTTTTTAGTAATATAATCTAGCTTTATTAAATCTCCATTTTCTTTAACACAGATATTATCAAGATATTTTTTATTGTATGAACTTTTAAACATATCTTTAAAATGGTTTTGTCCTTCCTTTAGATTTAGTAAAAAATTTTCAACTTCAGGAATTAATTCTATAGTTCTATAACTTGATTTTGTTTTTAATTTTTTTCTGTTTAAAAGTTCTCTTTTTTCTCCTTCTATCAAAGAATTTCCAATAGTCATTTTTTTATTTTTAAAATCTATATTGCTCCATAAAAGTCCTGCAGTCTCACTTCGTCGTAAACCATAATAAATACTAAAAAAAGTAGGTAATTCTAAATGTGTCCCTTTAATATAACTAAGAATTTCAAATGTTTCATCAGGCAATAAAGTTTTAGCAATATATTTTCTTTTTTTAGGTTTATCTACTAAATCAGCTTGATTTGAAGTTACCAATTCTTGTTTTAAAGCAGTTTGAAGACATTTACGAATATTTGCATGATACCTTATAACTGTATTAGGATTTAATTTCTTCTCATTCAAGCAATAAGTATAAAATTCTTGTATATGCTTAGCTTTTAAATCTTTTAATAAAATTTTTTTAGATTCAAAATATGGGATTATTTTTCTTTCAATATTCATAGTATAGCCACGAACAGTATTTGGTTCTAAACCAGCTTTTATAGAATTTAGCCATTGTTTTAAATAGTCTGTAAAATAAATATCCTCGATTTCATTTTTAGAATCAGAAAAATAAAATCTACTCCATTTTTTTCTAAAAAGTTTTAATCTATATCTAGCCTCATTTTCATTCTCTAAATTTTTTCTTTTGCTTTCTTCAATTACTTTTAATTTTGTACTCTCCGAATGCCTTATTTTTTCTTTTGTTATTGGATGAATAGTATCAATTATCAAATGGTAATATCCATCTTTTTTTCTTATTCTTCCTGGAAGTAAATAATTTTTAAGATTGATTTTTTCTGCCATAAGCAAAACCTCCCTATTCATTATTATTTTCTAAAAAATTAATAAGATTTTCTTTAGTAATTTTACAAAGTCTTCCAATGCGAATATGTTTTAGTTTTCCATCTACACAAGCTTTTCTAGCACTATCTTTAGATATTCTGCAATAGTTAGCCACGTCTTTTAAGTTTAATACATCTGGATAAGCTGCCAAATCTCTATATTTTTCAAACATAACTCCACCCCCTTTTTTTATTTGATATATATAAATTTTATTCTTCTTTTTCATCAATAGTTTCTGCTTCTTTTAATTCTACATTTTTTCTTTTTTCTTTTTTTCTTATTTCATGCATCATATATACAGCAAATAGTAGATTATCAACCTCTTCTTTTTCAACATCATCAATAATTTCATCAGTTTCTAAGTGTGTTGTGGCTATAGTTTTAAAATTTTTATATCTTTTTTTTTCTTCTTTTGTTAAAGAATCATATATTATTTTTTTAGGATTTTGTTTTTTACTTGATAAATTTGTAAAAATTTTTTCTACTCCCATCATACTAGTAAATCCTAAAAGTCCCCCTATTATTGTCCCATTTTGAAGAGAATTAACGGATACTCCAAAAAATAAACTTATTAGCATCCCACCTAAAGTACCAAAAAGTGGAAAACTTGTCCAAGTATAATAACAATTATAATCAGTTTTATAAAGCTTACATAATTTTTTTATGGCTTCAAAAGGGACTTTTTTAGTTACTCCGTCTTCATAGCGTTGTAAAGTAGTTGTAGGAATTCCTGTTTTATCTGCTACTTCTGCTAAACTAAGTTTTCTTTTTAATCTACTTTTTTTTAATTTTTTGTTATCAAAAGAATTTTCCAAAAATTCTAATAATACATCTTTCATTTATTCCCTCCTATATCCCGATTAATTGTTTTATATATCCTCATAATATTATTATTTTTTCAAAAAGTCAATATCTTTTTTAAAAATATCCCTTTTTTTAGAAATGAAAAAACATTTAAAAGCATAAAAAATTTAAGTAGATAAAACTATTTTGACTTGAATATTTTTTATAATTTAACTTTCCTTGCTTTTTCTAAAAAACTTTCTGATAAATTGGAAATATTAAGAATATTCCTTTCAAAAAAAGAATAAACATCTATAGCTTTTTTGATGAAAATGCTAGAATCTTATTTTTTTCCTAAGAAAGCATTTTTAACAGATAATTATTCAAATATACAAAATTTAAAAATATATTTATGAATTAAGTATAATTATTTATATTTAAAAAGTTTAAAGAAGAATAAAACAAATTAAATCTTTGTAAAAAATATTAAAAAGTTTCTATTGACTTATAAAAACCCAAATAGTATAATCAAAAAAAGTGTTTATATAACGATAAAAACATATAAAAAAAGAAAGAAAGGGATAAAAATGAGATTAAGAAGTATAGGATTTTTATTAATTTTGGCAGCGGAATTATCTTATGCAATAAGACCTCCGTCAAACGAGATTAATGTTGAAAAAAGAAGAGAAGAACAGGAAAGACTTAGGTATATTCAAGAAATTTCAAAATCTAAAATTCAAAGAAAAAATGAATTAAATGAAATTATTGAACCAGCAGAAGAAAAAGGAAGTGAAATTAAAAAGATTATAATCAAAGGAAATTCGGTAGTATCTTCCTTTGATTTAAAGATAATCGCTAAAAAATATATAGGAAAAAAAGGCGGAGCAAATATAATAAATCTTTTAAAAGAAATAGAGAATACATATTTAAAAAGGGGATATGTTGCTGCAAGAGTAAAGATTGATATGGAAAATTCAAACTTTAAAGAAGGTATGGCAGCATATAAAATACTAGAAGGAAATATAGAAAAAATAGCTTTTAAAAAACCTGTTTTATACGAAAAAGAAAAAATAACTTTCTCTTTTCCTTGTAAAGAAGGAGATGTTGTAAATATAAAAGATTTAGATCAAGGAATAGATAATCTTAACAGTGTTTCATCTAATAATGCAAAATTTAATCTTATTCCAGGAGAAAATCTTGGAGGAACAATTATAGAGATTGAAAACAAAAAATCAAAAAGAGTGTCAGGAAATATAAATTATAATAACTTAGGACAGTCTTCCACAGGAGAAGAAAGAGGAAAAGTCTCTTTAACTTTTGATGACATTTTAGGTTTTAATGATTCATTAACAGGAGTTTATCAAAAAAAACTTGGAAGAAATAATGATGAAAGAGATAGTGAAAATTTTTCTTTTTATTACAAAGTTCCGTATAAATATTGGGAATTTATGGTAAGTAAAGACCAATCTGAATATTTGAGTACAATTCATGCTCTTAATACAAAATATAAATCAGATGGTATTTCCAAAAATATAAATTATGGTGTAAGAAGAGTTATAAACAGAAATGATGAAAGTAAAACAGATGTAGGAATAACTCTTACAAATAAAGAAACTAAAAACTATATAGAAGATATAAAACTTATTACAAGTTCAAGAAACCTTTCTATATTAAAATTTGATTTAAATACTCAAAGAAAATTATGGAATGGAATTTTATATGGAAATATAGGTTACCATAGAGGACTTGACAGATTTAGAGCAGAAAGCGACCATGATAAAGAAAAAGATGTCCCAAAGGCACAATTTACAAAATATACAATGGATTTAAACTGGTATAAACCGTTCCAAATAAAAAATCAAAATTTTACTTATAGATTTGGCTTTAGTGGACAATATTCTGATGATATTTTATATTCTTCAGAAAAGTTAGGAATAGGAGATGATACAACAGTAAGAGGGTTTAAAGAAAACTCTATAATGGGAGATAAAGGATTTTATATAAGAAATGAACTAAGCTGTAGTTATAAAATATTTGAACCTTTCATAGCCTATGATACAGGTCGTGTAAAAGATGTATATAAAGATGAATTTTATAGAAAAAATGGTAATGAAATGAGTGGTATTTCTATTGGGTTGAGAACTTATTACAAAGGGTTTGTTGGAAGTATTACATATTCTAAACCTCTTTCAGCTCCAAGTTACATAGAAAAAAATCCTCAAGAAGTTTATATCAGCATAAGTTACAGTTTTTAAAGAAAAGGAAGTGAATATTTATGAAAAATGAGAAAACAGTGAAATTTTTTATTTATATTTATACTTTATTTTCAGTTTTTCAAGGTCCGATTTATGCAGCAGAAATAATTGTAGATAAAAATAAAAATCCAAATGTAAATATTGATAAAGCTCCAAATGGAAAAGTGGATTTTATCAATATAAATAATCCAAATAAAAATGGTATTTCTCACAATGTTTTTACTGAATTTAATGTAGATAAAAATGGTGTAATTTTAAATAATGGGAAAGATTTTACAACATCACAGCTTGGAGGAATTATATACGGAAATCCAAATTTTCAGAATGGCGGGAGAGAAGCTACTTTGATACTTAATGAAGTGAGCGGGATTAATAGAAGTAAAATAGAGGGGTTTACAGAGATAACGGGAAAAAAGGCTGATTATATTTTGGCAAATCCAAATGGCATTTATGTTAATGGTGCTGGCTTTATTAATATGGGAAGAGTAACATTTACTACAGGAGTTCCTGTAATAGATAATTTTGGAAAATTAACAAGTTTCAATGTAAATGATGGAACTGTTACAGTTGGAAGCTTAGGACTGGATACACGAAATGTATCTATGTTTGATATAATTTCAAGGACAGCAGAACTTTATGGATCCATATATGGTGGAGAAAATGTAAATGTTATTCTTGGAAGAAATGAATATGACTATACAACAGGAAAAGTAACAGCTAAAACAGATGATGGTTCAGAAAAACCTAAACTTGCTCTTGATGGAAAAGCTTTAGGTTCTCTTTATGCTGGAAGAATATTTCTTCAAAGTACAGAAAAAGGTGTTGGAGTAAACAGTGAAGGAGAAATGCTTGCAGGCATGGGCGACTTAGAATTAGATGTCAATGGTGATTTAATTTTAAAAAATGCTCAAGCTAAAAATAATATTAGAGTGAAATCAGATAATCTAACTGCAAAAGAAAAAATTGCAGCAGAAAAAGATATTACTTTAAATTCTAAAGAGATTTTAAATGAAGGTAATATAGTTTCAAATAATAATTTAGAAATTTCAGCAAAAACATTAAATAACAAGAAAAATATAGTTTCTGGAAAAGTCCTAATTAATTCTGAAAAAACAGAAAATGAAGGAAAAATTCAGGGAAATGAAGTTTTATCTATTAAAAGTGAAAATATTTACAATAGTGGCAATATGCTTGGAACTACAACAAAAATTGAAAGTGATGAAAGCATAAATACAGGTACTATATATGGAGAAAGTACATTGAATATCACTTCAAATTTAAATAACAGTGGTAATATTCAAAGCAAGAAAAATATAGATATAGCAGGAAATGTTGTTAATAATAATATTATAGCTTCAGGAGAAAAGATTTCTTTTAAAAGTGAAAAGATAGAAAATTCTAAAATATTATCATCATCTGATATTAATTTAACAGCAGAAACTTTTAGTAACAGTGGAGAAGTAACAGGAGAGGCTCTTAATGTAAATTCTTCTTCTGGAGAAAACAGTGGAATACTTTATGGAAAAAACAGTGCAGTTTTTGATATAAAAAATGAATTTAAGAATGATAATTTAGTTCAGAGCTTAGGAGATATAACACTTAATTCTGACAAAATAACAAATACTGGAAATATGTTTTCAGGAAACAACTTAACAGTAAATTCTTCTGAACTTTTAAATAAAGGGCAGATAGTTTCTGATAACAATGGAAAATATAATATTGATAATATAATAAATGAAAACCTTATTCAAGGAAATGAATTAGAATTAAAAAATGTTAAAAATTCAGGAAATCTATTATCTAAAGGAAATATTTATGCAGAAAATTTAGAAAATAGTAAAAATGTTTCAGCATTAAAAGGTATTACTTTAAATAATGTAGTTAATACAGTTGATGGAAAAATTGTATCAGATAAAAATATATTAATAAAAACATCATTGGAGAATGATGGAATTTTATCTGCAAAAAATAATATAGATTCTGAAAATATAAGCAATAAAGGAAAAATGCTGGCTGACGGCAACTTGACACTTGTAAGTTTAAATAAAAACAGCGGAGTTATTCAAGGTAATAATATAAATATATCAAATGAAAATGTTTTTGATAATAATTCTGGAGAAATTAAAATCTTTAATGATAATTCTGCATTAAAAATTAAGGCAGAAGAAATAAAAAATAAAGATGGTATAATTGGTTCACAAGGAATACTTGATATAGAGGTTGACAAAGACTTAAACCTTGATGAAGGAAAATATATAGGTAATAAAGAATTGAACATAAAAGCTGTTAATCTCGTTTCTGAAAATAATTTTGAAAATGCAGGAAATATAAATTTGGCTCTTACTGGAGATTTAAAGAATAACAATAAATTTGTTACAGGGGGAAATCTAAATATTAATGCACAAAACATAGAAACCAATGGAAGTATAGGCAGTGTTGGAATTACATCTATCACTCTTAAAGGCTTTTTAAAAAATCTAGGAGAAATGATTTTTGGAAAAGGAGAAAATAGTATTAAGGCAAAAAGAATAGAGAATGATGGATTTATTATTTCCAATGATAATTTAAATATAAATATCAATAATCTTAAAAATAGCGGTCAGATAGCAGGAGCAGGAAATCTGAATATTACAGCAGGAAATAATGTAACAAATAATGAAAATTCTTTAATTTTTTCTGGAAAGGATATGATTTTAACAGCAGAAAAAAATATCATCAATAAAAAAGCTGAAATATATTCAACTAGAAACTTAGAAATAGCAGCAAAAAATAAAATTCAAAATACTGTTGGAAGTATAGAGGCTTTAGGAGATATTAATTTAGAAGCAGATATAGTTAATAATGTTGGAGAACTTACAGGAAGTTATACTAAAAAGATTGTAAGCGGAAGTCAAAGTAGCATAGATGTAACAAAACTTGATTTATCTAAAGTTGATAAAGATTTACAAGATGGTTTAAATAGAGCAAGCAGAAAAAGCAAAAGATGGCAAGGAGAGAAATTTCTTGATACAGCAGAAGAAGGTGTCAGCAACTTTGTAAGTAATACATCAAATATAAAGTCAGCAGGAAATATTGATATTAAAGCTAAAAACATATTAAATAAAGAGGGAAATATTACAGCAAATAATAATATAAATATCATAGCAGATACTTTAAATAACGACAGAGATTACAGGGAAATAGATGTTAAATTAAATTTTAGAAGAAATTATAAATACAAAAAAAGAACTCATAAAACAGGTCATTCTAAAATCTATGCTTCTACAACAGCAAAACAGAGATTATATGGAGATAAAACTACAAATATTACAGCAGGAGGCAATATAAATATAACTGCTGAAAAACTAGGGAATGGAGAATATACAACAGGAACATCTGTTATAACAACAAAAGAAGGAATTACACATGGAATAGTATTTAACAACCAAAATAATATTAAAAAAGATGGAACTATTCAAGTGGAAGATTTTACAAAAATACCTGAAGGGGATAAAGGATTATTTAAAGTTAATCAAGATTTAGCAGATATAGAAGCAAAGGTTGAAGGCAGAAAAGAACCTAAATTTTCATATCTTGTTGAAACAAATGTAAAATTTATTGATAAAGGATATTATCTTGGTTCAGAATATTTCTTCAGCAGGATAAATTTTAATCCTGAAAAAGATATAAGACTCCTTGGAGATTCTTTCTATGAAACTACAATAGTTAATAAGGCGATATTTGAATCAACAGGAAGAAGATATTTAAATGGTGCAGCAACAGATAAAGAACAAATGCAGATTCTTTATGATAATTCTGTAAAAGCTATGGAAGATTTTAATTTGTCTATTGGAGTTGCCCTTACAAAAGATCAAATAAATAATTTGAAAAATGATATCATATGGTATGTGGAAGAAGAAGTAAATGGAATACCTGTCCTTGTTCCAAAAGTATATCTGTCAAAAGAAACACTGGCTTCTTTAGATGATATAAAAGGAAACCAAATAAATGCAGGAAAAGAACTTAATATTAGTGCTCTTGCTGTAAATAATATAGGTTCTCTTTTAGGAGAAAAAGGAGTAACAATAACAACAGATAATTTAATAAATGAAAGTATGAGAAATGGAGCTTATGCTGATATATCAGGAGAAAGTATAACTATATTTGCCAAAAACGATATTATTAATAGAGGGGGAAATATAGGAGCAGATAAAAATCTTATTTTAAACAGTGAAAATGGAAGCATATTGAATGAAACCAAAGTTGTAATAAACAGAAATACTCATAGAGATATAATAACAGATATTACAGGAATAGGAAATATGAGTGGAGATAATGTAAAAATTTCTGTAGGAAATAGCTTTACAAATGCAGGAGGACAAGTTCAAGCGAATAAAGATGTAAATATATCAGCTGGAAAAGATATTAACCTTACTTCTGTGGAAACAGTAACTAGAAAAGAGACAGGAAGTAGCAGAAATTATACTGTAAATGAAAAAGTACAAAATATAGAAAGTACAATATCAGGAGAAAATATAAATCTTCAGGCAGGAAAAAATCTCAATGCTATAGGTTCTGATGTTACAGCAGGAAATAATCTTGATATAAAAGCAGGAGAGAATGTCAATATAGCAGCTTCTGTTGACAATGAAACATATGAAAAGCATAAAAGTTCAAGTGGATTTTTCAGCAGCAAAGAAAGTGTAGATGTAAAATATAACGAAACTATAAAAGGCAGCAATTTTATTTCAGGTAATGATATGAATATATCAGCAGGAAATAATGTTAATGTTGCAGGAAGTAATGTTGTAAGTGAAAACAATCTTAATCTTGAAGCAGGAAATAATGTTGTAATATCATCTGCATTAGAGGGAAGTTCACAATATCACGAAAATGTGAAAACAGGATTTTTAGGACTGTCAGGCAGACAACAGAAAGATAAAGAAATAGATTATACAAATGTTAAATCTTATGTAGGTGCAGGAGAAAATATTAATATTAAAGCTGATAAAAATGTTACAGTATTAGCTTCTGATGTTGAAGCAAGAAATGATGTTAATATAAATGCGGGAAAAGATGTCAATATTATTGCAGGAGATGACATAAGAATAAAAGAAAGTGAAAAACATAAACATAAAACAAGTCTTTTCGGCGGAGTTAAAGATCTTAATTTTGAAATTGGAATGAAAACAGAAATATCTAAAAATAAAAATTCAACTCTTGATACAAAGGTTACAGGAAGTAATATATCAAGTAGAGGAGATGTAAATATCTCTTCAGGTAAAGATATAAAAATAGAAGCAAGTAATATAGAAGGGAAAAATACAAATCTTAAAGCAGAAAATGAATTGAATGTTACAGGTCGTGATGAACTTCATGTAAGTAAAATTAAAAATGAAAAAGGAGAAATAAAGATAACAGCAGGAGTAAATCTTGGCGGAATAAAAGATACTGTGGATTCTGTTGTCAATATGGTAGAAAGTGCAAAAGATATTCCTAAAGCAGGAGGAGTTATAAAAGATTTAGCAAGTGGAAAAGATTTAAATGAATCTCTTGAAGGAAAAGAAGATTCTATAAATGCTCTTAATACTTGGCTGAATGGTCCTGCTGATGGAGGAGTAAGTGCAGGAATTTATGCAGGAGCAGAAGCAGTTAAAGATAAATCAGAAGTAAAAGTAAAAGATACAATAGGAAGTACAATAATTTCTGAAAATGATGTTAATCTAAAAACAGATAAAGGAGATATGAACTTTACAGGAACAGATATTTATGCAGGTAATGATATAAACATTAATTCAGGAAAAGATATAAATATTTCCAGTGGAAAAGAAAAATCTGAAAACAAAACTTCTTCTCAATCTGTAAATGGACAAATTAACATAGTAACAGGTCAAATATCAGGAGGAATTTCTGTAAGTGAAGGAGAAAGTAAATCAGAAATTAATAAAACTTCCAATTTCTATGCAGAAAACAACATTGATATTTCAGGAAAAGATATGACTGTGAAAGGTGGAAATATTAAAGGAGAACATATAAAAATTGATGTTGATAATCTTCATGTTGAAAGCCTTCAAGATAAGTCTTCGTCTTCAGATAAAAGTGTCAATGTTCATGGAAGTTCTGATAATAAAAATAATACCTCAACAGGTGCAGGAATGACTTCAGGAAAATATGATAAGGAATGGGTTGAAAATCAAACTTCAATTATAGGAAGAGAAAATTCTCGTATTACAGTAGAAGGAAATACTCATCTTGAAGGAGGACTTTTAGGTGGAAAAGACACAACTCTTAATACAGGAAGTCTATCTTTTAATGATATTAAAGATCATGAAAAAGGAACTAATATAGGATTAAGCGAAAATATATCTAAAGGTCAAAAAGATGAAAATTCCAATGACTATACATCACAACTGGATTACAGTGCAACAGACAGGGAACAGATAACTCATGCGACAGTAGGAGCTGGAACAATAACAGTTGGAGGAAAAGAAGAAAATCCTGAAGGACTGAACAGAGATGAAAGCAAGGCACAGGAAATAACAAAAGATGTAACAGTGGATAACATAAACATGAAATACGATTCAGAGAGAAGAGATTGGACTTTGAAAGAACTGGATTCAATAATGAGTAATGATATGAAAACAGTTGTTGTAGACCCTCTTGTAAAATTAAATGAAGCATTTAATTTTGTTACATTAAAAGAATTAACTCCATATAAAGTAACAGTAGAAAAAGATGAAAATGGTAATATTATAACAAATACAGAAAAAGTAAGTGGACCATTAGACCCTGAATCAAAGGTTCATATCAATGGAATGATTACCAATTTAGATTTAGCTATTGAAGAAATAAAAAAGCAACACATAAAAGAAGGAATAAATGATGAGAATTTAGAGAACTTAGAAATAGGAGAAAAACAAGAATTTATTTTAATGCATAATGACACAAATGGATTTTTGGCAGATTTATACGAATCAGCTATAGACAGATATGGAACTAAAGGACCAAATAAAATATACAGTGATGCAGCTAAAAAATTAGGAGATATTTTATGGGAAAATAAAGATAAAGTTAACGAGGTAACAGCTTTCAGTCAGGGAACTTTACTTTATGCAGCTGCTATGAAATATATAGAAGATACTCATGGTGAAGGTTCTGTTGCACAGATAAAAACCAATACAATTATCTTAGTAGGTTCTGCTCAGCCCGTAGAAGATTTTAAAGAATACATGGCGGACAGAGGAAATAATGCAGAAATAAATTCTAAGGTAGACAGCAAAGATTTAGTTGGAAGTCTTGTAGGATTAAATCCAGGAAATGTTGAAACTGATGAAGTTATTAAAGCTAAGGAAGATAAAACTTTCTTAGATTATCATAGTGGTTATACTAAAGGACAAAAAACAGCAAAAGAAGAAAAGACATCATTCCAAAAAGGAAGAGAAATACTAGATAAAGGATTACAAATATTTAACTATAAAAATTATTTTAGAAAGGATAAGGAAAAAAATGAAAATAAAAAATAAAGTAATTAGTTCAATTTTTTTACTGATAATAATTTTTTTATTTAATGCTTGTACAAAAATATCATTAAAACCTTTTAATATTACATACGGCTATTCTGATTGCATTTACGGAATTATTGAGGATAATAAAATAAATAGAATGGAAATACCAAAAAATGATATTGATAAAATAAATAAAGTAGTCAATAAAGAATATGGTATTAGGTTTCAAAGAAAATATAATACTGTTGTTGCTCCTAAAATGTACAACAAAGATTATGATATTAATACAGAATTTGGAAAAAAACAATATATAAAATTTTATGATGATATAAAAGTAATAATAGCAAATAAAGAATTTATCATTCCAAAAGAAAAAATAGTTTTAAATGAAATAGAAAAAGGAGCAATTTTTTATGAATACCCAGCTCCTATAGATATAATTAATAGTTCATATAATGATGTGATAGTTGATTTAGGGACAATAGAAATTTATGATGAAACAGGTAAAATACAAAGAACAAAGAGAAAAATACCTTCTTTTTTAATAAAAAAAGTTTATCTCACTCTTTGTGTTTCAAATAGTTTTGTTGGAGCTGGTGAAAAAATCTTATATCGTGGTTGGGCAGAAGATTGTCCAATAGAATTACAAAAACAGAAATAATATTTTAAAGGTAGCCTGAAAAATTTTCAGGCTACTCATTAAAATATTAATTTTTGTGGATAATTTATAATTTTGATAAATATACAAATATAGGAAGAGAAAATTCTCGTATTACAGTAGAAGGAAATACTCATCTTGAAGGAGGACTTTTAGGTGGAAAAGACACAACTCTTAATACAGGAAGTCTATCTTTTAATGATATTAAAGATCATGAAAAAGGAACTAATATAGGATTAAGCGAAAATATATCTAAAGGTCAAAAAGATGAAAATTCCAATGACTATACATCACAACTGGATTACAGTGCAACAGACAGGGAACAGATAACTCATGCGACAGTAGGAGCTGGAACAATAACAGTTGGAGGAAAAGAAGAAAATCCTGAAGGACTGAACAGAGATGAAAGCAAGGCACAGGAAATAACAAAAGATGTAACAGTGGATAACATAAACATGAAATACGATTCAGAGAGAAGAGATTGGAATGAAGTTAAAGAAATTATGTCAGAACATGGACGAAATCTAGGAAGAGATTTAGATAAACTAATGGGATATAAAGACGGAAAACTAGAAAAAGAATTAAGCGAAAGTTGCAATGAAGTATATGGAGAAATAGAAAAAATAATAGACAAAGATTTAAAAAATGAGATATTCGGAATAATTCCAACAGAAGCAACTAATGGGGGAATATACGGAGAACCAAAAGCACTGATAAGAGGTCAGGAAAAAATATATGTAACAACATATAAAACAGTCTTAGACCGTAATGGAAAAGAAATCTATGATGAGAATGGAAAAATAAGGCTGGAAGCTGAAGTTAAAGAAATTACTCCACAAGAATATGCTAAACTGAAGGCAGAAAATTCTAATATAAAGACATCATTAAATGGAATTTTAAATACATTGGAAGGAGCAACAGAAGGTACATTTAATGGAACATTAAGCCCTGAAGATTTGGAAGCATTAAAAACAGGAGCAGTTCAAAAAATAACAGTGCATAATCCAAGTAATGGAATAGTAGCAGATTTAATAGAATCAGCAGTAGGAAAAGTTGGAATAATGATGAATAGTAATATAGGAGCAAAAGACTTAACAGAAATAGTAAAATCAGACCCATCAATACTAAATGGAATGATAGCCCACAGTCAAGGAACAATAAAGTTTACTCAAGTATTGAAAGAACTAAATAAAACAGAGGAGGGCAGAAAATTAATAAAAGATAATGCCAAACTGATAGCAGTAGCAGGACCAGCAGTAGGAACAAAAGAGCTGCAGGAAATCCAAAATATAGTAGGAAAAGATAAAGTAAAAATACTGAATAATGACAAAGATATATTAAACTATATGACAGGAAATGAGGTAACAACTATAAATGAAGAAAAGCACCCAATAGTAAACTACAATATTAATTTTATTTATGATGAAAATATAGGAAAATATATAAGACCAGAAGAATTGAAATATGATAAAAAAGATAAAAATGGAAATATTATTTACGATTCCAATAATGTTCCTCAAAAAGGAAATATTTCGGGGGTAGTGGAAAAAGTAAATGGAAGAAGTACAAAATCAATAATTCAGCGAATGAGAAAAAATATTTTCAATAAAAAGAAAGGTGAGAAATAATGAAAAAATTATTAATTAAATTAGTTACTTCTATAATGATTCTATTTATTTTCACAGGTTGCTATACTTTGAGTAAAATATATAGTTACAACGGTGGACCTGTAGATAAACCTAAAAATTATTATGAATATAGAGATTATATATATATATATACTTTTGTTATGAAACAAAGTGATGAAAATAGTCCAGTTAGAATCATTAAACTTGTTCCTGAAAATAAAAAAATAAAATTTAAAAATATAAATATTTTAAATGACAAAATAAAAATAATTTATAATAAAAAAATATATTATGCAGATGTATCAAAGGATAAGACAGCTATTTTTTTAAGTGGTTTAAATATAATAGGGGACTTTATAATAGAAATAGGAGAAGTAAAGATAGATAATAAAAAAATAATAAAAGTCCCTCCTTTGAAGTTAAAACAATATGTAAAAGTAACTAAATATAATCCAATAGCAGATGGTTTAAATATTGATACTTCGCAAGATATTTATTATGGACCAGTAGAAGGGTATAAAGGAAGATAGTTGATATTTTAAAAGCGGCCTGAAATTATTCAGGCTGCTCATTAAGATATTAAAAAGCAAAAATCCTAATATAAAAATATCATTAAAGCGAATGAGAGAAAATATTTTTAATAAAAAGAAAGGTGAGAAATAATGAAGAAATTATTAATTAAATTAATTATTTTTACAATGATATTATTTACCTTTACAGGCTGTTATACTTTATGGAAGTTTTACTTTTATGAAACAAAGCCTATGGATGAATCTTTAAGTTTTAGTGAATATATATATATGTATGCAGAACAATTAGATGATTCTGATAAGAATAGTCCAATAGATATGATAGATATAAGACCAATAAAATTTGCTAATTTAAAGAAATCAAAAAAAGTAGAAATTTTAAGTGATAAAATAACTGTAGAATATAATGATAAAAAATATGTTCTAAAGGTAGTGAACAAAACAGCAGTTCTTCCATACAGAGAAGGAATAATTTTAAAAGAAGGAACAATAGTATATTTTGGAAAAGTAAAAGTTGATGACAAAATGATAATAGATATGCCACCAGTGAAATTAAAACAATACATAAAAGTAACTAAGGTAAATCCAATAGCAGATGGTTTAAATATCGATACTTCACAAGATATTTATTATGGACCAGCAGAAGGGTATAAAGGAAGATAGTTGATATTTTAAAAGCGGCCTGAAATTATTCAGGCTGCTTACCAAAATAAGAAATGGAGGAATTTATGAAAAAAATACTTATAATTTTATTAGTAACAGCATTAATAGGGTGTAGTAATACAAGCAGAAATACAGAAAATAATGCAGAGAAAATAAATACTGGTATAAATTCTTTAATAACAGAAAAAGAGAAACAGGATTTAAGTAATGGTAAATCATTATCAGTTATAACTATTGATAATCCTTCTCATGGAGTTCTTGGTGATGGCTTGGGGGCATTGGTAAGTAAAGTTCGTGGAAATGATAAGCAGACAATGACAGCTGTAAATTTAATATTGAATAATCCAGATACTATTTTTGTTTCTCAAAATTCAGATACCCTGTTAAAAGCAATAAAATATTTAGGAAATACAACTGAAGGAAAGAAAATTTTACATAGAACAAGATTCATATTTTTAAATAGTCCACTTACAGGTGTTTCTTTTATTAGCAGACAAGAAATAGAAGATTTATCAAAACTGTATAAATTTAAATATTCTTATCCAGAATAAAATATAGTCTACTATTCTTTTAATATTTTATATACTAAAGAAAAATAGATAAAAAAAATAAATATTATATTCTTTATAATAAAATTCCGCAGACATTGTCTGCGGAATTATTAAATTATCTTTATTTAATTTCTTTTTTCAAGATTTGCCAGTATCCTGAACGATTATTTCCAATTCTTTCAATATAGCTATTTTCTTTAAGTAAAGAAATTATTCTTTCTAAAGTTCTTTTACTTATATTCAAATTTTCCATAATATTCTTTTGTGTTGTTTCGGGATATTGTTTTAAAAACTCTAATACAAGAGGAGTGTTTTCTTCTATTTTATTTTTTGAACCATCGGCGACATTCTCGGCGACATTCTTGGCGACATTTAAAGCCTCAAATCTTATCATTATATCTTCAGGATAAACTGTATATTTTGGAAGTGTTGTGCCATAATTTCTACAAGCCTCACATATCTTTTCAATACCCCTTCCCCAAGTTTCTATAAATCCAGCTCTAAAAAATCCATTGGCGATATTTGGGTTAAATGGTTTTGAACGATGTTTTCCCATAAGAGTTTCAACAGTCCAACCTGATGGAAGAATACAATCATTAGAAATATATAGTTTATCTTTATAAACACTTATTTGAATAGGAATTTGTGTTGCATAATTTTTATGAACTATGGCATTATAAACAGCTTCTCTTATAGCTGCTTTTGGAAACGGAAATGTTTCTACTCTTGTAACTCCCTCATAAGTTATATTAGCTTTTAAATATTTAGTAAAAATAAGGTCTATCACTTTATCAGCTTGAGATATTAAAGAACCGTGTATCTCGTCCATATAGCTTATTTCAGAATCACTTTCAAAAAATCCTATTTTTATATATGCTCCATTAATCCATTTTTCAGGATTCTGATGAAATAACATCATTCCTGCTCTTAGAATTTTGCCATCTTTAATAAGTCCTAAACTATCTAAAAGCTGTTCATTCGTCATGTTCAAATCTTTTTCGTCCATTCTTTTACTTAAAATAGCTTGTTTTCTAAAAATATCAAAGCTATCTCTCCAAAAGTCATCAGCAGAAAGATTATCTAGTGGTATACTGTCCCAAGTTATCCCTGTTTTTTCAAAAAGAAATTGTGTAAGTGCAGCACCTTTTAAAAGCTGTTTTGTACTTCCACTTCTATAATGGTATTCCCCTTTATAATTTACAGGATATGAACTTGGTAGAGTTACTATTTCAAGATAGTCTTTATTTTCTTCAGAATATAAATTTACATCAACAATTATTCCAAAAACATCTCTCACTTTATTAGGAATATCTTCCAAAAGCTTTTTGGCATTTGCAATTCCTGTAACTGTTCCATCATCATTTTTTCCTATATAAATTTTACCGCCCTGAGTATTGGCAAAACCACAAATCCATTTTAAATAATCTTCTTTCCAAGTTTCTTTCCATTCTATATTTTGTTTTTCTTTATCTATCATAATTATCCTCACACAGAAATCTGAAATCATTTAAACTATTTCATATAATTATATCATATTTAATGAGAATTTTTATTATGTTTAATAAAAATATCAAAATTATCTTTATCTATCCAATATTTTTCATTATTCATTAAAATATTATGAATTTTATTAAACTCATAATTTATCTGATTTAACTGTCTTTTATAAAAAAACATCATAGTAATATTAATTATAAAAATTGCTATAAAAACAATTAAAATAGTTCTATCAAGTAAATAATAAAAATATTCTCTTTTATTTATATTTTTATTAGCTTTTTCTGAAATTAACATAATTTGTTCTTCTGATTTCTTAGCTATATTTTTATTACTATCTTTTATATGCTTACTAATTTCAAAAATATCAGATGAATTTTTTTCTATATTTAATAAAATATTTTTAAAGTCATTAAGTTTCAACTCTTTATTTATAGTCTCAATTCTTTCTATCATTATAGGAATTTTTTCTGAAAAATTTTCAAGAGTTTTAATGACTTCTTCTGATTTTTTATCAAGTTCAGCTAAACGATTTTCAGCTTTTACTTTTAAGGCAACATTATCTAAAGTTTCTATTATTTTTTCATTACTATTTGATAAATCATTAATATTCATAAGTCCTCCTACAATTCAAATTCATACACTTTTTCTTGTTTTTTAAGTATTTTTAAATCTCTTTCTTGAATTTTTTTCTCTATGGTATTTTTTTCTTTTGGCTTTTCAAATCCCATTTGAGAAGCTATTTTATCTAAACTTTCCTTTCTTTTATTTTCTTTATTTAAATTAAAAATTTCCAATAGTTTATCTTTATTAAAATCAGGAATATTAAAAGTTTTTTCTAAATTAGAAAGTCTGAATTTATCTTTTTTCCCTTTAAGAATCTTTTTATCAACTGTAAAAATAATATGCTTTTTATTTTCTACCCACTCTGTAGAATATCCATCCTTTTGCATGTTAAAAATAAAATTTTCTTTTGATGTTGATACTTTCATATTTTTTATTATTTTTTCTGCTAGTCTTGTAATATCTGCTCCTTTTTTAATTATTTGATATTTATTTTTATCATAGCTTACAATATCTCCTTTTTCCCTTGTAATCTTTTTGTTATCTATACCGTAGTATTTGCATATCTCATCATTTAATTCCTTTTTAAAGACTAAATTACGAGCTTCTTCATGTAATTTTTCTCCTGTTTCAAAGTTTACAGTATTAACTATGAAATGACTGTGAAGATGTTCTTTATCATTATGAACTGCTATAAAAACTTCGTGTCCTTGAAATGCTTTTTCAGCCCATTTAACAGCAATTTCTAACACCTTTTCTTTTGATATTTCATTAGGAGAAAAACTTTGAATATAATGACGATATTGTCTTCCGTCTGTCTTTTTAAAATAATCTTTAGTTTCAAAAAATTCATAAGCTATTTTTTTATAATTTTCACTGCAGTTTATTCCATAAGTTTCATATGCTTTTTCTCCAACATAATTTAAAACCTTTTTAAGAGAAGTATGAGTTTTTCCACTCTTTTTTACGACTTTAATAATTGCCATATTTTTACTATCTCCTCATGAAGTTTTTCTGCTTCATCAAGCTCATTTATCATTGCAGTACTATTTATTTTTTTAGCAATTTGATTAATATTATTTGATAAATTTCTTGTGGCTTTTCTTAAATCATCAAGAAGCTCATTATATTCTTTAATATCATAAAGTAAATTTTTTCTTATTAACTCTCTCAAAAATTCAGCTTGACTTATATTAAGTTTCTTTGCTTGATAGACTAACTTTATGTGGTCATCTTTTGTTAATCTCACTGTAAATTGTCTTAAATCTTTTTTCATAAATAGCCTCCACTTTCACATAAAATTTTTATAAATTTTTCTTCCCAAAAAAGAAAAAATTATAAAAATTAAAAGGGGTATTAGGGGAACTTTTCCCCTAACAAGCTCCAAATTGCGACAGCATATTTGAGTAGCTTGCTCACACTGTTTCACAACAATATTTAAGGGAAAAAACTTTACTTTTTAATGTCCAAAAAAATTAAAAAATAAAATTATAAACAGTGTGATACTAGCTCTTTCTTCTTAGACAAAGCAGATGTTGTTTAAACTCAAAAGTATTCATTCTAGCAAGTGTATTTTTATTTGTATTAAGTACTTCAATAGGAATATTTATTATAATATTTTCAATTTCATTTTTTAGGTTTTTATCAGAAATAATTCCAGCAAAATAAGAAAGCCATTTTCTTTTGTTTTCATCTAACAATTTTGGCTCTTCAGTTTTAATATTATATGTTGAATATTCCCATTCATTATTAAGTCCCTTATAAAGAACTGCATTAAAATTTTGACCTTTACCTTGTTTAATACATTCCAAAGTTAAATTATATATTTCTATAAATTTTTCTTCTGTTAAGTCTTTAATGTTTTTTCTAATATTTTTCTTAGTAGCATTGTTAAGTAAATTAAAAATATTTTTATCTAAAAACTCATAACTACTACTAATTTTTTTATCTTTTTCTAAATCAGTCTTTATATCCTTAGTAGTAGTTCTATTATTAGTATTTCTTTCTTTTATAAATGCCTTTATTTCGCTACTTTTAGAATAAAGTTCCAAGGTTTGTTCTATATATTTTATTTCTTTTCCATTCATAATACTGGAAATTTCATTTGCTTTATTAT
>OGNW01000782.1_pt1 | contig 23162 bp, 22 predicted proteins | sample 1573591 | NCBI WGS metagenome assembly OGNW01 (sample SAMEA2581894, study PRJEB24529) | metagenome | biome: Human gut stool | place: China | collected 2011
TGATTCATTAACGATCGCTATGACTTTCATTCCTTTTTTACATTTTGCACCAAATAAATAACTTTGAGAGCTTGTTGCCTGTATTATTTTTCCTTTATGATCCCCTGAGAGAAGTTTTAATTCTACGGTTTGTTTTCCACTTCCACTATTTGATAAGTTTCCTGAGATCACGTTTGTTACTTCTGCTTTTTCAAAATTTCTTCCATCTGTATCTAGAAGTTTTGTCTTCTCAATTCCAGAAAAAGAAAAAAACAGCAGAAGAAAGAGAATGCCTGCAATCAGCAGACACACTCCTTTTATCTGTTTTTGTTTCATTGTTATTTCACAGTCACTTTCAGAACTTTGCTGTAAGAACCGTAGATTTTCTTACCTTTAACTATTTTGTATGCACGAACCTTTACATAACATTTTTTCTTTGATCTTAATGACTTGATCGTATAAATTGTTTTTCTTGTATTTCTTGTCTTTGCTTTTTTAAAGTTCTTGTTTGATGCATATTTAATCTGATATCCAGATACAGATGCTTTTTTAATCTTAACTGTTACTTTCTTTTTGCCAGCTTTTAATTTTGCAGATGCTTTTGCTACTACAACTTTCTTCTCCGCTGTTGGTTTCTTTACTGTTGCTGGTTTTGTTGTTGCTTTCTTTTCTAATCCTGCTTTTGCATTTGTCAGAACTTTTAATGCATTTTCAACTTCATCTTTTGTTGCTCTTTTGTCTGCTGCAACTTCTTTGGCTCCTGTAAGTGCCTGTTCAAAAACTCTGTAGCTTTCTGTTGTATATGCATCTTTTTGCTTTACAATGCTTTCAGATGCTTTAATTTCTGCATTAAGTGATGTTGCATCCCCTTTGCTCTTTGTGATAGAAAATGTTTCATCAATCTTTTCATCATTATCTGTACGATATGTATTGATCGTTAAACTATTTTCTGTTACATCAACAACTGAATATGTTGGGACATCTTCCTGCCAACGGTGTGCAATATATGTCTGCTGTCTTGGTACCAGATCATAATATTTACTTCCTGAAGAAGAACCTGCCGTCATATAAAGGACACCTTCTGGATTGATCACAGAGCTTCCCTGTTTTTTGACAGTCTCAATTGCTTTTTCATCCATGATACTTTTAAGATATGTTAAGTATTTCTGATCTTTTTCATCTGTGCTGTCATTTTTAATATTTCCTGGTGCCACTGTTTTTGTCGTTGGATTTTCACCAGCATCCATGTCTTTCTCTAATTCTACATCAAATTCATCATCTGTATAATCATTCGCTTTTGTTCCACCTAATAACATTTTAGATCTTGAATAGGCATGATCATGACCTGTTAATACAGCATCAATATCATTTTGTTCGAAAATCGGTGTTAACTGATATCTTAAATTTGTGATCTCTGGCTCATTAGAATGTTCTGCTGATCCATAAATATCCTGATGCAGTGTTACGATTCTCCATTTGCAGTCTTTATTCGCTGCAACTGTCTGCTCAATAAACTGTTTATGTTCTGCTACATTTGTATCCTGTGTATTTAACATGATAAATAATGCATTTCCATATTTGAAATAATAATCTCCACCGACTACCTTATTACTTCCAAGTTCACTTGCATTTGTTCTGTTAAAATGGTATGTATAGTTTGCATTATCTGCATCATGGTTACCTACTGTCGTTGCCACTGGAAGTGATTTTAATGCTTCTGGACTTAAATATCCTGTATACTCAATTTCACTTTTTGATGCATCTTTGTTTGGTAACTTTTTCTTTGTTGTCTGAATCTGGTCACCTGCGGATACAACAAAACTTAACTGATCATCTGTCTTTTCTAATGCTGCGTTTAACGTAGAAGACCAGTTAAATGCATCACTCTTTACTGCATTTGACTGTGCATCGTAAAATTCTTTCGTATCTTTTCCCTTTAATTCATTTGAAGATCCGAGCTGTGGGTCTCCTACAAATGCAAATGAGAAATTGTTTGTAGATTTTGTCGTGTATTCAGCTGGCTTTGTGTACCCATTTCCATTGTCGTAACTATAATAATATGTTTTGTTTTCTTTTAATCCTGTTGCTGTTACTTTATTAGAATTATAAGTTTCCCCATTGTTATCCCGTTCATCTTTTACTGCTGTTTGTTCTGCCTCGTACACCTTGGCATTTTTCATATTATGTCCTTCACCAATAATCAGTTTTGGAACATTTGCATTTGAATGATCATCATTTGTCTGCTTTGGTGTATACCATGCAAAATTCAACTCCGTTGCATTGCTTCCTGGTGACAATGAAATTTGTGTCCAGTCATTTTTTAAAGTTTCCCATTCTTTCTCCCAACGATTCCACTGTGCCGTTGTTCCCATTGTCTGTGCAATGTCTACTGCATTTGTCTTGCCATCTGGAGCGGCACTTGCAAATACTGGTGCTACATTTGTTGCAGAAAGTGTCAATGCTAATGCACTGATCATCATTTGTTTTCTCCAATTAGATCTCATATATACCTCCTGATACCTTTGTCTTTTCATATCTTTCTGACTCTTAAAGGATTCTATCATATATATGTAAATTCTAATTGTATTGAATTGTAAATAATACGTAAAAAGATTCTGAGATATCAATCTATCTCAGAATCTTTTTGATGATGTTATATTAACTTTTTGTGTTATTTACCTTGATGTTCTAAGGCCGCTTCTACAAATCCTTTAAATAATGGATGTGCTTTATTAGGTCTTGATTTAAACTCAGGATGTGCCTGTGTTGCCACAAACCATGGATGTTCTGGAATCTCTACCATCTCTACGATTCTTCCGTCTGGTGAGCATCCGGATAACATCATTCCATTCTCCTGAAGGATATCACGATATTCGTTATTTACTTCATATCTATGACGATGTCTTTCGTGAATCTCTTTCTCTCCATATAATTCATATGCTTTGGATCCTTCTGTTAATACACATGGGTAAGATCCTAAACGTAATGTTCCACCAAGATCTGTGACTCCGTCCTGATCTGGCATGATATGAACCATCGGATGTGTTGTGTCTGGATTAAATTCCTGACTGTGTGCATCAGAGAATCCTAAGACATGTCTTCCGAATTCTACTAATGTAAGCTGCATTCCCAAGCACAGTCCAAGATATGGGATCTTGTTCTCTCTTGCGTATTTGATCGCACAGATCATTCCTTCGATTCCACGATCTCCGAATCCACCTGGAACTAAGATTCCGTGAACTCCACCTAACATCTCATCGACATTGTAAGAGCTGATTCTCTCTGAATCTACCCAGCGGATCTTCACATCTGCTGAATTTGCGACTCCGGCATGCTCTAAGGATTCTACGACACTGATGTAAGCATCGTGTAAAGATACATATTTACCAACTAATGCGATCTCTACTTTATGTTCTGGATGTTTCCATGCATCGATCATCTTCTTCCAGTCATCAAGATCTGGATCTGGGCATGGCATGTTCAGACATTCACATACTTCATGTGCTAGATGTTCTTTCTCCATCATCAAAGGTACTTCGTATAATACCTCTGCATCTAAGTTCTGAATAACTCTTGAACGTTCAACGTTACAGAACTGTGCGATCTTTCTCTTGATTCCATCATCTAATGGATAGTCTGAACGACATACAAGGATATCTGGCTGGATTCCCATTCCCTGTAAGTCTTTGACACTTGCCTGTGTTGGTTTTGTCTTTAATTCTCCTGAACTCTTCAGGTATGGAATCAATGTTACATGAATTAAGATACAGTTTTCATGTCCTACTTCATGCTGGAACTGTCTTAATGCCTCTAAGAATGGCTGGCTTTCGATATCTCCAACCGTTCCTCCGATCTCAATGATCGCTACTTCCTGATCGCTTGGATCTTCACTTCTGTAAAAACGGCTCTTGATCTCATTTGTTACGTGTGGAATTACCTGTACTGTGTTACCACCATAATCTCCACGACGTTCTTTGGATAAGATACTCCAAGATACTTTACCTGGTGGAACGTTTGATTTCTTATTCAGTCCTTCATCGATAAATCTTTCATAATGTCCAAGGTCCAAATCCGTTTCCGCACCATCATCGGTTACAAAAACTTCTCCATGCTGAATCGGGTTCATTGTTCCCGGGTCAATGTTGATATATGGGTCAAATTTCTGCATTGTTACAGAAAAGCCGCGTGCTTTCAGCAGACGTCCAAGTGATGCTGCTGTAATTCCCTTTCCAAGTCCTGAAACGACTCCACCTGTTACAAAAACGTATTTTACGGGCATTAGTTCCTCCATTCTGCCGTATCCGGCAATCCCAAAATTTACAGTAAAAAGAAATATCCGGCAGCATAAAACAGCTACCGGTATGATTTCTTTGCATTATTATTTGTATTATACAACGGAAATAAATATATTTCTACTGTTTTTTTATATTTTTTTACTTCGCGAACTGGCTCTGGTACAGATTCGCATAGAAGCCCTGTTTTGCAAGCAGTTCTTCGTGATTTCCCTGCTCAATAATTTTACCGTCCTTCATGACTAAAATGACATCGGCATTTTGTATCGTGGACAGGCGGTGTGCAACGATAAAGCTCGTTCTGCCTTCCATGAGCTTTGCAAATGCGTTCTGAATCTTAATTTCTGTTCTTGTATCAATGGACGAAGTTGCTTCATCTAAAATGAGCATCGGCGGGTGGCACAGCATCACTCTTGTAATACAAAGGAGCTGCTTTTGTCCCTGTGATAATCCGCCGCCGTCTTCTGTGATAAAGGTATCATATCCCTTTGGCAGACGCTTGATAAAGCTGTGTGCGTGAACCGCCTTGGCTGCCGCAATCACTTCTTCATCGGTTGCATCCGGCTTACCCATGACAATATTTTCACGGATGGTTCCGGTCTTTAACCATGTATCCTGCAATACCATGCCGTATCCCGCGCGCAGGCTATGTCGGGTCATTTCACGGATATCAATGCCCGATACCGAAATTTTACCGTCGTTGACATCATAAAAACGCATGAGCAGGTTAATCAGTGTTGTCTTTCCGCAGCCGGTCGGACCGACAATTGCAATACGCTGTCCTTGCTTTACATGAAGGTTAAAATCTTCAATCAGCTTCTTATCCGGCACATAAGAAAATGCTACGTGTTCTAAATCAACCGTTCCATCTACATTTTCGAGCACTGCGGCATCTTTGCTGTCCGGGATTTCCGGCTCTTCTTCGATTAATTCAAAGATACGTGCCGCACACGCAATCGCATTCTGTAATTCCGTCACGACACCGGAAATTTCATTAAACGGCTTTGTATACTGGTTTGCATAACTTAAAAAGCAGGATAACTGTCCGACCGTTAATCTGCCGTAAATGGCTGAAATTGCGCCACTTACCGCAACCCCCGCATATACAAGGCTATTGATAAAACGGGTAGACGGATTGGTAATCGATGAATAAAAAATGGCTTTTAGTGAACATTTCTGCAGACGGTCATTAATTTCATCAAATCTTTCAAGCGCCTCATCTTCATAGCAGTATGCCTGTACAACCTTCTGTCCGCCAATCATTTCATCAATCAACGCCGTCTGCTCACCACGCGTTTCAGACTGTAATTTAAACATCTGATACGTATGCTTTGCAATAAAGCTTGCCACAAACAGGGACAGCGGAGTAATTACAATAACTACAAGTGTAATTTTTACATTAATAGACAACATAAAGCCCAGTGTTCCCAGAATCGTCAGCACCCCGGAAAAAAACTGGGTAAAGCCCATGAGCAGGCCGTCCGCAAACTGGTCTACATCGGCGATCACACGGCTGACGACTTCACCGTAGGAGTGTCCATCAATATATTTTAACGGCAACACTTCAATCTTTTCAATCGCTTCGTCACGGATATCCCTTGTCACATGATACGTAATTTTGTTGTTGCAGATATTCATAATCCACTGGGACAGTGCCGTAATTGCAATAACGATTCCGACTTCGGAAAGTATCGCCGTAATTGCCTTAAATTCTACATTCTGCGGTCCGATAATGTAATCAATCGCATTTCCGATTAAAATCGGCACATATAAAGATGATGCCACGGTCACTGCTGCCATTAAAATTGACAGAATCAAAAAGAACCAGTAGCGTTTAATGCGCAGCAACACTTTTTTTACGGTTGTACCTGTATTTGCCTTTGCCATAACTTACGCCTCCTTTTCTTTCCGGAACTGTGAATAATAAATTTCCTGATATACTTCGCAGTTTTCAAGCAGTTCTTCATGTGTTCCGATACCTGCCACATTTCCGTCATCCAGTACGATAATCCGGTCAGCGTGCATAAGCGATGCCGCACGCTGGGATACGATAAACAGTGTCGGTGCATCTTTCATTTCACGGATTGATTTGCGCAGTGCCGCATCGGTTGCATAATCGAGTGCCGATGCACTGTCGTCTAAAATCAAAATATCCGGTTTTCTTACAACTGCACGGGCAATCGTTAAACGCTGGCGCTGTCCGCCTGATAAATTTTTACCGCCCTGGTCGACAAAGGAATCAAGTTTACCGTCTTTTTTCTCGACAAATTCCCGTGCCTGTGCAATGTCTAATGCTTCCATAATTTCCGTATCGGTCGCATCCTTTTTCCCCCAGCGGATATTGTCACGGATTGTTCCTTTAAAAAGCTGTGCTTTCTGCAAAACAATGCCGACTTTCTCTCGTAAGGCTTCAATCCGGTAGTCTTTGACGTTGACACCGTCAATATAAATCTCACCCTTTGTCACGTCATAAAAACGCGGAATCAGATTGACAAGGGACGATTTTCCGGAGCCCGTACCGCCGATGACACCGATGGTCTGTCCTTTCTTTACCGTAAAGCTGATGTCTGTGAGCGATTCATCGCCCGCACCGCTGTAGCGTAAGGATACATTTTTAAATTCCACTGCCGCAGCCTGTGTATCTGTGCTTTCCGTGGTACTCCCGTTTTGCATACTGGACTTAATACTAAATACATTTTCAATTCTGCCCGCACAGGCGAGTGCCTTGGTAATGTTGATAATCAGGTTTGCCAGCTTGATTAATTCAATGAGAATCTGTGACATATAGTTGTAGAGTGCCACAACCTGTCCCTGTGTCAGTGTTCCCGCATTGACACGCACCGCACCAATCCAGATCAGTGCGATAATGGAAATGTTGACCACCACATAGGTCAGCGGATTCATCAGTCCGGAAATCTTACCGACAAATTTCTGTAAATGATTGAGCTGTTCATTTGCCTGTTTAAATTCTCTGATTTCATTTTCCTGCTTGTTAAATGCACGTACAACACGCACACCGGTCAGGTTTTCCCTTGTAATGCCAAGAATCTTATCCAGTCCCGCCTGTACTTTTTTGTAAAGCGGTCTTGTGGAGAGCATAATGCCAAAAACGATGACTGCCAGTACCGGAATCGCTACCGCAAAAACAAGCGCCGCTTTGACGTCAATCGTAAATGCCATAATCATTGCACCGAATACAATAAACGGTGAGCGCAAAAACAGACGCAGTACCAGATTGACACCGTTTTGCACCTGGTTAATGTCACTTGTCATACGTGTAATCAGTGTTGACGTACCGATGGTGTCCATTTCCGTAAAGGAAAGGCTCTGGATATGCTTAAATAAATGATGGCGCATACCGGTCGCACAGCCGACTGCCGCTTTCGCCGCAAAATACTGTGCCGTAATGGCACAGGTCAGCCCGATAACTGCCAGTGTCACTAAAAGCAGGCTCATTTTTACAATGTAGCCTTTATCCGCATTGCCGATACCCGTATCAATGATTGCCGATACGACAAGCGGTACAAACAATTCAAACAGTGCTTCGAGCATTTTAAACAACGGTGCGAAGACACATTCTTTTTTGTATGCACTCAGATACATCCAAATTCGCTTCATATTTTACCCCTTTTCTATCCGCACCAGACCGCCTGTATTATCATAGGACCAGTTCTGATTTAGGACTTGATTTCATACGTTTGTTATTTTATCATAAATACATCAATACAGAAAATATTTATAATGTATATGTGATATACGTTTTTTATATAGGAAGGATTTTTGATATGGATTTGAAGCAGCTTTCTTATTTTGTGAAGATTGTTGAAGAAGGAAGTATTTCAGGGGCGGCAAAGAAGCTGTTTATGTCACAGCCGCCGTTAAGCAGTCAGATGAAGCTTCTGGAAACTGAATTGGACTGCACATTGTTTGAGCGGGGTTCACGCACAATCCACCTGACGGAAGCCGGAGAAACCCTTTATAATTACAGCCGTTCGCTGTTGCAGTTAAGCAATGTTGCAAAGCAGGAAACCATGAATGCGGCACGACATTTTAACGGTGTACTGCGTATCGGTATTGTTTCTTCCTTAATCGGTTCGGACGCGCTTGGCTGGCTGTGCGGCTTTTCCAAGCAGTATCCCGGTATTCATTATGAAATTAATGAAGCGGACACCTACCACCTGCTTTCCCAGTTTGAAACCAATGCCATCCACCTTGCACTCCTGCGCACGCCGTTTCACACGGACTCGCTGACCTGCAAGAAGCTGTTTACGGATTCACTGGTTGCAGTGGGGCAGGAATCATTTTTTGCCGACGACCGTTCTTCTGCCATTACGCTTGATGATCTTACGAAGCTCCCGCTTATCGTGTACCGCCGCTGGGAACACCTTTTGCGGAAAGAATTTGAAGATAAAAACCTGAGTGCGAACTGGTTCTGTATCAATGACGATGCCCGTACGACCCTTTATTTTGTGGAAATGGGCATGGGGGTCGGTATTATCCCGCAGTCTGCCGCCACGCTGGTTCAAAAAAAAGGAATTGTATGCAGACCGGTTAAAAACTGCGATATCGCAACCGATGTTGTCCTTGCATACAATTCCACTTATCTGCCGGAATGCTCCCGCGCATTTATTGAGTATCTGGACACCCTGTACCCAGATATTCCATAAGCCTGCTCCACGCATATCTGCGTTTCGTCTTAAAATATCCGTTATACACTTCAAAATTTGTATAAGAATGTTCAAACTGGCGCGAATACAAATGCGCCAGGTCGACCTGCTGTGTAAAGGTCAACGTCTTCCCGTTTTCAAGCCAGCACTGCATATCCAGATGTTTTAAAATGAGATATCCGATGACACCGATTTTCGCCTTTAAAAGAATTTCGCTGTCATTGACCGCATTCAAAAAATATCTGTATACATAATACATCATCAGCTGCTCGTATTCGTATTCCTTCTCCTTATAATATGCCGCAAATTCAGACAGCTCCCGTTCATAGTCCTCCGCACCGCAACAGTTTTTAAAATATCTGCTGTTTCTTTCAAGACAGACGTACCAGTCCGGGTTGATAACTTCCATGCCGGCAAAGCGGTCAAAAAAATGCGGGATATTTTGATATGACGTATGATTTTTTCCGCCGTATTTCTTTTTCAAATCCTTTAAACGGTCTTGCAGATAATCCGCCTGTGCGTATGCCTGTATTTCATAATCCATTAAATCCACTCTGTCGGTATCCAGCTTCTTTTGCAGTTTTTTTGCAAAATCCAGATACAGCATACAGCGCTCCTCTATTAAAAATGCCCTGTTGCGGATGATATTATACGCCGTTACCCTTGCCTGGCGCAGCTTAAAATATAACTGCGGGTCGATATTATTATAGGAAGAAACGGTTTCATCTGTTTCTTCTACCGTAAATGTCAGCGGCTTTTGATAGCTAAACATCAGCTCGCCGGCTGTTTTACAGGACGGCGCCAGTCCGATTTCCCGCTCACTGCCGTATTCGTTGATAAACCGCGGAAATTCGGCGCACGTATCACACAGCTTATCTTCGCCCAGTGCAATAAATAAATCACACAGGTTCTTGTCATTTAAAAACGGGCATCTGCCGTTTTGCAGCGTAAAGGTACAGCCGCCGCCCTCCTCCGGCACCATAACCGACTGTAAGCGCTGTCCGAAACTTCCTGCAACCGTTTTGTAATAGTCATACGACTTTTCATCTACATCCACGTCCCAGCCCGCACAGCACGTATCCGTACATGCCCCTGCAATACATTTAAAATCTTTATAATATTCGGGTGTTCTAATTTTCATCATTTCCTGCTTCTTTCTAAATTTCTTTGATACCAGGGTCAAAAGGTCTAACCCCACATGAGCTTGCTCATAAGTGGGTGAATGACCTTGTGACCCGCCCTAATATGAGCATAAAAGCAGGACGATAGTTCTGCGATATGCGAATATTGGGCAGGATTGTGGGAGTGCGCAGCACGGAACAATCCGCAGGTATCATTATTGGGGACTTTTGCCCCCAACAGCATTTTTAGTATAGCATATCTTATTTTTTTTACAAATACAGATTGTAGCATTTTCAATTACAGTGTATAATATGATACAATGTCAAAAAATAAATCGACAAAGAAAGGATAAAAGTATGCAACGTACAAAACAAAATCATGCTTGGCGCGTATTTCGCCTGCTGTTGATTTTTTTCTGTATCGGTCTGTCTTTACAGTTTACTTCCTGCGGCAAAAAGCAGGCTGAAAACACTGTTTTTTCAGTAGACGACCTTTCCGGCAAAAAAATCGGTGTCCAGCTTGGTACAACCGGCGATACGCTCGTATCAGATTATGAAACGGACGGTTCAAATACAACCGTTGAACGTTTCAACAAAGGAAACGATGCCATTCAGGCATTAAAACAGGGAAAGATTGATGCAGTTGTCATTGATGCACAACCAGCACAGTCTTTTGTTGCCGCAAACAGCGACTTAATGATTCTCCCTGAAGAATTTGCTAACGAAGACTACGCTATTGCAATTGCAAAAGGCAATTCTTCCCTGACAAGTTCTATCAACGACGCTTTAAACACATTAAAAGCCAACGGCACACTTGATGCCATTTTAAACAATTACATCGGGGAAAATATCGGACAAACTCCGTATACCTCTCCTGAAAATGTAAACCGTTCCAACGGCACACTGGTTATGGCTACCAATGCTTATTTCCAGCCGTATGAATACTATGAAAACGGCACGATTGTCGGTATTGATGTCGATGTCGCCACTGCAATCTGCGATACTTTAGGAATGACCTTAAAAGTAGAGGATATGGAATTTGATTCCATCATCACTGCCGTATCTTCCGGTAAAGCCGATGTTGGTATTGCAGGTATGACCGTTACACCGGAACGTCAGAAAAATATTGACTTTTCAGATTCTTACACCACTTCACAGCAGGTTATTGTTGTGCGCAATAACGATGCCGTATCCGGCGGTACAAGTCTTTCTGAAAAATTTAAAACAGACTTCTTAACCGATAACCGTTATCAGTTCATCCTGACCGGTCTGAAAAATACACTGATTATCGCAGCCTGTGCCGCATTAATCGGTATTGTCATCGGTTTTTTAGTTGCCGTTGTCCGTTCAAGCCATGATAAGACCGGCAATTTAAAGATTTTAAATGCAATCTGCACCGTTTACCTGACCATTATCCGTGGTACACCAAGTATGGTACAGCTGCTGATTATTTACTATATTATTTTCGGCTCTATGAATATCAGCAAGCTGCTGGTGGCAATTCTGGCATTCGGCATTAACTCCGGTGCTTACGTTGCCGAAATTTTCCGTTCCGGTATTATGTCTATCGACAACGGACAGTTTGAAGCTGCAAGAAGCTTAGGCCTTACCTACCGTCAGACCATGCTTAGCGTTATTCTGCCACAGGCATTTAAAAATGTACTGCCTGCCCTTGCAAATGAATTTATCGTGTTACTGAAAGAGACCTCTATCAGTGGTTATATCGGACTGACCGATTTAACCCGCGGCGGTGATATTATCCGAAGCATTACATATGATGCTTTCCTGCCATTACTCGGTGTTGCATTTATTTACCTTGTACTGGTTGTTATTCTTTCGGCACTTGTAAAGAAACTGGAAAGGAGATTAAGAAGCAATGAGCGAAACTAAATCAGATGTTCTCCTCGAAGTCAAAAACCTGCACAAGGCATTTGACAAACATGTTGTTTTAAATGATGTCAATACGACCGTCCGCAAAGGCGATGTCATTGCCATCATCGGACCTTCCGGCTGCGGTAAATCCACATTTTTACGTTCGTTAAATATGCTGGAAACGCCGACCGGCGGACACGTTTTATTCCACGGCACGGATTTGACCGATAAGTCGGTCAACATCAATCAGATCCGCGAAAAGATTGGTATGGTATTCCAGCACTTTAATCTGTTCCCGAACATGACCATCCGTGAAAATATCTGTCTTGCACCGGTCAAATTAAAGCTGATGACAAAGGAAGAAGCTTCTAAAAAAGCTGATGAACTCTTAGAGCGTGTCGGCTTAAAAGATAAAGCGGATACCTATCCTGCCATGCTTTCCGGCGGACAAAAACAGCGTGTTGCAATTGCCCGTGCGCTGGCAATGAATCCGGAAGTCATGCTGTTTGACGAACCGACTTCTGCGCTTGACCCGGAAATGGTCGGCGAAGTTTTAACAATTATCAAAGAACTTGCCCAGTCCGGCATGACAATGTTAATTGTTACGCATGAAATGGGATTTGCAAAGGAAGTTTCCAACCGCTGTATGTTCTTCTCTGACGGTAATATCACCGAAGAAAATGCACCAAAGGAATTTTTTGAAAACCCACAGAGTCCGAGATTGAAAGAATTTTTATCGAAAGTTTTATAAGATACTATTTCCTATAACGAAAAAACAGCCCTGCCGCTGCTGTGCAGTTTCGGTCAGGGCTGCTTTTGATTTTATTGCAGCTTTTCTTTTAAAGCAAGGATATTCTTTCTGATTTCTTCAATAACTCTTCTGAATTCCTCATCACTTTTTCCGGTAGGGTCGTCCAGTCCCCAGTTATCATCGAATGGTCTGCCAATAAACGGACAGCTTACATTACAGCCCATTGAAATGGCAGTATCCGGAGCCGGAATCTCATCAATCAGCTTACTATACTGTCCCTCCGCTTCCATGTCTATTCCATATAATTCTTTCATAATGCGGACCGCATCCTGATTAATCTGCGGCTTAGTTTTCGTTCCTGCTGAATAACTTTCAAATACATCAGCCGCCAGATGTCTTCCAAACGCTTCTGCAATCTGGCTTCTGCACGAATTATGAACACAAATAAATGCTGCTTTACGTTTTTTCATGATTTGAATTTTCCTCTCGTTTTAAACACCCGTCAGCCAATCTTTTTCCCTAAATCTTCTAATTCTTCAATTGCCGCTGTATTTTTAGCCAGTTCATCTCTATCCGTAGCATAATATGATTTTTGAAACAGCATATCCCACGACAAATAACCTGCCATACATTCAAACTGTTTCCTGATTAACTCATACTGTATATTATCTACTGGTGAACCACCCGCTACAATAACACCTGCCTTTTTCCCTTTCAACTGCATTCCACGACAGTAGCATTTGTCAATAACCTGTTTTAACTGTGCGGACATCCCCCACCAATATACTGGTGTTGCAAATAAAATCATATCTGCCGCAGCAATCTTATCTATTGTAGGATTTGTATCATCGTTATCTACACAGCCTTTATGACATTGACAGACACCACAGCCTTTACATGGACTGATATGCAATTTGTCTGGCTGAATTACTTCTATCGCATTTCTATCGGCAGCACCTTTCATAAATGCATTGATTGCTGTTAAAATATTGCCTTTTCTGGCACTTCCATTTATAATTACTATTTTCATTTACATTAATCCTCATTGTCAAATTAAAGGCTAAAATCAATATCCACAGTGCCATTAGCATATTTCATATAGTCAAACAGCTTCGGTGCCGCAAGAAGTTCCAGCGGGTCTCTTTCATGTTCATCGTCTTCAAATATTTCTGCCACTTCTTTAATTTCCGGGTTTGATAAAGAATTCACATATTCTTTTAATTCCAGTACAGTCATATTAAAAAGTTCTTCTTTACTTTTCATGCGTTCATTACTCCTTTTCTTTTTCAAATTTAATCGCCAAAGCCGTTGAAAATAACCTTGCCGGCATTCCACAGTTCAGCTGTTCTTTTTGCCGCCTCAAGTCTTCCGGCATCGTCTTTAAAGCCAAATGTTGCCGACTGGCAGCCGCAGTCCATGCACATGACATAATAACCGCTGTTTTCTTCTTCTAAAATAGAAGGTCCTAAACATCTCGGACAGTCTTCTAATTCAATCATTTCATAAATTTCCATGTTAATCTCCATTCCTCAGGCATTTCACTGCCGTGATTTCAACGCTGTGGGAAAACACTTGCCGGATTTCCCCCACTTTCATGCGGTTCTATTATACATGAAATTTGTCTGTATGTGAACCCATATTACTTTATCTGTTTTGTATAAGTCATCTGCGGCATACTCATGTTAATGAATCTGCTTGTATTTTGTAAGATATTGGTAAATTTTTTGCAGTGTGTTTGAATATAATCTACTGCCTGCTGCTCCAAAATCACTTTTCTCTGCGCTTCATATACCATATCTTCTATTGATTTTCCGATAATATCACGCCCTGAGAAAGCATATGCAAATAAGCCTTTCCTTGGCGATAATTCTGCCTTTTCCCTGATATACTCCTGTGATAACCCCGACTGTCCGGCAATCTGACCGATAATATCTTTGTCATAATAGCCTATGCCGGTTTTTTAGCTGTTTCTTCACCGATAAAACGCCCGCCGCTTCCAAACTCTCTGCTGATTGTAATAATTCTTTTTGCCATTGCTGCTTCCTCCTCAGCTTAATTTTTCCACTCTATTCTTACTGATTTTCTTTAAAAATGCATATCCTGCTGCACAGGCAACAAGTTCTGTTATCGGAAATGACCACCAAATCAGGGAAATGCTTGCTGTTGTGTTTTTTACAAAAATTGAAAAAATTCCTGCTAGCGGTAATATAATGACAAGCTGTCTAAGTAGTGAAATCACAAGCGATTCCAGACCGCCGTCCAACGCCTGATAAATGCCCTGATAGGCGATATTGATTCCCGCAAAAATAAAACTGATTGAAATAATCCGCATTGCACTGATAAAATACGTTCTTGACTGTCCCGCATTAAACAGCGTGGCAAATGCGGCCGGAAAAATTTCTGTAATCAAAATCCCTAAAATCATCAGTGCCGCCGTGTATATCAGACCATATTTGATTCCGTCCCGGATTCGTTTTTTACTTCCCATTCCATATGCATACGCTATGATTGGCGTAATGGCATCTCTTAAACCAAATGCTAAGAACAATACAAACTGCTGGACTTTATAAAACAATCCGTATGCAGTCTGTGCAGAAGGACTGAACTTCAAAATCAGATTCATGACATACACCATAACAGACATCAGCGCCTGTGCAATGATTGCAGGCAGACCTATTGAATAGATTCCTGCAATCGTTCTGCCATCCGGTTTCATGAATTTTATTCCATGTTCAAATTCCCTATTTAATTTCATATGAAAAATAAATAACAACCCTGCTGATACAATCTGACCGATTACCGTAGCATACGCAGCGCCCTCTACGCCCATTTCAGGAACGGGTCCGATACCATAAATCATTACCGGGTCCAAAATAATATTGACCACAGCCCCCACAACCTGTCCGATTGTGGAATAAAGGGAACGCCCTGTTGCCTGTAACAGCTTTTCAAATAATGAAAAGAAAATAATTCCAAAAGAAAGCACACAGCATATTCTTAAATAACTTGTTCCCATTGCAATCACTTCCGTGTCAGCCGTCTGTGATGAAATGTATGCCTTCACTCCCAAAATGCCAAACAGCAAACATACCGCACAAATTATCACGCCTAAAAACAGACTGTTTCCGGCGACTTTCGCAGCTTTTTTGTTTTTTCCCTCTCCAAGAGTTCTTGCAAGAAGCACATTCGTTCCCACACCGGTTCCGATTCCAACTGCCACCATAAGCATCTGTACCGGAAATACCAGTGTCAGCGCATTCAAAGCCGCTTCACTCCCCACTTTCATATTGCCGACAAAAGCACTGTCCACAATATTGTAGACTGCCTGCAGTGCCATGGATAAAATCATCGGTATTCCCATCTGCACCATAAGCTTATTTACCGGAATTTCTTTCATTTTGTTACTTTCTGCCATTTTAATCCTCCTTGTTTGCGAAGCAAATGCGACTGCTCTTTGCAGGAGCAGAGGATTTGTCCTCCTTGTTTGCGAAGCAAATGCCTGCTATGTATGCTATGCCCAATAGCTTGCATAGCATGCGCCCTTTGCAGGAGCAGAGGATTTGCCTCTTTGTTTTTTTGCACAAAAAAAGCGTGTAGTTACCGCATAAGCTGGACTTACGCTGATAAGCTACACACTTTTTAATGGCGTTATAGATTTAAAATAAAAAAACGAGCAGCAAAACTGGATTTACGCTCGTCTGCTACTCGTTCAAGGACTATTATATTTCTGATTTTTAAAAAAGTCAAACAAAAAAGTTTTTATAAAAGAGCTTATTTTTTGAAAAAATGAAAATCACAGCAGTCACCGCCGTAACCTAATGTTTTTGTCCGCGTAAAACCTATTTTTTTCAAGCCGCCGTATGTCACATCATCGACATCACAGAACAGGCGACACAGATTTTCACAGCCGTTTTCCACGCAGGCGGTGTGCCACAGGCATTTTTTAATCGTAACATCATAATAATCATTTCCATATGCCTGCGTACTTTCTTGCAAATCGGTTGTACGCATAATTTTAAGAAAGATATTGCTGTAAATGGCATAAAATCCCGGTACTAATTCCATTTTAGCCGTTGAAGCGTGTTTTTTTGCTGCTACTTTATCAAGCATATATTTTCTCATATACTTATATACATATTCTTCTGAAAAGCCTTCCTCAGACAAGCACTTATGCAACGCTATGCGTGGAAGTATCGTCTGGGCAAGGGTTTTCATCTGATTTTCGGATTTATTTTTTGTATTCTGAATCAATGTATCCAGCATTTTTTCCTGCCTGTCAGATACTGCACATCCCTTTTTATTTCCGAATTCTTCAATTAAAAATGCTTTTATCTGCTTTTGCTGTTTTATTTTCATCGTTATCACACCCCTCTTTTTGTAACTTCTAAAAAAATTCTGTACCATACCTGTATTGTATCATAAAAATAACGGCACGGTATATTCATTTTGAAAATATACCGTACCGCTATTTTACTCTATTCTACCGGACCGCTCCATGAAGAAAACTGTTTTGCATGGCTGTCTAAATCCGCCGTATTTACGGTTATCTTCCCGTCTGCAACCGTATATTGAATATTCATCGGATTACAACCGCCCGCAGTGCCGCCTACACTGTCCATTTTAAATACATTTCCGCAGTTCTGACATACTAATTTGCCGCTTCTCTCCTTGAAATACGCTTTTGGAGAAGGATTGCAGGTCTGACAGGTGTTCAGTGATAATCGTGCTGAGCCGTCAGACGCATTTACGGCAATCATCTGTATATTGGTTCCGTTTGAATCATAATTTATATATAACGGATGTTCTGTCAGTGTACCGATATCTATTGCTAACTGTCCGTTTTCTACGGCAGGCGTTATGTATGACGCAGCTGCGGCGTTTTCTGTCGAAGCTGTACTTTGAGCCGCCATATTTTTAGAACCTGCACTTTTATCTTCTGTACCCGGTGTAAATTCATGGGTGATTCCGTAAGTCTTTACTATCATTTTGTAATTACAGCCGTTAATAACATCTTCCGGCACATTTATCGTCCATTTTACCGGAATCCCGGTATAAACCGTAATCTCCGGATACGTTCCGAAATCCAGATTGCTTTCCACATACTGAATATCCCCTGACTGCGCTATCACCGCCGTATCCAATTCCTTTGCACCGTCAGATACCTGAGAAATCCTATCCAGCCTGATACCCGCCAGCCCCGCTCCCTGTGAAAGCATTGCAAGTCCGAGCACCACAACCAGTATCGCACCTGTCTGCATGACAAGCTTCGTATATTTTTCCCCAAGCGCCGATACAAGGCTTCCAAGCCCCAGCATCAGCGGAACCGTGCCTAAGCTGAACATCAGCATTGCCAGTGCTCCCGATATGGGATTGCCCAAACCGAGTGCAATAATCTGCATAGACTGCATCGGACCGCATGGCATAAATCCGTTTAACAGCCCGAAAACAAACGGTCTTTTTTCTGTTCTTTTTTTCTGATTGATTTTTATGACGGACTTTCGCGGGAATCTGATTTGAAGCTTTCTCAATGCCGGAAAAATCCCCAGCATATTGATTCCCATTATCACCATAAATAATCCGGCTGTTATTTTTAATATGCCCTGTAACAGCAGCGGCATTCCACTGCCCGAACCGCCTGTCAAAATCATTCCTGCTCCGCCAAGCACAAATCCGACTGCCGTATACGAAACTACACGTCCTGCGTTGTACAGTACCGAAGGCATGATGACATTTATTCTGGATGAACTTGTATTCTCAGCGTTCCTCGAAGGAATACACTGTGAAAGATGAATCCCGCCGCACATCGCTATACAGTGAACAGATGTTAAAAGCCCTACGATAAAGAGCATGCCATAGCTCATTTGGGAATCGGCAAGCATTGACGGAACAAGTAAATTTAAAATACCAAAATGCTGTAACAGATAATACAGTAAAATAATAACCGCCAGTGTTCCAATCCTTCTAACCCATTTTAAAGAATCTGCCTGCTTTTTATCGATAACTGTATAATCCAGCTTCTCAATAATCGCAGCAATACGGTTTAATGTCACTATTTCCGGATTAAATTCTATTTCAGCCTGTACTTTGCTATAGGAAACCTGCACTTTAGAAATTCCTGCTGTATTCTTTAATTCCTGCTCTATTTTATTCTGACAGTTAATACAGGTCATGCCATCGATAATAAGAACTTTTCTTTCCATTCCCATGTTTCATTTTCCTTTAATATTACCGATTAAAATATACCCCTGCCGGGTATTAATATCGCAGTTAATTATATACACCTATGGGGTATTTGTCAACAAAATTTTAATTGCACGCTGTTTTGTCCTCTGTAAATACCGGTAAAAAATCAAAAACCGCCATAAGAAACAGACAGCTTAAGGTGACTATTTCTTTGGCGGTATTTTTTATAAATAAAGGATTACTCCCGTACCTTTAAAGCTTGATTTGTGCCATACGTTCAGCATGTGTCGATAGGGTAATTGAGATGCAATCTGCTCTACAGTAAAACCATTTATGTTTAGTTTTTCATCTATTGTAAGTTCCTTGGATAACAGTGCTCCCAGCAGACGGTGCAGTTCATACGTGTCATCATGTTTCGGCAGATTTTACATCTGGAAAATGGACAAAACCTCCAAATTTTCCGTATGCTTTGAGCTTTAATCGCATATCTAAGCGATTTTTCGTCCATAAATACATATATTTTTGATTTTATACTAGCGGTTCAATTCAATATAATCTATTGCCTGTTTCCACCCATGACCAGGCGCATCATCGCCCCAATACCTGCTGGTTATCTCATCCAATTCGTCTACACACTTTTGCAGCTTTTTTATATTGGCTTTGCGCTCCTCCCGCGTTATAGTTTTCAAGCTTTCATTCTTTACTTTATATGCCATGCTTTGTAAAAAATTAACAATATCAAAATATTCCTCTGAATCTTCAAATCTCGTGTCTCCGGGAAAGCAGTCAATTACCTTTTCAAAAGCTGTTTTCATATCTTCTGCCCCTGCCTGGCTTAATGTCTCAGCAATATAAGGTACAAATTGCACCATTTCGCACATTATAAACCACCAGCCTTCGTATCTCCAATTTCCAATCAGATTAACAAGAATATGTAAATGAAATAACTGTGGTGTAACCAGATTCTTTATATCCAATAGTGAACCTTTCTCCCATAAACAATCTGATTTCACTGCAAGAACACTCTCATCTATATCTTTAACATCACCATAGAACTCTTTTATCGTAATCATATAATTTTACCTTTCGTACAGAAATTTTAATAATTAACATTATATATGCCTAATCTATCTCCCTCTCAACAACCACCTCACAATAGACGGTTTTATTTCAAAGGTTTCACAAAGGTCTGCCAGTACATGCGGATAGCAGTTTGCCATGCCAATTCTTATTATCTTAACCAGTTTATTATTTCTTTTTCAGACTGTTCAAACGCCGCCATACATTCCTTTTTGTGTTTCCCAAAGCTTTTATACATCATGCCGACAAGCGGAATCATGCGGTATAATCTCCGGCCACGCTTCGTCTGCACCTCCCGCAATCATCAATATTCTTGCATTTGTCTTTTTGATCTCTAAATGTGCTTTTTCTTCCGCCGCCTTATCCTGATAAGCTTCATAATACGCAAGCCACATGCCCATAACTTTGTGCGAAACGCTTTCTGTTTTGTAGTATTTTGAAGCCTTTCATTTCCAGCGGACATCTGTCGGGCGTGTCCGGAAGCCCCTCTGCGCCAAACAATGATACGGCTAAGCCGGTGAATCCATAATCCGCAAACCGCTCTGCTATTTTAATCCCCGGAAGAAAGCTCTGCTCTCCGCCCATAATCACAATGACTGCTTTGCCGTTGGTCTGCTCCGGTTCTGCAAGATGTCCCACAAAACCATGTTCCTTCATATTAAAATTTATATGTTTTAATTTTACTGCTGTCTTCTTCATGCTTTCTTCCCCTTATCTCATATCATGCGTTGGCTGTCCTGCCCCTTTAAATGTCCTTTCCAATAATTTTTCCAGTCCCAACCTTGTGTCCGCCCTCCATAATCGAAAACGTTGCTCCGACACTGACCTCACTATAATGATACTCCTCAAATGTAAATTTTATAATCGCCGGAATCGGAACATCAAATCGGTCAGCCTGCAATTCAACAAATGTAATTCCCCAGTAATTTCCCGCGTTATCAAAAACGGCATCGGGTCGGTATCCCACTTGCGGCAGACTACTTCGCTGTCCGGCATAAAAAAAGACTTCTGCTAATAAGTACATGGTGTGTTTCTCCGTTTACTTTTTCTGTTATATAAAATAAATAGTGTTTGTAAATTAAGTAATTATTCATTTACCTATTCTATATCTGAAATCGTGCCGATAAAAAAAAACTTTCCTTATACAATTTCCAATAATTCGCTTATGTCATCAATTACCCAATCTGCTCCCGCCTCTAACAAACTATTTTTTCCTGAAACCCCATAGGTTACTCCACATGTATACACACCTGCATTTTTGCCCATAAGTATATCAAATGGCATATCCCCAACGACTAAAGTGTCCTGTGCATTATATGACAACTCATTTAATGTCTTTTTTACCGGTTCTGCATTAGGCTTATGCAAAGTAGTATCTTCTGCTGCTAACAAATACGAAAAATATTTTGCAATGTTCATGCTTTCAAGAAAACCAAGTAATGAATCTCGTCCTCTTGAAGTAGCAATTGTGCAAACAATACCTTTTTCATTTAATCTGTTTAATGTTTCAATCATATTAGGAAATAATAACGGCGGGATTGTTTTCTTGGTTTCATCAAAAATTTCACGATATTTTTTCATACATAAATCAATCATATCATCTGACAATTCCGGACATAACTTCTGAAATCCTATTTTTGCTGACATACCAATTGTATCGGCACAAGCCTGTTCTTCTGCCACATCTAATCCCATCTGACGTAATGTTTCCTGTTTTGAAACTACAATCGTCTTTTTGGTATCCATTATCGTTCCATCAAAATCAAATATTATAAGTTTTATATTCATAATTTGTATACCTGTTTTCCCTCTAATCCCCTAGTTTTTTCACGACTTCCTCAAACTCATAAAACAAATCAATATACTTTTCAACAATTGTATTGCAGTGCTTTTTTACAATTTCACAATCATAATCATGCGCAAGTTCATTTCTCACTTTTAACATATCCATCCATGCATCATCTGAAATTAAATTTGCCTTAAAAGCTTCCCGCAGGACTTCCCTTGGCGAGCCTGCCACAAAACCTGTTATCGCGTAATACTGCACCAGTATATCTTTCATAACCTTCCATGACAAATCAAATGTTATACTAAATTTAGCACTTGTCCCACTTAATACAAAAGAATCTGATAAATCTCTTTCCCTTGCCTCCGACAACGCCTCCAGTGAATTACAAAAAGATTTAAAACGTCTGCTAAATTTTTCGTCCATATTGCTTAATATCCTCCAATAACAATTCATTCCTGCAAGTATCCATATTTAATAAATCCACGCTGTAAAGTGTCGGCAGTTCTTCTATTTTTTCAACAAGTTCGTCAAAACATTCCACTCCTGACACCGCTATATCAATATCACTGCGTTCTCTGGCTGTCCCCTTTGCCCTTGAACCATATAAAATCACTTCATCTGCCTGAAAATCCCTGCACAGCTTTGAAACCTCACATATCACTTCATCTGCTTTCATCAAAATCACCTGCCCGACATTCTTATATCCTAAAACATGTACTGTATCTTTAATATATATTATCAAAAAAAAGCAATTCCGTATAGCAGAAATAATAACAAGCGGTCAGTCAAGTCAAGTGACAACGGTGAACTGACCGCTTGTTATTATTTACCATTATTTACATATTCCGCAGTTCCTCCCGGCTCCCTATCTCCAGTTTTTCAAAAATATGCTGCATATGTTTTTTGACTGTCGTTTCGGAAATGACCAGTTCTTCTGCAATTTCCTTATTAGAGCGCCCGGAACATGCCAGTCTTGCGACCTCTGCCTCCCTCTGGGTCAGTCCTTTTCCTTTCTGCCGCTTCCTGCGGCGGTTGATTTATTTTGTTTACACCTTTTATTTATCAAATCCGGCTGAAAATAAAAATACTACCATAGACGAATCCTGGTAGTATTTTTAGTAGTATCTTTATTTTGGGCCTATTTTAAGCCTTTTTTCATGCGTTCAAGCTCCTCATCCAGTGAATCCTGTGTTGAATCTTCACCGGCTGTATCTTTCTTTTTCCCCTTATGCTTTTCTTCCTTATATGCATCGGAGAATAAGACCTTTGCAACAAATCCTGCTCCGCCAAAAATCAGCACGAGCATAATAACCCATTCATACATTGATATTGAAACCATGTAAATATTTGTATTTAAAATAATGGATGCTCCAATCCGGGAAGCAAGGCCTCCAATTCAATCCTTTTGGATGAAGGCTCCCGATGCCG